>Ga0208609_100775_pt1 | contig 10801 bp, 9 predicted proteins | sample SubbioR11_8A_Apr_FD_184813 | JGI IMG/M metagenome (GOLD analysis project Ga0208609, IMG submission 184813) | Serpentinite rock and fluid subsurface biosphere microbial communities from McLaughlin Reserve, California, USA - CR11_8A_Apr (SPAdes) | ecosystem: Environmental > Terrestrial > Deep...
GCGTATGTTGTCGTAGATACCACGCCCATCCTCCACAGCGTCCACAATGGTGGCAAAATTGTCATCGGCCAGTACCAGTGCAGCCGCCTCACGCGTCACGTCCGTCCCGGAACGCCCCATGGCAATACCGATGTCCGCCTCTTTTACAGCAGGAGCGTCATTAACACCGTCACCAGTCATGGCCACTACATGGCCGCACCGCTTGAGTGCCCTGACGATTCGCAGCTTGTGTTCCGGCGTCACCCGCGCATAAACATAGGTCTTTCCCACTATTTTCTTTAATTGTGCATCGCTTAATGTGTCCAGTTCCATACCCGTCAGCACATTTCCATCCGGCGGCAGGAGTCGTAGCATCCTGGCCACAGCCACAGCCGTAGTCTGGTGGTCGCCGGTAATCATTACTGTTTTAATCCCGGCTGTCTGACATTTGGCGATGGCCGGGGGGACATCCGGACGTGGCGGGTCCAACATGCCAAACAGTCCGGCAAAAATCAGCTCCGATTCTATCTTTTCATCTGGAGAGACATTTGCCTCTCCGCGACGGAGCGGCCTATAGGCCACAGCTAGATTGCGTAGCGCAAGCCCTGCCATCCGTTCTGTTTCAGCAAGCACCTGCTCGCGCAGTTTGGGCGCGAAGGCCAGTTCCTCGCCACCGTAAAGAATCCGGCTGCAGCGTCCGGCAATTTCTTCCGGCGCGCCTTTGACATAAACGACCGTTCCCTGTCCGCCGCTATACACTACCGCCATACGCTTGCGCGAGCCGTCAAAAGAGATTTCAGCCACACGACTGGACTGGCGCTCCAGGTCACCGCGCCAGATCCCCGCCCGAGTTGCCGCCACAAGCAGCGCCCCTTCCGTCGGGTCACCGTCTACCTGCCACTCCTCCCCACCCCCACGGCGCCAGAGCGGCCGTAGCGGTATTTTCCCTTTGCGCAATCCAGCATTATTACAAAGCACCGCCGCTTTCAGCGCCACCCCCAGATCCGGCTCCAACTCCGGCCTGATCGCGCGGCTGCCGAAAAGAAACTCCCCCTGTGGGCTGTAGCCGTCTCCTTCGACTTGGTACACTCGTCCGCCGGCCCAGATTTCCCTGACGTTCATCTTATTTTGCGTCAGTGTCCCCGTCTTGTCGGCACAGATTACGGTAGCGCACCCCAGCACTTCCACTGCCGGCAGGCGACGGATGATCGCTTTTTTTCTGGCCATCCGCTGGACTCCGCTGGCCAGCGCAATCGTGACCACCGCCGGCAATCCTTCAGGGATGGCCGCTACAGCCAGAGACACTCCCGCCATAAGCATCTTGTAGGCTGGAAAGCCACGTGCCAGTCCCATGACTACAACTACGGCGCAAATGAGCAGGCAGCATCCTACCAATATGCGGCCCATCTGTCCAAGGCGCTTCTGCAGCGGGGTAGCTTGCGTTCCGGCCTCCTGGAGCAGGTGGGCCACCCGCCCCATTTCCGTGGCGCTCCCGGTTGCCACCACAACCCCGTTGCCTCGCCCTGCCGTCACATGCGTCCCCATAAAAGCCATGTTTATCAGCTCCCCAAGGACACACCCCGTCTCCTGCAGCGGTTCCGCCTGTTTCAGCACCGCCTCAGACTCGCCGGTCAGCGGCGCCTCATTGACAGAAAGCTGCCTGACCTGACAAAGGCGGATATCGGCGGGAACGCGGTCACCCGCTTCCAGTAGCACAATATCACCAGAAACAAGCTCCTCTGCCGGCACCAAACGGACCAGGCCACTGCGCAGCACGCGGGCCGTCGGCGAAACCATCTCCTGTAGCGCTGAAAGCGACCGTTCCGCTCTGTACTCCTGCACAAAACCAAGCACAGCGTTAACCATGACAATAGCAATAATGGCCAACGCATCGCTGTATTCGCCCAGCAGGCCGGAGAGTACCGTGGCCGCCAGCAGCACCAGCACCATGAAATCGCGGAACTGAGACAAAAAAAGAAGTCCTGGCGATGTCTTCTTTTTTACGGGCAACAAATTGAGACCGTACTTTTTTTGACGCCTAGCCACTTCGTTTTCAGACAGGCCTTCCGACAGTTCTACCGCAAAAATTTCCAGTACTGCGGCGCACGTCTGCACTGACCAGGAAATTTTCATCTTTGTCACCCCACAAAACAGCAGTGTTAGCTTCAGCTTATATATATGGCACTGCCGCGGGGAAAAGCACTTGCTTTCGCGTTACGCCTTACAGTTATAAATCCGTTTCGGATGTCGGTCTGGCTTTCATGTGGTAGCCGGAAGGCTTTATTTGGGGCGAGGCTCAAATATCACGCGCCCCAAAGTTTTTGATGGTCAAAGACAGGAAAAAGACCGCATAGCCTCCCGCATAAGCAAGCATCCAAGGGCTAGGCTGGGAGATCCCCTGGAAGGGACCTACTGCGAACAATCCGGTGAACAGCTCCATACCCGGTAAGGCGAAAAGTGTAGAAGTCGCTTTTCTAAACAGGATGTCGGTAGGCAAAAGCAGGCTGGAAATGATGCCGGCGTGGACTAAAGCACCGCCTTCTTGTCCAGCCTGTTCTAGCATAGCTCCCACCTGCTCCAGCAACCCGCCTACCATGGCCAGGCCGTAGAGCATTACGGCCATAATGCTGGCATTTAAGGTGGAAAAACGGGAGCTGCCCCACATGGTGGCGGCCATAAGCAGGTAAGGACCCAGCAAAAAGAGCAAAAACCCAGTAATCAGGTTGGCTGACCCAAAGGGAATTCTAGCTCCCAGGGCCAGATTAAGGCCGATGATGGCAAAGAACAGAAAAGCGCTATACCCTGCGACCATCAGCCCGATACCCAAAAATTTGCCCGCCACCACTTCCCACCGCTTAAGTGGTTTTACCAGCATAGCCTGCATAACACCGCTCTCAATATCGCCAGCTAAAGTTCCCGCAGCAGCCACAATCACCAACAGGGCGATAATAAAGCTCGCAAAATAGAGGCCAATGGAAACCAGTTGGGTAGTGGCAGCCATAGCCATCAGCGGTTCAACGCCTTCCTGCTGGCTGTATATCTCCCGTAAGCCGAAGCCATACAAGGCCAGAAAGATAGCAGTAAGCACTAAAATCAGGAGCAGGATCTTTTTGTTCAGCATTTCTTTAAGTGTGCATTTCAAGATTTCAGCCATTATTTCTCCCCCTTCAACAAGTTAACGAACAGGTCTTCCAGGGAGTTGGCAGCGGGACGCAACTCGTAAAGAGGAGTGCCGGAGGCCATGATTATTTTCACCATCTCCGGGATGTCTTCTCTGTCTTTTACTCTCAGGGAAAGACAGCCCTCCTGTAGTTTGACGCTTGGGTACCTGACCATGAGAATCTCTAGGAGGTTGCCAGACGGCGGGCCAATCTTGGCCTCTATAGCACCGGTTACAGACAACAAGTCAGCTAGGCTACCTTGAGCAATAATTCGCCCCTTATTGATAATAGCGGCATCATCACAGACCATCTCCACTTCACTTAATAAGTGGCTGTTCAGGAAAACGGTGCTTCCTTCGCGCCTCAAACTCCGCAGAATCTCCCGTATCTCCCTCCTGCCTACCGGATCTAAAGCGGAAGTGGGCTCATCTAGGAAAAGAAGGTCGGGGGCAGGCAGCAATGCCGCCGCCAGCCCCAGCCGCTGTTGCATTCCCTTACTATAGGCTCCAACCCGTTTCTTCTCCTGCCCGGTAAGGCCCACCATATCCAGCACTGCTATAATGCGAGCCTTAGGCCGAGCCATTTTATACAGGCCAGCATGAAACCGCAGAACATCCAATCCAGACATCCAGTCGTAGTACTTAAAATTCTCCGGCAAGTAGCCGATTTTTTGCTTGTTGGACGTGTCCCACAATGGTTTGCCCAATACTCTGGCCGTTCCGGACGTAGGGTGCAGGAGACCTACCAGCGTCTTAACCAAGGTACTTTTCCCTGCCCCGTTTGGTCCAAGGAAACCGAAAATTTTACCTGAGCCTACCTCAAGATTTACTTCGTGACAACCGCCCCGTCCGTTGAACTGCTTAGTTAAGTCCAATGTTTCGATTACCATATCAAACCTCATAGGGAGCGGGCGACAGCCAGCAGCTCTTCTTCCGACAGGCCGGAGCTAAGCACATAAATCTTCTGGTCATCGCCCCAGACAAGGTGTCCAAAGCCGGTGCTCTCTCCACCCCATTTCTCGTAAATATACAGGGCGCGGTGGTCATTGATAAACACTTCTTTTATCAGGCTGCCAGGCCCTACCGGTATAGGCAATGTGGTTTGCCAGTCCTCAATCTGAACCAGCTGGCGCCTGATGCTTTGGGGGATAAAGGGCAAGGACAGCACTACCTCCCGTAAGGCATTCACATCTATGCCTTCTGGCACCAAAATTTCCGGGGCAGCGGTGATTTTTAAGCTTAGATGCTGTTGTCCCTGCCTATTCCCTTCTGTCTGCGGGTACGGGTAAACATACACAAATTGGAGGGTGCCACTGGAAGAGATAGTAAAACTTTTTCCATCCAGCTCCTGCGGTAGCAACAGGGAACCTCCCGCTGCTTTGATTAACTGGTTGATTTGCCCGACCGAGGGAACTAGCTCAATGGTAGTCGGGTTAATAAGCGATACGGCTTCCAGACTAAATTTTTCGGGCGTCACCGGCATTTTGAAGGGAAAGGGAGATTGCTCCGCCAGGATGGACAAATCTTCTCGGCTGAAATGTTGCGCTTCTCCGCCGGTTAGCTTTAACTGGCCAAACTGCCTTAGATCTATATCCCGTGTTCCTTGGCCATAAAACTGGTTCTGGATTTGTTGCAGGTCCTCGACGGTAAAGGTCACAGCTTCAAGCTGGTTCACCCGGAAAAGGTGTAGAAACGCAGCTAGCCCGTCCCTGACAGGGGTCACCAGAACGGTGGCCAAAACAAATATTAAGGTAGCAGCCACTGTAAAAGCCGGGCGGTGTTTTCGGATAGTATACAAAATGCCGCCTCCTCTTTGTTTTCTTGCTAATCTTTGATTAAGACTGTGCCAGGCTTGATCCACTTGGCTCTCTGGCAAAGCCAGCGTCATCTTTTCCTTGGTTAGGCTATCCATGGCAGTCATCTCAGCCAGTCTTTGACGACAGTTATGGCAATCATGAAGATGCGCATCCAACTCTCTTTGCTCTGCAATCGTTAATTCTGCATCAATGCTTGACTGTAGCAGCCCTTCATGGCAGTATGCCATGCTTTTCACCTTCCTCATACAGTTTTTTGAATTTTTGCTGAGCACGGGCCAGCAAGGTACCTACGGAGGCTTTGTTTATGCTCAGGGCAACAGCAATCTCTTCGTAGGTGAAGCCAGAGTGCTTAAGCACCAGAAGCGAGCGATCCCTTGCAGGCATTTCTGATAGGATGCTACCAACCTCTATTATTTCCCATTCCCGTTCTTGACTACTGGTCATGGCTTCCCCGGAAATAACGATTTCGGTTTCTTTTCGCCGGTGATTTTTATCATTCCGCTTTTGATTAAAGGCTAGGTTACGGGCCACCTGGGCAAGCCACCCGCCTAAGTTGCCATGATTCTTGGGAGGATGTTCGTAGAGCCGGAGAAAGACATCTTGAGCCAAATCTTCCGCTAAAGAGTAATCATGTAGCAGGTACGCTAACTGCCGAAACACCTGAGGATAATATTGCCTAAACATTTTTTCAAACTCCGCTGACAGCAGAAAATCACCTCCTCACCTTACTGCCCTGCATAATACATAACACTTGGGCTAACCCAAACGTGACAATCATTTTGCTCTGCTGTGGTTCGCGCTCAGTTGCCGGCGTGGCGGCGGCCTGCTATACTGGAAAGGCGAACGGAGGAGATGGCGTCATGGCTTACGATGGGATTACCATGCATGCAGTATGCCGGGAACTAAACGAAAAACTTATGGGGGCGCGTGTGGAAAAAATATTCCAGCCCAAACAACAGGAAGTCTTGCTGTCTTTGCGCACACGAGACCACACTTTTACCGTACTTTGTTCTGCTGATGCCCGCTTGCCTCGGGTTCATCTTACTCAGGCCAGACAAGAAAATCCGCCGACTCCTCCACCTTTCTGTATGTTGCTACGCAAACACCTAGGCGGAGCCAAGCTTTTGCACATCCGTCAGGAAGCCATGGAAAGGGTGCTGACGCTGGCCTTCGCTTCCTATGATGACTCGGGTTGTGAAACAACAAAAAATCTTGTCTGCGAAATAATGGGCAAGCATTCCAACCTCATCCTGACCGTGGCAGAGGAAGAGGGCAAATGGCGAATACTGGGCAGCGCGCGAGCCGTCACCGAAAAGATGAGCCGCCACCGCGTTGTGCTACCAGGAGAAATTTATCTCCCGCCTCCTGCCCAGCATAAGCTTTCCCTTTTTACCCTGGATGAAGAAGAATTGGCCGTGGCTCTGACAGGAGACGTTCCGCCTGAGCAACTCGTGGTCAGAGCAGTAATGGGCATTGGTCCGGAAATAGCCCGCGAGCTCCTGTTTCTGGCCGCTGGCCCGGAGACACTCCATCCTCTGGAGATGGTGCGTAGCCTGACCATCAAACTCCGCCAACTAGCTGATACAGTAACTGCCGGCAAATATGCTCCTTGTATCGTACGTTCTCCAGATGGGCACACCAATGCCTTTGCCCCCGTCCTGCTCTCACGCTTTCCTGCCGAGTGGCTGACTATCTATCCGACAGTTAATGAGATGCTAGATGACTACTTTGTCCGGACAACGCGCCAGTTGCGGGAAGAAGAGCTGAGAAACCAATTGTCTTCTGTAGCCCGCGCCGCACTCGCCCGCACAGAAAAAAAGCGTCACTTACAAGAAAAAGACTTGCATGATGCTCAGGATGCTGACCGTTATCGTCTCTATGGCGAAATGCTGACCGCCAGTTTCCATCTCCTTAAACCGGGACAAAAGGAAGCGGTCGTGACAAACTTCTACTCTCCCACGCAGGAACCGCTCTTGGTTCCTCTGGATCAAGCCCGCTCCCCTCAGGAAAATGCACGGCGTTATTTCAAAAAATACCGCAAACTAAAAGACGGAGCCATAGTCATCAAGCAGCGCCTAGAGGCGACCAGCCTGGAAGCAGACTATCTCGAATCCATACTCATCGCCCTCGCCCACTCTGACCTAGACAGCTTACTGGAAATTCAGGAGGAAATGGAACAAGCCGGACTATTGCGTGCTTCACCGCCGAAAAAGCAGCGTCCGCAGAGCTCCGCTCCGCTACGCTTTATTTCTGCAGACTCTATTGAAATACTTGTAGGGAAAAATAACCGTCAGAACGATTTGCTGACGCAAAAAACGGCTTCCCCTTCAGATATATGGCTCCACATCAAAGACTATCCGGGCTCGCACGTCATCATCAGGAACGCTGACCCGCCAGAGCGCACTTTACTGGAGGCGGCAAGGCTTGCTGTGCGCTACAGCAAAGCTGCCGCCTCTGGCAAAGTCCCGGTAGACTATACTCAGGTTAAACACGTTCGCAAACCCAAAGGTGCCCGCCCCGGCATGGTTATCTACGACCACCAGTCTACACTTTACGTGGCCGCAGATTAAAAATACCCTAAACCAAGCAAGCATAAGAGGCAGCCAGACAGGCTGTCTTTTCTTTTATGCTTGCTTGGTGCGTAGCAAACAAAGCGCGCAGCGTTTTTCTCGCTGACAGGCAAGTCCTGACTGGTTTCGGCAATATCAGCCAAAAAAACGAAAATTTTTGACGATAAGAAGGAGATTTGTTCTTAATGTAGAAAGAAGTAGCATCAAAAAGAGCCTTGTTTTATGGGCGCAAAGGCAGTAGTAAGAATGTAGCCAGATAATCCTTGTGCAATTAAAGGAGACGGTAAGGTGCAGGAATACTACACTGTATCTGAAGTAGCAGAGATCAAAGATGTCAACGCTGAGACAGTCCGTCGCTGGCTTCGTACCGGCAAACTGAGTGGACAGCGCTTGGGCGGGACCAAATCGGGGTGGCGCATCCACCGCCAGGAACTCTATCAAGAAGAAAGCCAAGTTGAGCAACGCGTTGTCGATCTGATCAAAAATATGCTGGAAGATAGGGCCATGTTCAACCAGTTTGCCCGCGATGTGCTCTATCTGCTAAAAAAAACGAGCCGGCAACTATTGCCGGAGGAAACGGCGGAAATGTTTCTGGCTCGCACCAAAGCAAAGGATGCTGATTTGACAGCCGAACTGTGGCGAAGTCGTATCGCCGAGCAGAAAGAGCTGCTGGATGAAACGTGTCGGCTCCTGGAGAAAAACTATGAAAACTGCAAAAAGAACTGGAAAACAGCGGCAAAAATAAAAGAGTGCTAAGCACTCTTTTATTTTTTAGCCGCGCTTTTAAGCGCCCTTGCCATACCTTCATTGAAAATCCGGCCGGAGTTGTGCATGATCGTGTCTATGCCACGTTCGGTATGGGTAAATTTCATGGAGGCATAGCACGGATAGCTCAGACACATTAGCCCGGAAGCCGGAACAGCCTTTTCGGCCGCCAGTCCCAGTACCAGTCCCGCTGTATACTCGGTGGAACCACACGGTGAGCCGCGCAACACCTGCACCCCGGCAATATTCCCTTCGCGGTCAAGCTGAACATCCAGTACCGGCTTCCCGAAATGGCGGGCAAACTGGCTGATATCAGCATTAGCGTAGTGCGCCAGAGAGTCCCCGTATCCCACCGTTTCCGTATCCAGAGAACAGAGCGGTTCCGCAAAGACCACAGTCACACCAAGCAGTTCCAGTTCGCGTTGCAACTGCCTACGCAACCCCGGCGGTAGCCAGGCAGAGTTATCAATAGCAACAATAACTGCTCTGGCGCCACTTTTTTGGGTCACTGCCGGCAAAAGTTGCGCGGCCTGGGGCGTTTCCGCGAGATGCAAGATCAGATCAGCAGCCATTTCTTCCGGTGGCAAGTAGGCTTCCGGTTCGTCCACGATCGGCTCACTGATCGCCGGTACAATCCAAGTACTGATCCCCCACTCCTGGGGGGCTTTGGCCCGGAGATGGTCGGCTACCCGCTTTCCGTAAACGCCTTGCAGCAATACTAACATCTTCATCCTCAACACCCTTTCATCTGCCTGTCTGTCAGCGATGGACTGGGCAGTTCGCTCAAATCCTTCAGGCCAAAATATTGGAGAAATTCCCGGGTTGTACCGTAAAGCATCGGGCGGCCGGCAGCGTCCTTGCGCCCAGTAACCCGGATAAACCGCCGTTTGAGCAGCGTGTCGAGAACGCCGTCAACCTTAACACCACGGATGGCTTCCATGTCAACACGCGTGACCGGCTGGCGGTAAGCGATAATAGCCAGTGTTTCCAATGCTGCCTGGGAGAGTGTATAGCGGTTTTCCTCTTTAAAAAGTTTTTCCACAATCGGCGCAACTTCCGGCTTGGTGGCCAATTGGAAGCCACGAGCAACCTCCATGACCTGCAAACCCCGGTCGGAGACCAGATAATCCTGTTGCAGTTCAGCTAAGCAGGAGCGGATATCTTTGAGCGCGGCACCGGTAATTCCGGCAAGCTTATCGGCCGGAAGCGGCTCCTCCGTCACAAAGAGCAAAGCTTCGAGCAAAGGTTTAAGTTCCACCTTCTGCCCCCTTTTTTAGGCCATTTCGCCTTAGCAGTAGCGTGCCAAACGGTCCGTCCTGCCAGACGCTGATTTTGCGCAAGCGAATTAGTTCGAGCAAGGCAAAAAAAGTAACAATAATGGACGTTACACCGGGCCGCTCCGGGAAAAGCGCGAGAAAGTTAAGCCCGTCCCGCCGCCCTGACAAGGCACGCAGCACCTGCTTCATCTTGTCCTGAACATTAATCTCATCGGTAACTATTTCCTGCGGCTGTGGCTCTTGACGTTGCAGCAAAAACTGGAAGGCCTCCAGCAAGGCCGAAACACTGGCAACCCCGTACTCCTCAGCGGCAGGGTTGACCAGCACCGTCTTGTCGCCACCCAGGGAGCGAACAAACACCCTCTTCTGCGCTTGCTCACAAAAACGTAACTCACAGGAGACGGCATGGAAATAGCGATACTCCAGCAACCGCTGCACCAGTTCTTCCTCCGAGGCAATGGCTGGAAGCATTTCTTCCGGCACGTCAGCCGCGACCTGCGCGCAGGGCAGCAGTTTTTTCGATTTTAACTTTAGCAACGTAGCGGCCATCACTAAAAAATCTGCCGCCACATCCAAGTTCAGATCGCGCATCGCCTGCAAATGCCCCAGGTACTGCGCGGTGATATCCGACAGGGAGATATCATAAATATCGACCTCAGCCTGCTCGATTAAATGAAAAAGTAACGCAAAAGGACCTTCAAAGACCGGTATCCTGATTTGGTATTCCGCCATGTTTCCCCTTCCCCTGGCGCCAAACGTCTACAACTTGAGGTTCATGGCCTCACGCACACACTCCATGGTTTCCGCTGCCACCAGCCGAGCGCGTGCCGCCCCTGTGACCAGTATTTCGCGAAGATAGCCTTTTTTCCCTGCCAGCGCCTGTCGCCGCTCATAAATTGGCTCAAGATACGCTACCAGCTTCTCAGCCAACTCTTTCTTGCACTGGACGCAGCCTACCTCCCCGCGGCGGCATGTCTCTGCTACCCTTTGCACATCTCCGGCATTAAATACGCCGTGAAAAGCAAAAACAGTGCAGACCTCCGGATTACCCGGGTCATTTTTGCGTATCCTGCCCGGGTCGGTAATCATCTGGCTAACTTTGCGGCGGATTTCCTCCGGGGCTTCGGCCAGTTCAATAGTATTACTGTAAGACTTGCTCATTTTGCGACCGTCAATCCCTGGCAAGAGCTTTACATGGTTTAGAATGGTAGCCGGCTCCGGGAAGACCGGCTT
>Ga0208609_100778_pt1 | contig 10774 bp, 11 predicted proteins | sample SubbioR11_8A_Apr_FD_184813 | JGI IMG/M metagenome (GOLD analysis project Ga0208609, IMG submission 184813) | Serpentinite rock and fluid subsurface biosphere microbial communities from McLaughlin Reserve, California, USA - CR11_8A_Apr (SPAdes) | ecosystem: Environmental > Terrestrial > Deep...
AGGTCGTTAATCTGCTCCGAAATTGTCCTATATTTCTCATCAAAATCCTCTGTTATGGAGCCTTGCTTGGCATTTTCCTCTATCAGTGCCAGCATTTCACCCTGGAGCTTTTCTATCTGCCTGTCATATTCTGTGGGCACATTCTTAGTCGAGTAGCTTCCGATGACCCGTATGACGTTCTCCCGGAAGGCGCCTACAAACTCGCCGCGATTTTCCACGACGCTGTTAATGGCTGTCATTATTGCTTCATGCAGGATTTCCTCTTTGAACGTAGGGGAGTGCTTGCAGTTCTTGGTTCCGTTCTTCAGGCGGTTCTCACATCGCCATACAGCGCTTTTCTGGCCGTATTTAGACCATACCTGCCTGCGGTAAGGCTGGCCGCATTCCTTGCATACCATAATGTCACTTAATGCGAATTTGGAGCTGTATTTGCTTTTTTCCTTGTCTTGCTTTGCCCTTCGGGCTGCCGCAGTTTTGCTAAGGCTTGCACGTCTTGCTTTTTCCTCTTGCACCTGATAATAAAGGTCCTTGGGGATAATGGCTTCATGGTCATCCTCTATGTAATACTGGGGGACGATGCCTTTGTTCTTCACCCGCTTTTTGGTGAGAAAATCAATGGTATATGTTTTCTGTTGAAGGACGTCGCCCATATATTTTTCATTGCTCAGCATCTTGTCGATGACGCCTGGACACCACTGGCTCTTTCCTGTGACGGTGGTGATACCTTCCGATTCTAATATCTTTGTAATCTGTATGATACTGCTCCCTTCAAGGTAGAGGCGGAAAATACGTCTGACCAACTCCGCTTCCTCCGGTACGATGACTAGTTCGCCGTTCTTATCCTTTGTGTAGCCTAAAAACTTATTGTGGTTGACCGAGACGATGCCATTCTCAAACCGTCTGACAAGACCCCACCGGGTGTTTTCACTTAAGTTCCGGCTTTCCTCCTGCGCCTGGCTGCTCAGGATGGTGATTAAAAGCTCGCCTGTACCCTCCAGGGTGTTCACGCCCTCTTTTTCGAAGAATACGGCGACGTTCTTTTCCTTGAGCTTGCGGATGTTCTGGAGGCTGTCTACCGTGTTTCTCGCGAAACGGCTGACCGACTTGGTGATGACCATGTCAATTTTTCCGGCCATGCAGTCCTCGATCATGGCGTTGAAGTCGTCACGCTTTTTGGTATTTGTAGCGCTCTTCCCGTCATCGGCGTAGATACCTGCAAGCTTCCAGTTGGGATTACTCTTGATTTTTTCGGTATAGTAGGATACCTGGGCTTCATAGCTGGTTTCCTGCTGCTCCAGCGTGGTGCTGACGCGGCAGTATGCTGCAACCCGCAGGGCTTTAAATTGGGGCTTTATACTTCTGTCATACTCCGGCTTGGAGGGTATCATAGATATGCTTTTCTTTTTTGCTGTCGCTGTCTGCATCATTGTTTCTCCTTCCTTGGTTTAGTATTTGGCTTCCATGGTTAATCCGTTTATAAATTCAAACACCAGCCGATGGTCGGCGTATACCGTGATTTGCTTTATCACCGTCAGAAACAGTTCCTCATCGAATTCTGTGAGAGGCTCTCTGCCTGAAAACGCCTGCTTCATCTTTTCGGTGTTATATTCGGCGTCATCGATTCTTGCTGTTTTATAAAGGGCCTGTGCCCGCTTAAAAATAAGAGCCGGAAGTTCATTGGACGAATATCGCCCTTCTGCTTCCAGCTCCTTAATGCGCTGATCCAATCTATTAAATTCAGGGTTATTGGGAATTGGCTCTTTCTTGGTCTTCCGGTCGAGGATTTGTATCCTTGCCAAAATCCTATTGACTGCCTCGAGGAAGGCCTTTTCAATCTGTTCATCCGTGAGGAAACCGCATCGGCAGCACACTCGGTTCTTGTAAATATACCTCTTGCACTTCCAGAAGGACTTTTCCGACGTTCTGCCGCAGTGCTCTATGTATTTGCGGTAAACCTCGCCGCATTCTCCGCATCGGAGCTTTCCGGTGAATGGGTATTGGCGGTTCGCACTGTTTGGCTGGATGCTTCGCCCCAGCTGTTCACAGCGTTCCTTGCGGCGTTTCTGCACCTGCTCAAAAAGCTCGGTGCTAATCATCTGCGGATAGAACTCATCCCCAAGGTATTTGACATTCTCCAGTATCTTGCCGATAGAGCCGTGGTTCCAGGAGGCTTTGTTGTTGGCGTTTGGAAAGCCCATTTCGGTCAGCAGTTTTGCGAGGGCAGAGGTGGAAGTACCGGACAGATAGTCTGCAAATATCTTTTTTACAACAGCCGCCTTTGGTTCATCCAGCTGTATTTTACCCTCTACCAGCTTATATCCTATGGGCATGTGCCTTTGCATCATCCTCTATCGCCTCCTTCCTGCAGGGTTCGGACAGCTCCAGCCGGTTGATGAGCCGGAAGGTGATTTGTCCATTTTTCTGTACGATAACCTTGCCTATCGCCTGTAAAAATAAATCCTCACGGTATTCTTCAATAACGTGAGGATTGTTTCTGATTAACTCCAGCAGCTGCTCTGTTCCGGCGATTTCTTGGTCAAAGCCGTTGTTGTCCAGAAGCTGGCTCCTTTTCTTTTTCACAGCGGCAAGCTCTATGGTCAGGGCATTTTGCCGCTCTATAAACACTGCAGGATCAACATATCCCTTTGATACCAGTCTGCTGAGTATATGACCTTGCTCTGTAAGCTCCATGATTTTGTTACTGCATTCCCCGATTTCCTGCTCCTGCTGTTCATCCATCCGGAGCTTTTTAAGCGTATCCAGCAGGGGAGTGAGGATTTCTGTATAATTACTTACGAGCTTATTCCACATGACAGTGAAAGCCCATTGAACGTCATCCTCCCGGATTGCCTTTTGGCTGCATTTGGTGTTATCCAGAATATGCTGGCGACAGCACCATTGGATTTTCTCATAGGGTTTGCCGATGTAGATTTTCTGCCTCCGGAACATACCCCCGCATTCGTCGCAGAGGATTTTACTGCTGAAGGCATACCGGCTTTGGTATTTACTCGTATCGTCCACACCCATCTGCTTTCTGCGGTATTCAAAGATTTCCTTGACCGCCTCCGCCTGCTCATGCGAAATAATGGGAGCATGATTATCCTCAACCAGGTACTGAGGAAGCTGGCCCTTGTTTCTCTGCCGTTTAAAGGGCAGTACCTCTGTGGTCATGGTTTTCTGATGAAGCAGATTGCCTGCGTAAATAGGATTCAGCAGTATTTCCTTAATCACGCCGTCATTCCATTTCTCAGCCGAGCGTATGGTCGGGATTCCTCCGTCCGAAAAATCCTTGGCGATTGCATAAGTGCCCTTGCCGTTTAAGTATTCGCGGAAAATGCGTCGGACTACTGCGGCTTCTTCCTCCTGAATTATCAGTTCGCCGTTTTCATCCTTGGTATAGCCGTAAGCGGGAGTGCCGAGGATAAAGGTACCGTCCTGAAAGCGTTTGATCACCGCCCATTTGCTGTTGGTGGAGATGCTTTCAGATTCGCCCTGTGCCAGAGAGCTTAAAATGGTCAGCATCAGCTCGCTTTTCTCTGACAGGCTGTCGATATGCTCCTTTTCAAAATAGACGGCGACGCCAAGCCCCTTCAAACGGCGGATTGCCTCAATGCTGTCCACCGTATTTCTAGCAAAGCGGGTTAAGGATTTGGTGATGATCATATCAATTTTGCCGTCCTCACAGTCCTTTAGCATCCTCAAGAAGTCATCTCTTTTTGCAAGCTTTGTTCCGCTTCTTGCTTCATCGGCGTAAATTCCGGCAAACTGCCAGTCCTCTTGATTTTCAATCAAGGCGGTGTAGTATTCAAGCTGTGCGGTAAAGGAATTCTGCTGCTCACGGGAGTCGGTGCTTACCCGGCAATAGGCGCAAACCCGCTTTTTCGGCTGTAATTGCCGGACGACCTGCTGCTTGACAGGATCAATTTTTGTTATCTTTTTTGCCATGGTTTTTTCTCCTTTCTCTTGTTTTTGACTCCTGTTAGCAACACACAATACCACACAAGCTTTGAGATATCCAGGTGTTTTTACGCATATACCTTGGAAAGCTCCGGCGTGAAGGTTTGACGGTTCAATTCATCGATTTTTTTGTACTCGTCAGGGGAGATAAGTCCATTTCGGAGCATGATATCCAACAGCTTTACCGCTACCTTATACTTCACTTCGTTGGCTGCCTGATTTTTTGACATATTGCTCGCCCTCCCTTCATTACAAAGAAAGGGAAGGGCTTCGATAATCCAATTGGATTTGACCCTCCAACGGCGAATAAAGCTCCACGCCCAGCTGATCCAGACCTCGTAAAAAATCCAGCAATTTTGCCGTATCCCGCCCCAGGCGGTCTACCTTCTTTACAAGCAATACATCCATTCTGCCATCATCGACAGCCTTCATGACCTCTGCAAGACCGGGGCGGTCAGAATCCAGACCGCCTCCTATATCCACAGATTCACCAACGACTATAAATCCCATCTGCTCGGCGTAATCCATGAGCTCCCTCTTCTGGCCTTTCAGGACACCGTGGGCATCCTCCGGTGCGTCAATCCTGCAGTAAATCCATGCTCGCTTCTGGCTTCTATAACTTAAAAACTCAAGAGCCTCATCAACTCTCACAATCTGAATATTTGCAGGCTCCTTTTCGCCCAGCTGCATGGGTACCAGCTCCTTTATGATCTCCTGCAGAAGCCTCTGATCCGGGCAGCAGTTGATAAATTCGCCGAAGGTGTCCAGCAGCAATCTGTCCATCGTATCCGTCAGAAGCATCTTATCTGCTTGCTTCTTTTTCAGCATGATAAAGCTCGCAATATTGAATGGAGATTTCTCAAAATAGTATTCCTGACATTCTCCGTCAAGACCGTATACATATCCGATGATTAGTTCCTTCCTCAGCAATTGAGACAATGCTTCCTTTTTCATTTCGTTTTCCTCCCTGATATTTTGAATTTAATCTCAGAAGGATACGGCAGGACGGAAAAAAACCGCCCTGCCGCATAGTTTCCAAGATCAAAAAATGATCTGCTTGTTCTTCATTACGAATTGTCGCTTCTATTCGACACTAGTTCCCGAAGCGAAAAACCCTTGCGGCTTATAGGGCAACAACATAAACGGTTTGTGGTCAGCAAACCTCATAGGAATCTCACCTCTCCCAGGATCTCTGGAAGCCGCCCCCATTGCTTGAGTCTGTGGCTAGGCGGAAGTAGCATTATCACTGTCCATTTCATTGCGAAACAGTCCACCATAGACTGTTTTATGACCGGGCGTTCCCGCTCGTCACCTTCGATGCCATCGGTTCGACGGATAAAATTTATCCGCAGGCAGTCTTGGCGCGCCCATCAACGTCGCTGCCGCTTTTCACACAGCTGGACAGCTCATGTATTTATGCTGTCGGATATAAAATTTTCAAAGAACAACAGGGGAATAAAAAAATCCCCTCACTTCTTTAGGGAAAAAAGTGAGGGGGTGCACGGAAAAACTTTTTATTTTTCCATCATTTTTTTTAGTTTCTTAAGAATCCTGCTCTTGCGGTCATGTATTGTCATCGCGGGAATACCGCTTTCCTTAGACAGCTGACGCTCGCTTTTACCCTGAAGATAAAGCGCTGCGATGAGCATTCTTTCAGATTCATCTAGCATTTTGACGCATTGGCGCAGCTTTACGATCAACATCTCGGTTATGATCTTATCCTCCATGGAATCCTCTGCAGCAGAGATTATGTATTCTACGGAAATGCCTCTCACGCTGCAGCTTTCAATCGAGATATTGTTTGCCTCCGCAAGCTTGTCCAGGTACTTTTCCCTGTCTCGGCATTGGTAATATGCTTTATAGACCTCTTTGGTCACAGAGATGCGCTTGCCCCTAACGAGCAAGGAATAATTATTAACATTGTTATCCATGAGCTTGTCCTCCATTTCGTGAATTTGAAAATCCGAAAATGAAGAACAAGCGGAGGAGAACGGCAGTCAACACAATTCCCTTTTATACGACAAAAAACGCTCACTTGAATACAGTTCAAATGTGCGTTTAAGAATTTATATATCTTATTTTTAAGTTCTGATAGTTCTACTTGCCGGCCGTACTCTCCCCTTATCCAAAATAGATTTTCTTTATAGTGTCTAGTGTTTACTGAGTCGAATAAAGTTTTGTCAGCTTTATTACGCTCGGCCGCTATTCAATAGCGGCCGTTGAATATTTAATGCAGCATACTGAGTGAATATAAAAATCCCCTCCAAACTTGCGAGTTTGGGGGGTTAGACTTATCGGGCATGAAAAAACTCCCCGCCAAACTCACTTTTTTTTGTTGGGCGGGTTGCATGTTATCTTTTTTAACTCTTTATAAGGCACATAGATAAAGCTCTTTGTATTAATGCGTACCAATTATTCCTGTTTATATAGCTCTGTCAAATCGTTTCACCATCCAAATAGGAACTATAAACTGTTATTGGAGGTGAACTAATGGAACTTAATAATTTTGATAGACTTGGCAGTATCTTAAAAACTGCCCGAAAAGCAAAAGGATTTACACGAGAGCAGTTAGCTGAAATCATAGGCATAACTCCCCGCTATCTTATGTCAATTGAGAATGAAAATAAGAAACCAAGTTACGATGTCCTGTTTCGGCTTGTCCGAGAGTTAGGCATATCTGCCGATACAATCTTTTACCCGGAAAACCAGCATGCCGACACCAAGGCTGAACAAGTCGTACGGTTGTTATATTTGTGTGATGATCGAGAACTTAAGGTCGCAACCGCAACAATAAAGGCATTGCTGGAAAATAAATAATAATAGAACTTCCATTAAATAAGCTCTTTTCAGATGTCCCTAACACCTTAGCCAATGCTAAATCGTTATTTTATTTTGAATGTTCATCTATCTTCTAAGATTAAAAAACCTGCCGCAAAAAAGGGCAGGTTTTTGACACAATCAATGCGGCAGCCAGGCTATCATAGTGCTTATCAGTACCTTAGACCCTATGGCTTTGCGTCCCTGTCTTTAAACAGGTTTGCCCATACAATATTTAGTTTTAATTTCAAATATTTAAATCTCTGTATAATTGGCTTTATCTTGGGTTATACGATGGTTTTATTCATCTATAGCACGTTTTTTATAGGTCACCACAACGAGTGCACATGCGCTGACAACCCAAACTGCAATAACTGCTAACTGTGCCCAGATATCAGTAATTCCTGCCCCATTTTGTACTTCCGTGGCTAAAAGTTCAAGTTGGATGTTTGGCAGATATTTTACGAATGATAGTTGTGGGTACTCTGCCATTAAAGCCTTAAGAACTGTCCCGAATCCAAATAAGAATATTATCGGAAGTATAATTAGTGATGCTTCCATCACCGATTTTGTTAAAAGACCAAGTAATGTTCCGAGTGCAATATAGAAAAAGATGGAGACTAAAATTGCAAGGCCTACAATTAAGAAATTAGCAGGTTCGTAGCCTGTGAGTATAGCAGAAATTGTTACGGTTATTACTGTTAAAACAATGCTCAGCAAACTTTTTCCACTCAGGATTTCAAATGTGCTTGCCGGTGATAGTATCAGCCCACGCAACGTATTCTTTTCCTTTTCCTCTGCAATTAATGCACATTGAACGAATGCCGCAACTGCAGTAAACGCTAGATTGATTACCAAATAGTGTATCTCGATCGATGGCTCTTTTGCCCTCCCAAAAAGTATGGCCAAGAGTAATGGCATTATCACAGTGGTTAATACAAACATATTTTTTGATAAGTCCTTTATATCCTTTTCAAAAATGGCATACACTCTTTTTAAAGAAAATGTCATAATAATTTCCTCCCTGTCACTTCTACAAAAATATCCCCCAATGTCGGCTCGTTTGAATAAATAGATACAATTTGTCCGGCAGACATATAGGAATATAGCTCTTTTGCACCTTCAGGATCATTGTGTAATATAATCTTTCTTTCATCGGTTAACTCAACAGTCATCGTAGAATCTGAGAATTTTCTGCGTAGTTTTTTGGGTTCATCAAGCAATTGAACTTTTCCCTTATTTAAAAAAGCAACACGATGGCACAATAATTCTGCTTCGTTCATATCATGTGTTGTTAAAAAAATCGTTGTGCCTTTAGCATTTAATTGGCGCAAACCATCATGAATGTGCTTGGAATTTACCGGATCAAGGGCGGATGTCGGTTCATCCAAAAATAATAGTTCCGGTTCATGCAAAAAAGTTCGTGCCAACGTAACACGCTGTAGCATACCCCTAGAAAGTTTTGAGACAACTTTCTTTTGTTCATGCTGTAAATTCACCATTTCCAATACTTCTGAGATTTTTTTTAATGAAACATCGTATAGCTGACAATATAGCTTCAAATTATCGTAGACGGTTAATCGTTCGTATAAACCGCTGTTATCTGTAAGAACACCGATTTTTTTTCGATATCCCTTTTTCCTTAACGAAATGGACGGGACGCCAAATACATTAGCTATTCCGTCCGTCGGAAATAATTGATCGGTTAAAATTTTTATGGTCGTTGTTTTCCCTGAGCCACTCGGTCCCAGAAAACCAAAAATTTCTCCCTTCTTGACATTAAAGGTTACATCCTCTATCGCAGTCTGGTTGGCAAACATTTTCATCAACGATTTCACTTCAATTATATTTTCCATCTTTATTCCTCCCGATAGCCGTATGTTTTAATTTGTGCAGCCTCAGAATAAAACAAACTGCAGCCTAAAGCATTATATTTTCTGTAAAAAGAGCTATTTCAGGGTTGAATAAAGCATATTCCAAGGTTGAATGGAGCTATTTCAGACCCAACATTTCCTTTAATTCAGCCATTTTTGTTTTGGATAACGGGATTTCTGACTTTACCTTATCCTCTAAAACCAAGCTGTAACTGTTTCGAGTCCAGGTAATTACTTCACGCACCTTTTGTAAATTTACAATGTATGATCGATGACAACGAAAAAAACCATAAGGCTGCAGCCTTTCTTCAAGCTCAGTCAATGTAAATATGCCTGGAAAAGTTTCACCGCCGATATGAATATTTGACTGTCCTGCAAGGCTCTCAATATAATCAATTTCCAACGGATCAAACAAGACCATTTTTTCATTCACCTTTGTGGGGATTTTGTCAAATTTTATAGGTTGAATTATTTCTTGTTCCGGTAGCTGTCCTTCGTTAAAGGAGTCTACTTCCTGCAAAATTTCTTCCGCCTTTATCTCAATTGCCTGTAAGCCATTTTCATCGAGCCTGTATACTTGATCGGCTAAGGTAATCGCACTTTCCATATTTCCCGTTAGAATTAATACACCTTTACTATCTTGCTGTAATTCTCTGATCATCTTTAAAAAAACACGTTTTGTCTCAATATCAACATTCTGATCAGGTTCATCAAAAATAAATAAGGAAGGGTTCTGGAAGAATAATCGAGCCATTTGAACCCTTCTTTTCTCCGAATAAGACAAGGCTTTAACCTTTTTATGTCTTTTAGACTCCAGTTGAACAAGATGCAATAAGTCATCAATTAGATACTTTGACTCATAAAGCCTTTTATAAAAACTAAAATGCTCATTTATACTTAAACGTTCATAAATACCATCATCTAAAAAAGAAATACCGATTTGGGAATGATACGCTGCCTTGTGCAGTGAGATCCTCTCTTGATTCACGCTTATTTCCCCGCTTGAAATTGCAATCTTACCGACCAGCATATTCAGTAACACGCTACGGACATTGGTACTTGAGCAAATTGCAACTGACTGACCTTCAGATACCTTTAGGCTAAATGCAGGAAACACAATTGCATCTTCGCTTTGTTTTTCTAAATCTCTAATCTCTAATATTGCCATAGAACCACCTTTCCTGATTTAATCCTATTTTTTATAAACTGCAGGGCATCAAATCACTTATGCCTTAGAGAATTTTCCGCAATCACCTTTTTTCTACCATCTGATGGTTTTTGAGCATCCTTGGGAATAAGCCATAGATTTCCTTTTTTTATTGCACCTTCAATACGCCCAGCTGAACAGTAATAATTCACCATCCTGCTTGTAAGTCCCCACAATTCTCCAGCTTCTTTAACCGTAAAGTAATTCATTTTTGCATCACTCCAATAAAATTATCAACTTATTTACTATAGTATATTTCGAGATAATGAAAGTTTCAAGTTGTAGAAATATTGTCTCTGTCCAATCTGCAGAAAAAGTGATGCAGGTTTCTGAAGTATTATTCCCTTAATGCAATCTGTAAGCAATATACTTTGAGGCAGGACTGATGAATCTTCCGTATCACATCCAATCCAATAAACTCGGTTAATAAACCTGTACACCATTTATACCCATATTCCTTAATTCTTCTACTCTCATCCATTCTTCCTCAACTTTAGTCACTTAAACAATAAACACTTTGTTTCTTTTCTGATAATAAGATATTTCTTAGAGTGATAAGTTCTCCTTCACGGTTCATCATGAACCCTTCCATAGTCCACTAAGCTGACAGACCTTCCCCTTGGCGGGGAAGGTCATTTTTTAACTGTTTAGCCGGAATCCAGTTGCGCTAAATAATAAAAATTGCTACTCTTGCCGCCGTTCTCACGCCATCTTTGCTCCTTACGCAGACGATCGCTTTTTTCAAGGTCAGCTATGGCGCGTTTAACGGTGCTTCGGGACAGCTTCAACTCTTTGGCGATGGTACCAATCGCCGGGTAGCATTTGCCGTCCTTATCTGCTCGGTCATGAAGGTACATATAGACTGCCCTGGCACGATGAGGAAGCTCTGAGGAATAAAGAGAAGAAAAGTAACCCACAG
>Ga0208609_100785_pt1 | contig 10704 bp, 9 predicted proteins | sample SubbioR11_8A_Apr_FD_184813 | JGI IMG/M metagenome (GOLD analysis project Ga0208609, IMG submission 184813) | Serpentinite rock and fluid subsurface biosphere microbial communities from McLaughlin Reserve, California, USA - CR11_8A_Apr (SPAdes) | ecosystem: Environmental > Terrestrial > Deep...
CGGGCTGCTGACGCGCGACCCGGCGCGCGACCACCACCATGGCTGGTGGCACCGTGCGCTGGCACGCGCGCGGTCGATGGCGGTGCACACGCTGGCGCACGACGCGCGCCATGTGCAGTTTCACTACGACTTGTCGGACGATTTCTACGCGCTGTGGCTGGACGCGCGCCGCGTGTATTCGTGTGCCTACTACCGCGCTCCAGACCTGACGCTGGCCCAGGCGCAGGAGGCCAAGCTCGACCACATCTGCCGCAAGCTGCGGTTGCAGCCGGGGGACCGGTTCCTGGACATTGGGGCGGGCTGGGGCGGCCTGCTGCTGTGGGCGGCCGATACCGCGCCGCCGGGCGGTGGCGGCGGCCGGCTGCTGCTGGTGCAGACGCTGCGCGGCAGCCTGGGCTGGCTGCCGCTGCCGGCTGCCCATGACCAGCGCGCGCTGCTCGACGCCGCGCAGCGCATGCGCCACACCTGGGCGCAGCCGCTGGCCCTGCTGTGGCATGGCCCGCCGCCGGCGGCGCTGGCCGCGGCCGCGGCCGACGGCACCCTGCGCCTGCTGCCCTGTCCGGTGGCGCTGCCGCCCATGCGGCCGGCCGGCGCCGCCTCGTCGGCGCCGCCGGCACCCCGCGCGCCTGCGGCTGCAGGCGCGGCCGGCGCCGCCCGAACCCCGTCGCCGGCCGCCACCGGCGAGCCCAGCACTTCCTCCCCCGCCCACAGGATGTCGTCGATGACGCTGACCCACCTGCAACGCCTCGAAGCCGAGAGCATCCACATCATGCGCGAGGTCGTCGCCGAGTGCGAGCGGCCGGTGATGCTGTACTCGATCGGCAAGGACAGCTCGACGATGCTGCACATCGCGCGCAAGGCCTTCTACCCCTCGCCGATCCCGTTTCCGCTGCTGCACATCGACTCGACCTGGGAGTTCCGCGAGATGTACGAGCTGCGCGAGAAGGTCGCCCGGCACTACGGCGTCGACATCATCGTGCACCTCAACCCCGAGGCGGTGGCCCAGGGCATCAACCCCTTCGACCACGGCTCGCAGATCCACACCGACCTCTGGCGCACCCAGGGCCTGAAGCAGGCCCTCGACAGCCACGGCTTCGACGCCGCCTTCGGCGGCGGCCGCCGCGACGAGGAGAAGAGCCGCGCCAAGGAGCGCATCTTCAGCTTCCGCACCGCGCAGCACCGCTGGGACCCGAAGAACCAGCGCCCCGAGCTGTGGAGCCTCTACAACGCGCGCAAGCACCGCGGCGAGTCGATCCGCGCCTTCCCGATCAGCAACTGGACCGAGCTCGACGTCTGGCAGTACATCATGCTCGAGCAGATCCCGATCGTGCCGCTGTACCTGGCGCGTCCGCGCCCGGTGGTCGAGCGCGACGGCACGCTGATCATGGTCGACGACCAGCGCATGCGGCTGCAGCCCGGCGAGGTGCCGCTGATGCGCCACATCCGCTTCCGAACGCTGGGCTGCTACCCGCTGTCGGGCGCGGTCGAGAGCCAGGCCGACACGCTGCCCAAGGTCATCCAGGAGATGCTGCTGGCGCGCACCAGCGAGCGCCAGGGCCGGCTGATCGACCACGACCAGGCCGCCTCGATGGAGAAGAAGAAGCAGGAAGGCTACTTCTGAACGACCCCCAGGCGAGGGCCACGCCGCCACGCCAGCGTCCACCTGAACCCACCACGGGGAGCCTGACATGGCCCATGTCTCCGACCTGATCGCCGTCGACATCGAGCAGTACCTGCACCAGCACCAGCACAAGAGCCTGCTGCGCTTCATCACCTGCGGCAGCGTCGACGACGGCAAGAGCACGCTGATCGGGCGCCTGCTCTACGACAGCAAGATGCTGTTCGAGGACCAGCTCGCCGCCGTCGAGGCCGACTCGAAGAAGTGGGGCACCCAAGGCGGCGAGCTCGACTTCGCGCTGCTCGTCGACGGCCTCTCGGCCGAGCGCGAGCAGGGCATCACGATCGACGTCGCCTACCGCTACTTCAGCACCGACCGGCGCAAGTTCATCGTCGCCGACACCCCCGGCCACGAGCAGTACACGCGCAACATGATCACCGGCGCGAGCACCGCCGACGTCGCGGTGATCCTGATCGACGCGCGCAAGGGCGTGCTCACGCAGACGCGCCGCCACAGCTACCTGGTCAACCTGATCGGCATCCGCAAGCTCGTGCTGGCGATCAACAAGATGGACCTGATGGACTACTCCGAGAAGGTCTACCGCCGCATCGTCGACGACTACCTCGACTTCGCGCGGCACATCGGCATCACCGACGTCACGCCGATCCCGCTGTCGGCGCTCAAGGGCGACAACATGCTCGCGCACAGCGAGCGCACGCCCTGGTACCACGGCCCGACGCTGATGGCCTACCTGGAGACGGTCAGCGTCGACGCCGCGCACCGCCCCGACGGGCCGCTGCGCCTGCCGGTGCAGTGGGTCAACCGGCCCAACCTCGACTTCCGCGGCTTCGCCGGCACCATCGCCGCCGGCACCGTGCGCGTCGGCGACGCGATCCGCGCGCTGCCCTCGGGCCGCCAGAGCCGCGTCACGCGCGTCGTCACCGCCGATGGCGACCTCGCGCAGGCGGTCGCCGGGCAGGCGGTGACGCTGACGCTGGCCGACGAGATCGACGTCTCGCGCGGCGACGTCATCGCCGCCGCCGAGGCCCCGCCCGAGGTCGCCGACCAGTTCGAGTGCACCATCGTCTGGATGGCCGACGAGCCGCTGCTGCCCGGGCGGCAGTACCTGCTCAAGATCGGCGCGCGCACGGTCGTGGCCACCGTTACCGAGCCGAAGTACAAGGTCAACGTCAACACGATGGAGCACCTGGCGGCCAAGCAGCTCGCCCTCAACGAGATCGGCGTGTGCAACCTGGCGCTCGACCGCGCGCTGCCCTTCGAGCCGTACAAGGCCAGCCGCGAGCTCGGCGGCTTCATCCTGATCGACCGCATGAGCAACGCCACGGTCGGCGCCGGCATGCTGCACTTCGCGCTGCGCCGCGCGCACAACATCCACCCGCAGGCGCTCGACGTCGACAAGCCCGCGCGCGCGCGCATGAAGGGCCAGCGCCCGGGCGTGCTGTGGTTCACCGGGCTGTCGGGGGCAGGCAAGTCGACCATCGCCAACCTGGTCGAGAAGAAGCTGCACGCGCTGGGCCACCACACCTACCTGCTCGACGGCGACAACGTGCGCCACGGCCTCAACAAGGACCTGGGATTCACCGAGCCCGACCGCGTCGAGAATATCCGCCGCGTCGCCGAGGTCGCCAAGCTGATGGTCGATGCCGGGCTGATCGTGCTGACCTCGTTCATCTCGCCGTTTGCCGCCGAGCGTGCGCTCGCGCGCAGCCTGCTGGCGCCGGGCGAGTTCGTCGAGATCCACGTCGACACCCCGCTCGAAGTCGTCGAGCAGCGCGATGCCAAGGGCCTCTACCGCAAGGCGCGCCGCGGCGAGCTCAAGAACTTCACCGGCATCGATTCGCCCTACGAGCCGCCCGCGCAGCCCGAGCTGCGCGTCGACACCCTGCACATGTCGCCCGAGCAGGCCGCCGACGCGGTCGTCGAGCGGGTGCGTGCGCTGGGGCTGATCGGCTGACGGGGGCCGGCGCCAGGCGGCCTGCCCCCGCCGGTCGCCCCGCTCAGGCCCGCCCGGTCGGCGGGTCGAGTCGCTGCACGAGGGCGCGCAGGTCGTCGAGGTCGCGGAACCTGGCGGTGAGCTGGAAGCCCTCGCCGCGCGCGCTCAGCTCGACCCCCCGGTTGCCGGGCAGGAACCGCTCGAGGCGGCTGCGCGCGTCTTCCTTGAGCCGGTTCTCCTCGGCGATCGCGTGGTCCACCGACGACAGCACGTACTGTTCGTCGAAGCCGCCCTTGGGCTCCTGCAGCCAGATCACGCAGATCAGCCAGCTGACGAAGGCCCCGGCGGCGATGATGAAGAAGAACTGCTGCGGCGTGACGTACATGAAGATGAACAGGTAGAACACTGCACCGGCGTTGCCGTAGGCCCCGCACATGCCCGAGATCTGGCCGGTCACGCGCCGCTTGATCGAGGGGATGATGCCGAAGGTCGCCCCTTCGGCACCCTGCACGAAGACCGAGAACAGGATCGTGAAGCAGATCGCGATCACCAGCGGCCAGCTGCTGTCGAGCAGGCCCATCAGGACCGCGCCGATCCCGATGCCGAACATGTAGGCCGCCATGACGAAGCGCCGGTTGCCGAAGCGGTCCGAGACCAGGCCGCCCAGCGGGCGCGCCACCAGGTTGACGAAGGCGAAGGTCGAGGCCACCAGGCCGGCCTGCACCGGTGTCAGGCCCCAGGTCATCAGGAAGAACATCGGCAGGATCGAGACCACGGCGATCTCGGCGCCGAAGTTGGCGAAGTAGGTCACGTGCAGCGCCGCCACCGACTTGTAGGGGTAGCGGTCGTCCTCGGGCACGCCGCGCCTGAGCAGCGGCAGGTTGACGCGCAGGATCTGCACCACCTGGTAGACGATGATCAGCGCGATACCCAGGTAGAGCGCGTAGGCGAGGTTGTCGCCGATGAAGTCGGACAACCGGATGCGGTAGACGACGATCGCCAGCACGCCGGTGAGGAAGATGGTGAACACGATGTGCAGCACCATGTCGCCGTAGGACGAGACCTCGAGCGCCGAGGCCTTGCGCGGCTTGCGCTGGGTGCCGGGCTTGGGGCCGTCGGTGATCGCGAACCAGTAGAACACGCCATACAGCGCTATCACCGCGCCCGACATGGCGATCGCGTAGCGCCAGCCGTCGTCGCCGCCGAAGACATACATCGCGATCGAGGGGATGGTCATGGCCGCCCCGGCCGAGCCGAAGTTGCCCCAGCCGGCGTAGAAGCCCTCGGCAAAGCCGATGTCGCGCGGCTTGAACCACAGCGCCGTCATGTGGATGCCGATCACGAACGAGGCGCCGACGCAGGACATGATCAGGCGCGAGACGAACAGCACCTCGCGGCTGTCGCCGAAGGCGAAGACGAAGGTCGGGATCGACATCACCACCAGCAGCGCGGAGAACACGCGCCGCGGGCCCCAGCGGTCGAGCGCCATGCCGACGAAGACGCGCGCCAGGATGGTCAGCGCGACGTTGACGATGGCAAAGACCTGGATGTCCTCGCGCGTCAGCCAGTCTTCGGACTGGAGCATCATGGCCGCCAGCGGCGCCATGTTGAACCAGACGTAGAAGGTCATGAAGAAGGCGATCCACGTCAGGTGGAGCGCCTTGATTTCCGGGTTCTTGTAGCGAAACAGGTCGGCGACTTGCATGATGGGCAGGAGCTGTCGGGTTGTTGGCCCTCAGCCCTCCTGGGTCGGGACGATGAGCAGCGGACACTGGGCCCGGCGCGCCAGGAAGGCGCTGACGGTGCCGAAGGTCATGTGGTCGAGCTCGTCGAACATCGCGTCGATGCGCCGGGCGATGAAGTTGCCGTCGGGCTTGTACGAGTGGCGCGCGATCACCAGCATGTCGGGGCGGTGCTGCTCGGTGGCCTGCAGGATCATCTTGCGTGCATCGCCCTGGGCGACCAGCACCTGGGTCGGGAAGCCCGCCCGCGCCAGTTCGGCGGCGGCCGCTTCGGTGCCGGCCTTCTGCTCCTGGTACTGGGCGCTGAACAGCTCGTCCTCGCCGTTGGTATTGCTGCCCGGCTGCTCGATCACGGTGATCAGGGTGATGCGGGGCAGTTCGCCCGCCGTCGCGTACATCTTCTTGACGGCGTCGAGCGCGATGCGCGAGTTGCGCGAGTGGTCATAGGCCAGCATGACTTCCATGGGGTGCCCTCCAGGTTTGCCCAGGCCGCGAAATGGCCGCAGCCGGGTACCGACTCTGCCGCCCGGCCCGGGTCTTGCCCATCCTTCGGTAGGCGGGATCGGGTGTCATCCGGAAGAACTAGCCCGGCGCCCCCGCGACCCGGTGGCGTCGCCGCCGGCCTGCCGTCGGCTTCGTCGTGGACAATGCCTCGCCAACGCCAGACGCCTCACCGCGACCCTCACCCATGACCCTGCTCGTCACCGGCGGCGCCGGCTTCATCGGCAGCAACTTCGTGCTCGACTGGCTCGCGCAGACCGACGAGCCGGTCGTCAACCTCGACGCGCTGACCTACGCCGGCAACCTGCGCAACCTCGAGTCGCTGCGCGGCGACCCGCGGCATGTCTTCGTGCATGGCGACATCGGCGACCGCGCGCTGGTCGACCGGCTGCTGGCCGTGCACCGGCCGCGCGCGCTGGTGCACTTCGCCGCCGAGAGCCACGTCGACCGCAGCATCCACGGCCCGGCAGCGTTCATCAAGACCAACGTCGAGGGCAGCTTCACGCTGCTCGAGGCGGCGCGCGCGCACCTGCCGGCGCTGGCCGCCGGCGAGCGCGAGCGTTTTCGCTTCCTGCACGTCGGCACCGACGAGGTCTACGGCAGCCTCGCGCCCGCGGCGCCGGCGTTCACCGAGGACCACCCCTACGCGCCCAACAGCCCGTACAGCGCGAGCAAGGCCGCCAGCGACCACCTGGTGCGCGCCTGGCACCACACCTACGGCCTGCCGGTGCTCACGACCCACTGCAGCAACAACTACGGGCCCTACCACTTTCCCGAGAAGCTGATCCCGCTGATCATCGTCAACGCGCTGGCCGGCCGGCCGCTGCCGATCTACGGCGACGGCCTGCAGGTGCGCGACTGGCTCTACGTCGGCGACCATTGCAGCGGCCTGCGCAGCGTGCTGGCGCAGGGCCGCGTCGGCCAGACCTACAACATCGGCGGCAGCAGCGAGCTGCCCAACCTCGAGATCGTGCGCACCGTCTGCGCGCTGCTCGACGAGCTGCGCCCCGACCCGGGCGGCCCCTACGCGCGGCTGATCACGCATGTGAGCGACCGCCCCGGCCACGACCGCCGCTATGCGATCGACGCGCGCAAGATCGAGCGCGAGCTGGGCTGGCGCCCGGCCGAGACCTTCGCCAGCGGCATCCGCAAGACCGTGCACTGGTACCTGAGCCACGCCGACTGGGTCGCCGAGGTGCAGAGCGGCGCCTACCGCGACTGGGTCGCGGCCAACTACGCCGCGCGCTGAGGCCCCGATGAGGATCGTGCTGCTCGGCCGCAACGGCCAGCTCGGCTGGGAGCTGCAGCGCGCGCTGGCGCCGCTGGGCGAGCTGGTCGCGCTCGACCGCGCCGGCGCCGGCGGCCTGGGCGCCGACTTCGAGCAGCCGCAGACGCTGGCCGCGCTGCTGCGCGCGCTGCGCCCGGAGGTGGTCGTCAACGCGGCGGCGTACACCGCGGTCGACCGCGCCGAGGCCGAACCGGCGCGCGCGCAGGCGGTCAACGCCGAGGCCCCGGCGGTGCTCGCGCGCGAGGCCGCGGCGCTGGGCGCGACGCTGCTGCACTACGGCAGCGACTATGTCTACGACGGCAGCGGCGACGCGCCGCGCAGCGAGGACGCGCCGACCGGCCCGCTCTCGGTCTACGGCCGCAGCAAGCTCGACGGCGAGCTGGCCATCCGCGCCAGCGGCTGCCGGCACCTGATCCTGCGCACGAGCTGGGTCTACGCCGCGCGCGGCGGCAACTTCGCCAAGACCATGCTGCGCCTGGCGGCCGAGCGCGAGGCGCTCGACGTGGTCGCTGACCAGGTCGGCGCGCCGACCGGCGCCGAGCTGCTGGCCGACGTCAGCGCGCATGCGCTGCGCGTGCTCGCTGTGCGCCCCGAGCTCGGCGGCACCTACCACTGCGCCGCCGCCGGCGAGACGAGCTGGCATGGCTACGCATGCTTCGTGATCGAGCGCGCGCGCGCTGCCGGCCTCGCGCTGAAGGCCGCCCCCGAGGGCGTGCGCGCGATCGCCAGCGCGCAGTACCCGACGCCGGCGCGCCGGCCGCTGAACTCGCGGCTCGACACGCAGCGCCTGCGCGCGGCCTTCGGGCTGCACCTGCCGCCCTGGCAGGCCGGGGTCGCGCGCATGCTCGACGAGATCCTCGCGCGCTGACGCCTGCAGCGGCCACGCGCACCCGACTGGACAGCCGACATGCAACGCAAGGGCCTGATCCTCGCCGGCGGCTCCGGCACCCGGCTGCACCCGGCGACGCTGGCGCTGAGCAAGCAACTGCTGCCGGTCTACGACAAGCCGATGGTCTACTACCCGCTGTCGACGCTGATGCTCGCCGGCATCCGCGAGGTGCTGGTCATCAGCACGCCGCAGGACACGCCGCGCTTCGCGGCCCTGCTGGGCGACGGTGCGCAGTGGGGCATGCACTTCAGCTACTGCGTGCAGCCCAGCCCCGACGGCCTCGCGCAGGCCTTCGTCCTCGGCCGCGACTTCGTCGGCGGCCGGCCCAGCGCGCTGGTGCTGGGCGACAACATCTTCCACGGCCACGACCTGCAGCCGCTGCTCGCGCGCGCCGGCGCGCGCGGCCGCGGCGCCACGGTCTTCGCCTACCACGTGCACGACCCCGAGCGCTACGGCGTCGTCGAGTTCGACGCCCAGCGCCGCGCGCTCAGCATCGAGGAGAAGCCGCGCGCGCCCAAGAGCGCGTACGCGGTCACCGGGCTGTACTTCTACGACGAGCAGGTCTGCGACATCGCCGCCGACATCCGGCCGAGCGCGCGCGGCGAGCTCGAGATCACCGAGGTCAACGCGCGCTACCTGCGCGCGGGCGCGCTCGAAGTCGAGATCATGGGCCGCGGCTACGCCTGGCTCGACACCGGCACCCACGACAGCCTGCTCGAGGCCGGCCAGTTCATCGCCACGCTCGAGAAGCGCCAGGCCCTGAAGGTGGCCTGCCCCGAGGAGATCGCCTGGCGCGCCGGCTGGATCGACGCCGCCGCGCTCGAGCGGCTGGCCCAGCCGATGCTCAAGAACGGCTACGGCCAGTACCTGATGCGGCTGCTGCGCGAGAGGGTCTACTGATGAAGGTCGTCGCCACCGAACTGCCCGGCGTGCTGGTGGTCGAGCCGGCCGCCTTCGAGGACGAGCGCGGCTGGTTCATGGAGAGCTGGAGCCAGCCGCGCTTCGACGCCGCGCTGGCCGCCGCCGGCCAGCCACCGGCGCGCTTCGTGCAGGACAACCATTCGTGCTCGCACGCCGGCGTGCTGCGCGGGCTGCACTACCAGCTGCCGCCGCAGGCGCAGGGCAAGCTGGTGCGCGTCGTCCGGGGTGCGGTGTACGACGTCGCGGTCGACCTGCGGCGCGGCACGGCCAGTTTCGGGCGCTGGGTCGGCGTCGAACTCAGCGCCGCCAACCGCCGGCAACTGTGGATCCCGCCGGGCTACGCGCATGGCTTCCTCGCGCTCGAGGACGACAGCCACTTCCTCTACAAGACCACCGCGGTCTACGCCCGCGAATGCGAGCGCGCGCTGCGCTGGGACGACCCGGCCATCGGCATCGCCTGGCCGGCGCTGCCCGGCGGCGGCGCGCCCAGACTGGCCGCCAAGGACGCCGCCGCGCCGCCGCTGGCCGCGGCCGAGGTCTTCGGCTGATGCCTGGATCCGGCAGTTGGGCGCGCCCAAGGGCGGCTCGATCGGGTGCGCAGCGCCCTCACCCAGGAGGTGAGCGCGGCCGTGGGAGCACAGGAATTTCAAACGTCCTCTGCATGGCCAGGACGGGTCTCGGGGCCACCGGAGGCCACCCGGACAAAGTGCGCAAGGGCCTGCAGCGGCCTGAAGTACGCGGATCCGGGCGCCGCGACCGCCGCGTTGCGCTGATTCGACAGGTCCTGGAGCCTGCGCAGGCCGCGCCATCGGCCTCGGCCCCGGGACGACCCTGAGGTTGAGAGCACCCCCAGGCCGGCCGGGCCGGCCGCCCCCCGCGGGGGTATGAGCAAAGTGGCGGAGCCACATTTGCTCATGAGCATCGTGCCGACTCGACGCGCAGCGCCGCCGCCGACTGCACCGGGTGCTACCATTTCCGTCATGATCGACTGGTCCACCTGCCCTGCCGTCGAGCACGATCCGGCCGTGGTGAGCGGCGCCTGGGTCTTTCGCGGCACGCGGGTTCCCGTGGCCGCACTGTTCGAGAACCTCGAAGACGATGCGTCGGTCCATCAGTTCGTCGAGTGGTTTCCCGGCGTCTCGCTCGAACAGGTCCGCGCGGTGCTGGAACACGCGGCCCGGAGTTCCCACGCGGTCGCTTGAGTGAAGGTGCTGCTCGATCAGGGCACTCCGGCGCCGCTGCGCAAGGCCCTGCCGGATCACACGGTCGAAACGGCGTTCGAGCGAGGATGGTCAACGCTCCAGAACGGGCTGCTGATCGCCGCGGCGGAGAAGGCCGGTTTCGAGGTGTTGGTCACAACGGATCGCCACCTCAAGTACCAGCAGAACCTGAGCGGCCGCAGCATCGCCATCGTCGTCCTCCTCACCACCAGCTGGCCGCGCATCGAGCGGCAGCTTGCGCAGGTGGTGAAGGCGATCGAGGCCGCATCTTCGCTCGGCTACAGCGAAGTCCGCATCGAGTGACCGCGAGGCCCGTGGTGCCGTTCGGCATCCGCGTCCTCGCCGCCGCCGACGCACCCGCCCTGCGCGCCATGCGTAGCCGCCGATGCAACCATGACCCTGGCTCAGGCGTTGACGATGCGCACGTCGGGCGCGGTCGGCGTGCCGGCGTCGGCGGCGGGCTGCAGGTCGCGGTGCGTGCGGCCGCCCTCGAGCGCGGCGACGCACAGGCGCCAGGCGCGGTCGGGCGCTTCGATGCGAAAGCCGTAGACGCCGGCCGCGCCGGGGCGCG
>Ga0208609_100789_pt1 | contig 10687 bp, 13 predicted proteins | sample SubbioR11_8A_Apr_FD_184813 | JGI IMG/M metagenome (GOLD analysis project Ga0208609, IMG submission 184813) | Serpentinite rock and fluid subsurface biosphere microbial communities from McLaughlin Reserve, California, USA - CR11_8A_Apr (SPAdes) | ecosystem: Environmental > Terrestrial > Deep...
CCATACCATATCAGGGGTCAAAGTAGCTACAATAATTAAATCAATATCCTCTGAAGAAACCCCGGCATTTTCCATGGCCATTAAAGCAGCCCTGGTTCCTAAATCAGAACATGCTTCTGAATCATCAACTATGCGTCTTTCTTCAATGCCAGTTCTGGTTCTAATCCATTCATCACTTGTATCTACAGTTGCTTCCAGATGTTTATTCGTCAGTATTTTTTCAGGCAAATATATACCTATACCAGTAATTTTCGCACGGCATTTGTTTTCCATTTAATACATGATCCCACCTTTAGATGTCATTAATTCCATTAATAGCCTCCACTAATTTACTTTCATAGCTTTGGACTGCTACTCTTATAGCATTGCATATGGCTATTGAGTTTGAACTGCCATGACATATTATACTTACTCCATTTATACCCAATAGGGGTGCCCCGCCATACTCGGAATAGTCAAATTGCTTTTTAATATGCTTTAGTCCTGGAACTAATGTCAGGGCTCCAAGTTTTCGTACAAAATTCTTAGTTAACTCCCTTTTTAATAAGACTCCAAATCCGCCTGCCAGGCCTTCTGCAAACTTTAAGAGGCAGTTGCCCAAAAAACCGTCACATACCATAACATCAACTAGCCCCTTGGGAATATCTCTAGGTTCTATGTTACCAACAAAATTTAAATTGCTTTGTTCTAAAAGCTCATATGCTGCTATTGTCAACTGGTTTCCTTTAGTTTTTTCTGAACCTATGTTTATAAGCCCAACTTTTGGGTTGTTCTGGCCTAATAGTTTTTCTACATATAAGCTTCCCATATGTGCAAATTGAAGTAAATTTTCAGGTTTAGAATCTACATTTGAACCTACATCTAAAAGCAACTTGGGCCCATTTAAAGTTGGCATTAAGGTTGCTATAGCTGGCCTGCTTATTCCTTGAATTCTACCTATGTTCATAATGCTTGCAGCCATTTGAGCCCCTGTGCTGCCTGCTGATACCATACCTTGAACCTGTTTTTCCTTAACCAGCCTGGCAGCTACCACCATGGAGCTATCTTTCTTTTTCCTGATGGCAACTGCTGGAGCCTCATCCATGCCTATTACTTCCGATGCATGTTTAATGCTTATATCCTCCATGACAGGATATTTTGCCAGCTCTTTTTCAATCTGGGATTCAATGCCAACCAAAACTACTTCTGCATAATTTTTTTTTACAGCTTCTACAGCACCTTTAACAATTTCACCTGGGGCATAATCGCCTCCCATGGCATCCAGGGCTATTTTAACCATTATAAGGCTCCTCCTTTGTTAGTGTCCAAATACATCTTGTTTTCTGCCTCTTGCTTCTTGACCAGCTGACTGTGATTGGACAATAAACTGTCCTTTAAAAACCATTTCACCTTCGACCTTGGAATATATGGAAACTAGATATGTACTGGATCTTTTTACCTTTACTACTGCTTTACATATTACCTTTTCACCAATACAGACAGGTCTTTTATAACGCACCCTGGCACTACCAGTCAGTACCACCTTAGCATTTACAACTGCAATGGCTAAAGAGTTTGCTTGGGCAAAAAGGTGGTGCCCACGGGCAATGCCAGTCCTTTCAAAAGTATGTTCCTTTTCAATTTTTAATAAAGAATATGCCTCTTTATCTAGATCAATATCTATCAATTCTCCCACAATCTCAGTTTCGGAAAGGGATTTTACCTTGGCGTATTTTTCCTCAGCAACACTCTTAACTCTTTCTCTCAATTCTGGTATGCCAAGGGCTATTCTATCCAAACGTATTGTTTGAATACTAACAGAAAAGTATTCAGCTAATTCTTCATCAGTACTGAAGGGATTATCTTCTAAATAGCGTACTAACTCTTCCTGTCTTTGTTTTTTTGAACCTTTAGCCATATTAACACCTCTAAATATTAGTTATTATTAGTACCTGGTATCAAACTATATTATAGAGATTTTTCACTTAATTGGCAAGATATTTAGAAAAAGTTTAATGTTTTAACAAAAATTATCATTATTCTATAAAGAAAACTTGGCTTTCGCCAAGCCTTTTGGCGCCAGCGAAAGCCTTAGTTGCGCCAGTATTTCTAGCATTTTTAATGCGTAGAAATACCAGTCCCTTTGGGGCACTTATACTATCTACATTTAAAAGTTATACTTTCTGATAGTGTAAAAAAGAGTTGTCAACATGTACGTTAACAACTCTCCTTATTAAGCTCAAAACCAAATATCCCTATGCTTTTTTTACTTCAGTTACATCTTTTTTGTAAAAACCACATGCTGCACACATTCTATGTGGTACCTTTAGTTCGCGACACTTTGGACATTCTACTAAAGGCAGCGAGTCAATCTTTCTCCATTGTGCACGTCTGGCACGAACTCTAGCTTTTGATTGCCTTCTTTTTGGTACTCCCATCTACACAAGCCTCCCTTGCTCTATTAATTTTTAAGGAGTTGCTGCAAAACTGCCAGTCTGGGGTCAATTTCTTGATCCTTGCACTCACATTTATTCAAGTTAAGGTTGCAACCACACCTAGGACATAATCCTTGACAGTTCTCTTTACATACTGCCCTCATGGGTAAAGCCAAATATAATGCCTGCTCTATTAATGGCTCCAGATTGATTTGACCATTCTGGTACCAATTAACATCCCCATCCTGCTGCTCCTTCTCTGTGAGCAGGTTGTATTGAGCAGTTGTTACAAATCTTTCCATTAAAGGGGTTTCTATGTCAAGTATAAATTGTTCCAAACAACAATGACATATAACTTGTGCCCTGGCGGTAATTTTTCCCTCAACAAGAACATCCTTTTGAGTAAATGTTGCATCTGCCACAACTTTTATTGGTCCATTAAAAGCAACTTTTTCTTGACCCACAATTATTTGAGGCAAGTTAACTGTAAAGTCATAATGCCGAGTTAATAATTTATCAAGTTTAAGCTTCTCAACATCAATAAACACAGCAAACCATCCTTTTCATAACTCTAATGGAGATTATACAGGACTAAAGGAGTAAATGTCAAGAAATTGCCTCAACAACTTCTTTTGTATCCCTTGCTATCATAAGTTCTTCATTAGTAGGTATAACAGCCACTTTAACTTTGGAATCGCTAGCTGAAATTACTTTTTCTTGGCCACGAATTTTATTGGCTTCTTTATCTATTTTAATTCCCAGGTAATCCATATTAGCACATACTTTTTCTCTTATATCCCATGAATTTTCACCCAACCCCGCAGTAAATACTAAAACGTCAACACCATTTAATACTGCTGCATAGGAGCCTATTATTTTTTTGACATAATGAACATACACATCAATGGCTAACTGTGCATCTTTGTTCCCCTGGCCTGCAGCTGCTTCTAAATCTCTAAAATCACTGCTTATTCCAGAAATACCTAAAACACCGCTGTTTTTATTCATTAGGTTGCTTACCTGGTCAGTAGTTAGATTTTCCATATCCATTAGGAAAGGCACTATGGCAGGGTCAATGATGCCACAGCGTGTTCCCATTACTAAACCCTCTAAAGGAGTTAAACCCATGCTTGTATCAACCGATTTGCCATCCTTAACAGCAGTTATTGATGCACCATTTCCCAGGTGACATGTAATCATTTTGGAATTATTTAAGCTAACACCAGCAACTTCTGAAGCACGCTGAGTTACAAACTTGTGTGAAGTTCCGTGGAAACCGTATCTTCTAATTTTATGCTTTTTACATAATTCTTTGGGCAAAGCATAGGTGTAAGCTGAAGGCGGCATTGTTTGATGAAAAGCTGTATCAAAAACAGCTACCTGGGGTATACCCGGCATTAATTTTGCACATGCATTCATACCCATAAGACCAGGTGGATTATGCAATGGCGCTAGATTAAACAATTTTTTAAATTCTTCCTTAATCTCATCAGTAATGAGTACTGATTCAGCAATTTCACCACCGTGAACTGCTCGATGTCCAACTGCATTAATCTCTTCCATACTCCATATTACTCCATGGTCTTTATCTAATAATGCTTCTACAACTAGCTTAATTCCTACCTCATGGGTAGGAATCTTTGTTTCTAGAACATACTTGTTCTGACCTGCTGGTTGGTGGGTTATTAATGCTCCTTCCAGACCAATTCTTTCAACTAAGCCCTTGGCCAGAACTTCCTCCTTTGTCATATCAAAGAGCTGATACTTGATTGATGAACTTCCTGAGTTTACAACTAAAACTTTCATTTTTTCAAAATCCCCCTAAAAAAATCTCTTTTTAAACTTATCTTTCATATCACTCCCATAGTATTTAGATCTTTTTTTATAGCCGGTAAATGCTTTCTGGTTTCTTCCATCCCTATTTCCATGCACTCCTGAACTAAATCAAATCTTGCGGGACTGATATGGGAAAGATCTGGCTGAATTAATACACTGCATTCATTACATAACTGCTTAATACTATCAAAATGTGGAATTTCTAATGCCATTAATATAACATCAAAAATATTTTGCACCTTGTGTTTGGTGCCTATCCTGCCTCCAAATCTAACATCTACTGCTATTATGTAGTCCGCTCCATGCATCTTCAATACATTAATGGGCACGTGGTTTTTTACAGCACCATCTACTAATAGCCTGTTGCCAAGATTTTTGGGTTTAAAGATACCTGGAATAGAAACACTTGCCCTTAAAGCGTCTGCAACTTTACCTGTATTTATTATTATCTCTTCACCCGTTTCTATATCTGCAGCTACTGCATAAAATGGCTTTGCTAGTTGATTAAAACTCTTATTTTTTGTAATTAGTCTGAACAATTCTTCTATTTTTTCACCTTTTATTAAACCCACTTTCGGCAAAACCACATCAACAAACTGTTCATGTCGTAAAGTAGCAGCGATTTTAAAAACAAGGTTTAAATCAGCATCATCAGCATAAAGTGCTCCAAACACGCTGCCAATGCTGGTACCTGCAATTATATCAACTGGTATATTTTCTTCTTTCAATGTCATTAGCACTCCAAGATGTGCCATTCCCTTTGCGGCACCGGCTCCAAGGGCCAATCCCACAGTTGGGCGCTGCATAGACATCCCTCCTTCTTAAGGTCTATTATGCGACATCATCAAGTATATATATAATAATAGTATTTCAACTGGAGAACATAATGAAAAAAATGCGAAAAGATGTTTTACTTTTTCTTTTAAAATTAATAATAGTTTTAATTATTTTCTTTTCATTAATGATATTTCCCAAACAGGTATTTGAAGCTTCATTACGAGGACTAAATGCCTGGTGGACTATTGTCTTTCCGGCATTATTGCCTTTTTTTATAATGTCAGAAATTCTCATTGCCCTTGGGATTGTTCAGTTTTTAGGTGCTTTGCTGGAACCTGTAATGCGTCCTGTTTTTAGACTTCCAGGAACTGGCGCCTTTGTACTAGCTGTAGGTTATACCTCTGGAGCACCAATAAGTTCAATTGTAACAGCCGATTTAAGGAAAAAGCATTTGCTTACAAGAAATGAAGCTGAAAGAATTATATGCTTTACAAACAATGCAAGTCCCTTATTCATGTTTGGTGCTGTCGCCGTTGGCATGTTTAAAAATCCAGAGATAGGAGTAATAATTGCAGTCTCTCATTATCTGGCAAACATTCTTCTGGGCTTATGCTTGAGATTCTGGGCCCCAAGAAAACATGGTATGCACTATAATTCACAAAACTTGGGATTTAAAATGGCCTTAAAGGCCCTGATTAAAAGCCAGATATCCAATAAAAAACCCCTTGGTAAAATCCTTGGCGATGCTATAAGGAACTCTGTGCAAAATCTAATCCAAATTGGAGGCTTTATCATTCTTTTTTCAGTTATAATAGAATTGTTGACCATATTTAATGTGATTGGGCTAATATCTATTTGTTTGACATTTTTCTTAAGTCCACTAATGCTGGATTTTCAGCTGGCAAAGGGAATAGTTAGCGGCTTTGTGGAAATGACCATTGGTTCAAAACTAATTGCTGAATCTTCCTCCCCACTGCACCTAAAGGTTGCCGCAGTCAGTCTAATATTAGGCTGGTCTGGACTATCAATTCATGCTCAGGCCATTAGCATACTGGCCACCACAGACATAAGGTTTTATCCATTTGTTATTGCAAGGCTTTTACATGGAATCATGTCAGCTGCAATTGCCCTGTTGGTCTATACTCCTACAGTTTCAGTCATGTCCCAGTATGATAGCCTGTTAAATTGGGAATTTAGTACTTTTAATATCCTAATCTACAGCTGTGGTATCTTTATCTTAATTTTAGCTGTACTGTTTCTATTATCTCTATTATTATCTTTAATTAATAGAATTAGACCTATCCTGCATCTTCTATTTCATTAACTTCCCTTTTGGGAAGTCTTTTTTTTAGTTCATTCCTTCCTTCTGCGACTACGGCTAGAGTTTTTTGGAGCCTGGTTTCTATTGAAGCTAACACATCATCTGCATATTGATTGGCACCACTTTTAATTTCATAGGCAACCTTATGGGCTTCTGCAATTATTTCTTCGCTTTGAAGCTTGGCTTCTCTCACAACTTCAGATTCTTGGGCCAGTTTTTTTATCTTATTCCTGGCATTTTCTAGCATTTCCTGTGCTTCTGCTTTAGCTTCATTAATTACCCTTTCCCGTTCTTTTACGACCCATCTTGCTTGTCTCATTTCCTCTGGCAGTTCACTGCGAATTTTATCTATGTAATCTAACAGCCTTTCTTTTTCAGTTACTATTTTGCTTGATAGAGGAACCTTCTTGCCTGCTTCTATTTCTTGCTCTAGCTCGTCAAGCAACATAAAAATATCCACCTTAATGTCCTCCCTTACAAATCAAATCAAATTTAAATTATTACTACAGCGAAAGGTTACTCGTTTCGTTACATTCCTACGCCATTGGGACGACGCCATGGCTCCGTTAATTGCTAAATTTCGCTGTAGTATTATTTATAATAACCCACCTGTGTATCACCATATCTGGATGTTTTCAATAATCGAAAGGTGTCACATTGTGACGGCAGCTCTATTTTATTTTCTGTTTCAACTACTATAATTCCTTCTTCTTTTAGTAATAGTTTTAACTTTTTCATTATTGGCATCACCAAATCATATCCATAGGGAGGATCCAGGAAAATAATATCATAGGTTTGAGTGAGTTTAGCAATTATTGTTCTAGAATCGCCTAGCATTATTGTGCTCCTATCCTCAAAACCTGTATTTGATAAGTTATTTTTAATACATTTAATGGCCTGGAGAGATTTATCAACAAAAGTACAGCTCTTAGCACCCCTGCTTAATGCTTCTATACCAATGTTGCCAGTCCCTGCAAACAAGTCTAAAAAATCACTTTGAGCAACCAGGGGAGATATTGTATTAAAAATGGCCTCTTTAACCCTGTCAGATGTGGGTCTGATCTTTGTACCCTTAGGGGCAATTATGCGCCTGCCCCTAGCGTAACCTGAAATTACTCTCACATATACACCTCATTATAGCATATTTAGTATAAAGATGTAATTTTACATTAATCTAATTCCTTATTTTTAACAGTTTATACATGTATATTTTACTTCTAAACAGTTCATAATATTTAATGGTAAAGCATTTTACTGAAGAGCTTAGTGGTTATTTTTAATAACCCTCCCCCATAAGCTCTTCCTCCGGTTTCTCCTCTCCCATAGAACGAGGGTCTCTAGGAGACCCTTGTTCTTATATGTCATAACCAGTTTATTACTACAATGGTTTGGTTTCTTTTTTCAGAGTAACACTAGCGCTGATCTTCACGCTAATATTACATTTAAAACAAATATAAATTCCTTGTGGGTTACTGGCAAGTCGTTGGTAATCTTTATGGATTTTGGATATCTCCTCTTTAAGACCGCAAAGGGAACACTTCACTAGCATTTACATACCTCCCTTTTATATAAAAGTATATCATAAAGGTAATATAATCCTCAACTTGGGGAAATATATTTCTAAAGGAAATTTCTTGGGAGGTAATACTATTGACTTTAACCTTTGATTTAATTAAAAATCTTGGAATTAATCTGGACCTGGCAGTAGAAGCACACAGTCTCTTAAGGGGCGATGCTAATCAGGAAATCCCGGGAGTTAAGGAAAATGTAAGGCAATTTACCAGTGGTACAATTACCAATATTCAAATTCTAGATGATAATGGTGCCAGACAAATGGGAAAACAACCTGGAAACTACCTTACAATAGAGTCTGCAGGCTTAAGAGAAAATAATCCTGAGGTGCACCAGGAAATAGCAGACATTATGGGTAAAGAACTTGAAAGACTTTTGCAGACTGTTGACATTACTGAAAATGATACAGTTTTAATTGTGGGTCTGGGAAATTGGGATGCTACGCCAGATGCCCTTGGCCCAAAGGTAGCCGGCAAGGTTCTTGTTACCAGGCATCTTTACAAATATACACCCCAGAATATCCAGGGTGGTCTTAGACCAGTATGTGCATTATCTCCTGGTGTACTTGGCATCACTGGTATTGAAACAGCTGAAATCGTTAAGGGAGTTGTAGAAAAAGTTCAACCTTCCCTGGTGATAGCAGTAGATGCACTGGCAGCAATGAATTTAAGCCGCATTACATCAACGATCCAGATAGCTGATACAGGAATAAATCCTGGCTCAGGTATTGGCAACCAGAGAATGGCTATAACAAGGGAAACCCTGGGAATTCCTGTTATTGCCATTGGAATACCAACAGTAGTACATGCAGCAGTTGTGGTGTCTGCCAGCCTGCATTATCTTGTAAACAATCAGCCAATACAAAAGACCCTTTTGAATGATAACATTGTACAAGATGCTGTTCAATCTGTGCTGCAACCCTTTAATGGCAATTTTACTGTGACGCCTAAAGAAATTGACGAACTAATCGAAACAACAGCAAAAATTGTAGCTTCTGGTTTAAATCAAGCATTACATCCAGCTATAGGTCCTGAAGAGGGGAATATATATTATCATTAGAAGCATGATTACTTTAAATATGACAGTTTAAATGGAGCAGGCTGTCCTGCTCCATAATTCAAATAATACAACCTGATTTAGCCTCTCAGCAGTTTATGCTTGTTACTTACCAGCACGCTGCTGCTCATAAGATTGTATCATTTTCTTAACCATTAATCCTCCAATGGAACCATTAACTCTTGAAGGAAGGTCTCCCATATATCCCCCTCGAGGAATCTGGATTCCTAATTCTTGAGCAGTTTCAAACTTAAGTTGTTCCATAGCTGCTCTGGCCTGAGGGACTAATAGTTTATTATTGTTATTTCCTCCACCTTGTGGCATAGTTTCACCTCCTAAGAGAGACTTGACTATAATTTTAATGTTTATTACTGACCAGCACGCTGCTGCTGATAAGACTGAATCATTTTCTTAACCATTAATCCTCCTATAGAACCATTAACTCTTGAAGGAAGGTCTCCCATATATCCACCCTGTGGAATTTGAATTCCTAGTTCTTGAGCTGTTTCATACTTAAATTGTTCCATAGCTGCTCTAGCCTGAGGTACCAAAAGTTTGTTATTGTTAGGCAATTTAATGTCACCTCCTTTTATTTAGTATTCTTAGTATAACTCCGCATAATTGATTTATACCGTGTCCCACCTGTAAGTATTTGCCTCGATTGCTATAGTTTTTAATGGTGGGAAATGTAAGATGCCCTTTGTTTTTGATAAACAAAGGGCTAACCATAGATTTTAGAAAAATCTATGTTCATAAATTTTGTATGCTTTCCAAATAATTCTGCCGTTATATGTGGTTTTTTTTCAACAAAAGCCTTTATGTGCTTTATTGATGCTTCTAATATTTTCCCATCAGCAACCAAATCTGCTACTTTAAACTCGGGAATACCATGCTGGCGTGTACCAAACATTTCACCAGGCCCTCTAAGCTTTAAATCCATTTCTGCTATCTTAAAACCATCATTGGTTTCACACATAACTTTTGTACGATATTTAGCTTCTTGGCCTTTAATATCTCCCAACAAAAAACAATAAGCTTCATTTTTACTTCTGCTTATACGTCCCCTTAATTGATGGAGTTGTGATAAACCAAACCTTTCCAAACCTTCAATTATCATGACATTTGCATTGGGAACATTAATTCCTACTTCCACAACGGTAGTACTTATTAAAATATTTAAATTGCCTGCCCTGAACTGTCCCATTATTTCTTCTTTATCTTGGGGAGCCATTCTGCCATGAACCAGACTTACTGAATAGCCTGCAAAGATTTCCTTTAAAACCTTTTCCATTTTTACGGCATTTTCAATGTCAAGCTTTTCACTTTCATCAATAATTGGACAGATAACATATGCCTGTCTCCCCTGATTAATTTGTTTTTTTACAAAGTCATATAATCTTTTTCGGTTTTGCTCAGATACATATTTGGTTATTACATTTCCCCGGTCTAAAGGTTTTTCATCTATTAATGAAACTTCTAAATCACCATATAAGGTTAAGGCCAGGGTTCGTGGAATGGGTGTTGCAGTCATTACTAAAACATTTGGATTCTTGGATTTTTGCTGGAGCTTAAGTCTTTGATTAACTCCAAATCTATGTTGCTCGTCTATCACTATCAGTCCCAGGTTCTTAAATATGACATTGTCTTGAATAATAGCATGTGTTCCTATAACTACATCAGTATCCCCTGCAGCTATTAGTTCAAGGGCTCT
>Ga0208609_100790_pt1 | contig 10673 bp, 12 predicted proteins | sample SubbioR11_8A_Apr_FD_184813 | JGI IMG/M metagenome (GOLD analysis project Ga0208609, IMG submission 184813) | Serpentinite rock and fluid subsurface biosphere microbial communities from McLaughlin Reserve, California, USA - CR11_8A_Apr (SPAdes) | ecosystem: Environmental > Terrestrial > Deep...
GCCCATCGTCCCCTGCAGTTCGGGAAATTCGTAGACCATGTGGGTCAGTAAGTCGGCTTTGCATAGATAAGCGGCCCGGGTCGCCGTCTCCGTCACGTCAGCCGGCAACCCGACAGCAGCACAGAGTGCTTGTGTCAGACAGACAATCCTTTCTGTCTTATCGGCCATGGAACCCAGTTGCTCCATAAAAACAATGGTCTGCAGTTCCCTGACGTACTCCTCAAGGCGTTTTTTACGGTCTTCCGTAAAGAAAAAGCGTGCATCAGCTAGGCGCGCGCGTAGCACTCTTTCGTTGCCTGTCCGCACATTGTCCAGAAATTCATCCCGCGTGCCGTTGCTAATCGCTATAAAATACGGTCGCAACTGTCCGTCAGCGGCAAACACCGGAAAATAGCGCTGGTGAGCACGCATTACGGTAATCAGGACTTCGGGGGGCAGTTCCAAATATGCGGTGTCAAAACGGCCACTGACCGCCTTCGGGAACTCTACGAGATAATTGACTTCCTGCAACAAATCTTCATCCAAGCCTGCCCCTGGCCCAGAGCAGGGAAAAGAGCTGCCATCAAGCAGCGCGGCGGCAGCAGCAACCTGTCCGGCAATTACCTGCCGGCGGTCCTCCTGGTCAACAAGCACACCGTGGTTGCCCATTTGCTGCCTGTACTCCTCTGCTGAAGACAAGCTGATTTCCCCGGGCGCCAGGAAACGGTGCCCAAAGGATCTGCGACCAGAATGCAGGTCGGCAAAAGAAAACTCCACAATTTCGCGGCCATAGAGAGCACAGAGCCAGCGGATAGGCCTGGCAAAGCGCACCTCTTTACTATACCAGAACATGGGTTTGGGAAAGAGCAGGCGCTTAATCAGCCGTACACATAGGTCCGGAAGAATAGCGGTCGTCGGGCGGCCCAAAGCTTGGCGGACTGCAAAGACGTAGGCCGTTCCGTCCACCGTCTCGGTCTGCAGTTCATCCACGGTCACGCCTTGGGCGCGCGCGAAACCTCTGGCCGCACCCGTTGGTTGCCCGTTCTGGTCAAAAGCTACCGCCAGCGCCGGACCCTTCTTTTTTTCGCTCAAATCCTGCTGGCGCAAAGCCAGTCCGGAAATCAATAGCGCCAGACGGCGTGGCGTGCCCATCGTCCTGATTTCGCCGTGCTCCAGTCGCTCGGCCCGCAATTCTTCGCGCGCGTTGTCCCGCAGGCTAAGAAGCGTCGGCTCCATAAAGCGGGCCGGGATTTCCTCTGTGCCGATCTCCAACAAAAATGTTCTGCTAAGCATGCTCGACACCTCCTTCCCGATGTAAAAGCGGAAACCCCAGTTCCGCACGCTGGGCCAAGTAGCGCTGGGCACAGAGCCGCGCTAAGTTCCGGACCCGGGCGATATAGGCGGTCCGCTCAGCTACACTTATGGAGCCGTGAGCATCCAGTAAGTTGAAAGCATGAGAACATTTCAGGACGTAGTCGTAGCCAGGCAGGACGAGCCCCTTTTCCAGAAGACGCCTCGCCTCCTGTTCGTAAATGTTAAACAAGGTAAAAAGCATTTCCGAGTCAGCTTCTTCAAAAGAGTACCGGGAATGTTCCACTTCTGCACGATGGAAAATTTCACCATAGGTAACCTCGCCGACCCAGCGGATGTCAAAGACATTTTCCTGTCCCTGCAGGTACATGGCAATTCTTTCTAAGCCATAGGTAATTTCAGCGGAAACTGCCTCCACATCGATACTGCCCACCTGCTGAAAATAGGTAAACTGGGTAATTTCCATGCCATCGAGCCAGACCTCCCAGCCAAGACCCCAGGCGCCGAGCGTCGGTGACTCCCAGTTGTCCTCCACAAAGCGAATGTCGTGTTCCTCGGGGACAATGCCCAGTTCGCGCAGACTGTCAAGGTAAAGATCCTGAATGTCTGGCGGAGCTGGCTTAATGATTACCTGGTACTGGTGATGCTGGAAAAGGCGGTTGGGGTTTTCTCCGTAACGACCGTCAGAGGGTCTTCTGGACGGCTCCACATAGGCCACCGCCCAGGGCTCCGGTCCTAGGGTACGCAGGAAGGTAGCCGGGTTCATGGTACCGGCCCCCTTTTCCACATCGTAGGGCTGCAACAGAAGGCAATTTTGCCTGGCCCAGTAGGCTTGCAGCTTTAAGATCATAGTCTGAAAATCCATCTTTCGTCCTCCCATCTGCGTCTACAAAAAACAAAAACAAAAAAGGAACCCCCGCCCATTATATTATAGGGACGAGACGTTCCCGCGGTTCCACCCTACTTGACATGTCGCCATGCCCACTCATTAACAGCCTTTTTAAGAAAGCGCCCTTCCGCTGGTTCACTGACCGGGCTTGCACCACCCCCGGCTCGCTGGCAGATCAGCAGCGTACTCCTCTTCCACAGACTTATTCAGTTTACCTTACTGTAACAGAAAGCGAGGACGCCGTCAAGCATCACATGATAGGATAAAGTCAAGCTACTGCAGGAAAAATTTTTTGTCCCCCTCCCTGAAAGCTTGGAAAGGCCTGACGTTTAAGTTTCATGCGTCAGGGCTGCCACAGACATCAGTTCCCCGAAGCTTCCGGCTCATCCGGATGTTGTACTTCCAAGCTGTAGCTGGTCATCAACAATGCCGCCGTACCGAGCGCTGTCAGTTTCGGCACCAGAAGAGCACCAGCCAAGCCCAAGGTAGCGGGAATTTCCAGCAAAGTCCTCTCCTTTGTTTTGATCTTGATGCGCGTACGGTTACCCTGTCTCAGCAACTTTTTCGCCGGCTCCAAGATATTACTGGCTAGGCGGCGGAACTGGCCGCCTTCTTCCTGCTCCTCTTCTTCCAACAGCACCAACGCCGCCACCACATCACCATCGGTCTCTTCCAATAGCCGGCGGGCGGAGGTATAGCTTAATCCAGTTCGTTCCCGGAGTAAATCTATTTTTTCCAGAGAAAGGTCCATACCGTTACCTCCTTATGTTTTGCTGGAGGTAGTATCTCACTGCTGCGGCCAAAATATTAATCTTACTGCCCTTTCGTCACGCTGCGTAGGACCTCCAGAGACTTAAAGCGGGTTTTTCCCACTGCTCTGGCAAACAGCTGGCAGCTGACACGGTGTATTTCCTCGCTAAGTACTGGCGGTACACGGCAAACGGTCAGCCGGTGAAATGTGAGTTCGAGGAAACGTTTCATCACAGCCACGGCGGCGCCGCTGACCGTGAAGGCCTCCGCCGTCGACGGACACTGTCTGCAGACAAGGCCTCCGGAAGCCGGGTCAAACAGAAAGGGACCCGAGCCGTTGCAACACAAGCAGGAATCGAGTACGGGCCGGTAGCCTAGGAGAGCCAAAAGGTTCAGTTCAAAACAACGGGCGACCCGATCAGGCTGCTCATCCTCTTCCAGCATAGTCAGCGCTTGCACAAGCAAAGTAAAAACAGGGACGGACGGCTCGTGTTCCGGCAGAGAAGCCTCACACAGTTCGCAGAAATAATGGGCATAGACAAGAAGAATGGTATCGGCGTGTAACTTTCGATGGGATTTGAGCACTTCCCCCTGCAACAACGTGCCCATAGTTGACCTGCCCAGGTGAAGCTGATAAAACCCTAACGTCAGCGGCTCGACCTGAGCCGCCAATTTGCTTGGCACCTTGCGGACACCACGCGCTACCATCGTCACCGTTCCGCTTTGCCTGGTCAGCAAGGTCACCAGCCTGTCCGCTTCCTTGAACTCGCGGCTGCGCAGAACCAAGCCGTAGTCTTTCCACTCCGGCATCAGTGCATCTCCTCACTCAAATTCCAGACCTAGATCTCGCCAGGCGCCTTCTTTGTTCCGCCAGTCAGGCTTCACTTTGACCCAAAGTTGCAAGAACACCTGACTGCCAAGCAACGCCTCCATCTCCAGTCTGGACAGTCTGCCAACCGTTTTTAACAAAGAACCGTTTTTCCCAATGAGAATTCCCTTCTGTGATTCCCGCTCCACATAGATGTTGGCTTCAATATCGACCATTTCGCGCCCCGTCCTTTTTCGCATAGCAGCTATCTCCACTGCCACAGCGTGAGGAACCTCGTCTCTGGTCAGGGCAAGAACTTTTTCCCGGATCAGTTCGGCGACAAGAACCTTTTCCGGCTGATCGGTAAACATATCAGCCGGGTAGTAGCACGGCCCCGCAGGCAGTCTCTCCAGCAACAGCGACAGCAACAAATCCTTGTTCTGCCCGGTAAGACCTGAAGCAGCCAAGGAGGCACTGAAAGGAAAAAGAGCACGATAATGGCCTAGAAGCACCTCGAGCTGCTCTGCCGCAGCTAGGTCAGCTTTGTTGACTATCAGGATTACCGGCGTAGTCACGCGGTCCAGGGCTGACAGGATATATTCGTCCCCGCTACCGGAGCCGGCCAAGGCATCGGCCACAAAGAGTACAACGTCCACCTCCGCCAGCGTGCGGAGCGCCACCTGAACCATCCTTTCGCCCAGTTTATGACGTGGTTTATGGATACCGGGTGTATCAATAAAAACAAGCTGATAGTCAGCTGTCGTCAGGATACCGCGAATCTGGTTGCGTGTTGTCTGGGGCTTTTCTGAGACAATAGCCATTTTTTCACCGACCAACGTATTGACCAGCGTGGACTTACCTACATTGGGACGGCCAATCAGGGCGACAAAACCGGACCGGAACATCACAGCACCTCCTGCGGGTTATCTTTCTCCCCCGGAGCAAAAGAATCCTCCTACCTGTCGCTTGGAATTCCAGATTGTAAAACTTTTATATTTTTTCGCTATCTACTCCTATACTTAATCCCTCTGCGGTGATATAATATGGTAAGGATGTGATTTTTTTAACAAGTCCCCATGAGAGGAGGGAGTAGCATGTCTGAACTGTCCAACGACTCTAGCTTGAGGCAACAGCACCAAGAAGGCCACAAAGCGCTCATCCTGAACATTGTCTTCTTCGCCGTCATGATGGGAGGGATTTTGCTTGTTCCTACGCTTGGGTTTGTCTTCTCAGTCATGGTCATTTCCATAGCGTTTGCAGCTTCCATAGCGTATATCTACCTAACATAAAACAGCCTCCCCTAAGCTGCCTAGGCTGACCACACATCAGTTCTTGACCATTTTGCACCGAAGTTTGTGGGATAGACACTAAGACTCAAAAGGGCGACCCGGTTTTGTGCCGGAGTCGCCCGCTCTTATACTGGAGAATCTTGCGCCGCAAAACGGTCAAAAGCGGCCGGCAGCAGCTCCCGCAAGTGAAACATTTTCTGCTGCCCATGCAAGTTAGCAATAATTACCCGCAAATCAGGAGCAAACTCGTAGAGCACCTGACGGCAGGCACCACAGGGCGTAACCGGTTCCGGTCCGTCAGCCACCACAGCCAAGCCAACAAAATCACAAACCCCGGCCGCCACAGCAGAAAAAACAGCAACTCGCTCAGCGCACATGGTCAGGCCATACGAAACGTTTTCCACATTGCAGCCGCAGAAAACCTGCCCGCTAGCAGAAAGCAACGCCGCCCCTACCGCGAATTTGGAATAAGGCGCATAAGCTGCCTCCCTTGCCTGGCAGGCACAGTCCAACAATACAGCAAAATCGTTCATCAACATCCCTCTCTGGTTAGCGGCTGTGTGCCGGCAATGTCAAGTTGGGCACTTTTTCAATTTCCACCCTCAGGTTACGTGAAACACTCAAGGTAATACGGATGATATCTAGGCCGCTGGCCAGCACTTCCGGATCTCCGATGGCCCTAATGACCACCGGATTAACAGGAATTCTCTCGTCGTTGACCAAAATAGACGGACCCACACAACGGATGGCCGAAGTAGCAGTAAGTCGCTGATTGCCGATGGCCACCCCCCGGGCACCGGAGGCAAACAACTCGTTGACCGCATCGCGCACATCGGTTTCATGGATAATGGCTTCGTTTGTAAAGCCGTTTTCCGCATCAAAAATACTCACAATGACACCAGGACCAATAGTCTCGGCAAAACCGGCCTGAGAGCGAAGATCATGCAAAGTAACACGCAGGGAGTCAATCTCCCGCGTCAGCGTGCGGACCTGCTCCAGCGGGTTGTAAGGCATCACCAACAATCCGCGACCCTCGCTTACTTCCACTGCTACCGTCAGATCCTGCGCAAGCTCACCAAGGTTAACCGTTTCAGCGATTTGCAGAATTGTCTGCTCACTCAGCAACCCCGTAGGCTCCACCGCTACTCCCCTGTCGCGAGAAATATGCACACCAATCCGCTGCTTGCCTCCTAAGCCCCTAAGCACCATATCCTGGTTGATTAATGCTAGCACTTTTTCTCGCTGTTTAGCTTCGTGCTCCTGCAGGATTCTTTCCTGGGTGCGGCTCGCGTTGGCCAAGATGGCTTTGTTCAGATCATCAACATTGGCAGCAAGGTCGATTTCGTAATTAAAGCGCGCCAGCGCTTCTCGGACCGGGGAGCGCACATCGACTCCTAAATTTTGAGCCAAACGCCTGTTGTGCTCCACCAGGTCCTTAGCCACTTTTTGCATGATAACAAAATCGTCGGCGCTGTCGGGGAAACGATAAAGCAAGGTGTAAAATCCACCCGCCACAAAAACGGTGTTAATTAAAAACATGAAGGCAAGCAGGGCCATCAGCCTACGGTCCACCGGAACCGCCAAGTCTGTTTTACGCATGAGGAAAGGAGGCCTCCCGGCTGTTATTTATCGCTGAGCATTTAATCTATTTTCTGCTCCAGCCTAGAAAAACCTTTCCCCCGAAGTATTAAAAAAAGTTAATCCTCTAGGCAAGTAATGGTACAAGCACCACACGGCCACAGACAGCGCCTACAGGGCGTCAAGCATGGGGTTGCTGAGCGCTTAACGAAAGGTTTCCAGAAGTTGGAAAATGACAACTATTTATCTTGGCGGAGCCCCCGCAGCATGCATAAGCTCTTCCTCGCGGCGGCGCATCTCTTGTCGCTCATCCTCCTCCAGGTGGTCAAAACCCAACAGATGCAGCATCCCATGCGTAAAAAGGTAAAGTACTTCCCGCTCCTGACTGTGTCCGTATCTTTTAGCCTGCTCGGCGGCTCGTTCCAGGGAAATAACGATGTCACCAAGCAAAACCTCTACCTCCGGCGCCTCATGCCAGTCTTCCGCATCATCCAGCAAAGGGAAGGAAAGCACATCGGTGGCCGCGTCCACATCGCGCCATTTTTTGTTTAATGCGTGTATGGCCTCATCGTCACAAAACATAACACTGACTTCGACAGCAGCCGGCAGAGCTAAACCTTCCGCAGCCAGATTGGCGATTCTTTCCATCAGCGACAACACCTGCGCCGGAGGCGTCGCCTCTTCCCGGTCAAAGTTAATGATCACCGCCATTTTCCGGCTCCTTTCCCTTTCCGACTTTAGTTCTTCTTCGGAGGCTCCTCTCCCCTGGCCTGTCCCCGGTCAAACTCTTCGTAAGCACGGATAATTTTTTGTACCAGCGGGTGTCTTACCACGTCCCGGTCGGACAAATAGATAAAAGAAATTCCTTCCACCTCTTTCAGGATGGACTGAATCTGAGCCAATCCGGAAAAGCGACCCCTGGGAAGATCTATCTGGGTAATATCCCCAGTAATTACCGCTTTGGAACCAAAGCCAAGGCGGGTCAGAAACATCTTCATCTGTTCCGCCGTAGTATTTTGAGCTTCATCCAGGATAATAAACGAATCGTCGAGCGTCCGGCCCCGCATATAAGCAAGTGGGGCAACTTCGATAGTACCCTTCTCCACGTAGCTGCGGTAAATGTCGGCGCCCATCAGGTCATACAAAGCATCATAAAGGGGGCGCAGATACGGATCCATTTTTTCCTGCAAATCACCCGGCAGAAAGCCTAGGTTTTCACCGGCTTCCACAGCCGGACGGGTAAGGATTAAACGCTGTACCGTCCGTTCTTTAAGCGCTTTGACAGCCATCATCATCGCGAGGTAGGTCTTTCCGGTACCTGCAGGCCCGATGCCAAAGACGATATCATTTTTGCGGATGGCCTCAATATAACCTTTCTGGCCCAAAGTCTTCGGTTTGATCTTTTTCCCGCGCGGGGTGACAAAGACCATCTCGGCAAGCAGGCTGCGCAACTTATCAGCCTGCCCGGATCTCACTAACTCCAGAGCGTATTCTACTTCCGGCACGGTTAACCGGTAGCCCTGTCTTTGCAGCCAGAGTAGCTCCTCAAACAAAAGAGCCACCTTTTCCACATCGTCGCGGCCTCCTTCAAGGAGAATAGAATCACTGCCGGGGATAATTTTCACCTGGAAGTACCGGTCAAGCAAAGTGACATGCTGGTCAAATTTACCAAACAATTGGCGTACTTCTTCGTTATTCTCAACAGTTACCGTCCTTTGGCATGGAATGGTCGTCAACGCAATTAATCGCCTCCTGCAGTTTCCTTTACCGCAGCAATATTCTCTAGTGTCTCCAGCACATATCGTACTCTAACCAAAGAAGCGTTTTCCGTGGTCACTTCCCGCAAGCCAACAGACTTGGACTCAAGCCCGGCAGGGAGTTGCCGCACGGCCTCAGCCCGAGCACGTTCCGCCGCCAGTTCCAGCGCCTGCTCATAAGTCAGCACACGTTTCTCGGAAAGCAGTTCGTATCTTTGGATAGTAATTATTTCGACAGGAAAACGGACAATCCTTTCCGGCAGCCGTTGTTTTCTCGTTTCCACAGCAAAATCGCTAAAGCGGACCTGCTCTCTGCCGATCTGCAGCACTCTTTTTCCATCCACCACCAGTGACCACAGGACAGAGCGGCGCCCTGTTTTTGTCTTTACTGACTCCTGCATCGCGGCCTCGCCATATCCGGCGTACCAGACACGCGCCCAGACTTCCCCGCGGGCACGGACAGGAGAAGGCACCGCCGGGGACATCTCTCCCGGTAGCAGCACACCCTCAATCAGCAGCTGCCCGCTCCTGACCGTCTCCCCCGGCCTGACCTTAGGCTCTCCCGTGACAACGAGCAGGTCGGTGACCAGCCCATCTTTCGCTGCCACAATGTGGGCCGGGCGGGCGCTGTCAGCAGGAGGTCTGTTTTTTTCTACCACCTCAATAACGAGCAACGTCCCCTCAACTCTAATTCCGACCCAGGCTATTTCCGGCTCAAGAAGCATCAGTTCCTTGGCCAGACGCTCCTTATCTAAGCGTGCCTTTAAAATTCCCGGACGAACGCCTGTCTTTTCCGCCACTGCTAAAATTCTTTCCCTGCCTAGCGTTTCAGCTCCCTCCACACCGATAAACAGGACAAAAGAGGAAAAGAAATACAGAGCAGAAACAAAGAGAGCCAACCCAAAGACTAGGCCACGGCGACGGCGCAGGCGACTAAAAAGAAAAGGAAGCCCTGTTTTGTGTTCGATACGCAGGCGGCAGCCCGTCTTCTTACTGAGAGGGCGTAAGGCAAAAAAGCTGTCCACATCCACCCTCAAAAAGGCCACATCTGGACCACGGCGTATATCCCACAGAGAGATACCCTGGCTACTAGCTAGGTTAATAAATTTTTCCGTAGCCGGTCCACGCACGGAGACTATAAGATAGCCAACCCTAAAATGGCGCATCGACACTTCATTTCACCTCTGCCTTACGCCTAGCCTAAAGATACTCACCGTCATTCCTGCGGAAGCAGGAATCCACATGGTTTTCCCCCTCTTCCGCCGGTGACCTTCCTCGTCCTAGACCGAGGAAGGTCACCGTGATTGTCTAACCTTCATAATGGATGGAGCATATTGTACCGTCAATGCTGATTTCCTCGCTGGCCAGACAGCGGATAACCAGGCTTTCGCCGCGAATGACGATTTCACCGTCATTTACAGCAATACGTACCCGCTCGGACGTATACTCTATCACCCCGCGATGGTTTTCCAGTAGGCATTGCATCTTCCCAATCAACGTCAGGCGCGGCAGATCAAGAATGATTTCGCGTGGAAGCTCAAAAAAGTCTGCTGCCACCTGCTGCCATCGTTTCCCCTCTTTCTCGCCCACCAAGCACCCTCCTCGCTGCTGATTACTATGCTATGCGCCGGTGGCCGTACATATGTTATTGAACTCCGCACCGTATTGCTTGGCCATTTTCCTCTTCGCCAAAGGGACTCACCCCTAAGCGTGTGAGGTCATCAGGGAAATATATACGATCTGAATGTTTTTCGTGGCGATAGGTTTTGATTCGCGCTTGCAAGAACTTGTTTGCATCATTATAAAACAAAAAAAGCGCCGCTGGATGACACGCAACAACGCTTTTGGTCTTTTTTTGTATCAGAAGTCGTTGACCCGCCGCAACGCTCTATCAGGTTTATCGGGGATGTACCCCCGGGGATTCGCAACACTCTCTTTATTTTCGAATGCAGCAAAACAGTCTGCGGCCGGCCTAAAGAATTCCTCGTTTTATCGTGAGTCTGAGGCTGTTTTCCAGCTTTCAGACTTGCTTTTTTCTTGACATTCGCAATTATCTATGTGGTTAATGATTCTAAAAATCTTTCTGCTCTTTCTTCACCATAATTCATCAGATTACGGATAAAAGATGGAGAGCGATCCATTTTTGAAGAATAGCTTAGTGGCCAGTCCAGCTCAATTTTTTTAATTTCCACATACTTGTATTTATTCTGCGGGAAGAAACCCTTTTTGAACCACCGATTAAAGGCTTCAATAGAACCTATTTCCTGATTGAGCGAAAGGTTGCCGGCAAGTTCGTTTCGCCTGTTAATTAT
>Ga0208609_100794_pt1 | contig 10610 bp, 11 predicted proteins | sample SubbioR11_8A_Apr_FD_184813 | JGI IMG/M metagenome (GOLD analysis project Ga0208609, IMG submission 184813) | Serpentinite rock and fluid subsurface biosphere microbial communities from McLaughlin Reserve, California, USA - CR11_8A_Apr (SPAdes) | ecosystem: Environmental > Terrestrial > Deep...
CGCGCCGGGCTGCGTGCTGGGCGCCCGCTCGGTGCTGATGAAGGACATCGACGAGCCCTGGACGGTCTGGGCCGGGCACCCCGCGCGGCGGTTGCGGCGCCGGCGGCAGCAGGAGGAGCTGGCATGACGACGACACCGGTCTCCATCCTGGTGCTGACCAAGAACGAGCAGCAGGACCTGCCCGGCTGCCTGCGCAGCGTGGCCTGGTCCGACGACGTGCATGTCTACGACTCGCTGAGCACCGACCGCACCGTCGAGATCGCGCGCGAGTTCGGCGCCACCGTCACCCAGCGCGCCTTCGACAACTGGGCCGCGCACCAGAACTGGGGCTTGCGCCATATCGCCTTCCGGCACCCCTGGGTGTTCTACATCGACGCCGACGAGCGCATGTCGCCCGAGCTGGCCGCCGCCGTGCGTGCCGCGGTGAGCGCGCCTGGCGACCAGGTGGCGTTTCGCGTGCAGCGGCGCGACTTCTTCCTCGGCACCTGGCTCAGGCATGTACAGGCCTCGCCGTACTACCTGCGGCTGTTTCGCCCCGAGCGCATGCGCTACGAGCGGCTGGTCAACCCGGTGTCCCTGCCCGATGGTCCGGTCGGCCAGGTCGGGGGCTACCTCGACCACTACCCGTTCAGCAAGGGCATGTCGCACTGGCTCGAGCGGCACAACAGCTACAGCACGCTCGAGGCGCGCCAGATCGTCGACAACCGTCAACGCCACCAGGGCTACTCGATCGTCAAGGCCTTCACCGCGAAGGACTTCCACGACCGCCGCTTCCACCAGAAGGAGCTGTTCTACCGCCTGCCTCTGCGCCCGCTGGTCAAGTTCGCCGTGCTCTACATCGGGCGCGCGGGCTTTCTCGATGGCCGTGCCGGGCTGACCTACGCGCTGCTGCAGAGCTTCTACGAATACATGATCCGGCTGAAGGTCGACGAGCTCTCGCGGCCCGCGGCGGCTGCGCCTGATGCGGCCACACTCGGCGCCGATGCCCGGCGGCGATGAAGTGGCGGCCACCGGCATGAAGCTGCTGCTCTACAGCGCCAACTTCGCCCCCGAGCCGACCGGCATCGGCAAATATTCAGGCGAGATGGCCGCGTGGCTGGCCGCGCAGGGGCACGAGGTGCGGGTGGTCTGCGCGCCGCCGTACTACCCGGCCTGGCGGGTGGCCGGCGGCTACCGCTGGCCGCCGTACCGGCACGAGCGCTGGCAGGGCGTGCGCGTCTGGCGCGCGCCGCTGTGGGTGCCGGCGCAGCCCGGCGGGCTCGCGCGGGTGCTGCATCTGGCGAGCTTTGCCCTGGCCTCGCTGCCGCCGCTGCTGCGCCAGGCGCCGTGGCGGCCCGACGTGGTGCTGACGGTGGCCCCGGCGCTGGCCTGCGCGCCGGCGGGCTGGGCGCTGGCGCGGCTGTGCGGGGCGCGCGCCTGGCTGCACCTGCAGGACTTCGAGGTCGATGTCGCGCTGCGCATGGGCCTGCTGCGCCGCGGTGCGGGGCTGCTGCGGGCGGCCGAGTCGGCGCTGCTGCGCCGCTTCGATGTGGTCTCGACGATCTCGCAGCGCATGCGCGAGCACCTGCTGCGCAAGGGCGTGGCCGAGGGCCGCACCCGCATGCTGGTCAACTGGGCCGACGTCGAGGCGATCACGCCGCTGGCCGCGCCCAGCGCGTACCGCGCCGAGCTCGGGCTGGCCGCGGGCGCTCGGGTGGCGCTGTTTGCCGGCTCGCTGGGCGCCAAGCAGGGCCTGGGGCTGCTGCCGCAGGCGGCGCAGCGGCTGGCCGGGCGCGGCGACATCGTCTTCGTGGTCTGCGGCGAGGGCGCGCTGCGCGCCGAACTCGAAGCCGCCGCGCGCGCGCTGCCCAACCTGCGCCTGCTGCCGCTGCAGCCGCTCGAGCGCCTGGGCGAGCTGCTCGGCCTGGCCGACGTGCACCTGCTGCCGCAGAGCGTGCAGGCCGAGGACCTGGTGTTGCCCTCCAAGCTCACCAACATGCTGGCCAGCGGCCGGCCGGTGGTCGCCACCTGCCGCCCCGGCACCGAGCTGGCCGGCGTCGTCGGGCAGTGCGGCCTGGTCGTGCCGCCGGACGACGCGCAGGCGCTGGCCGCGGCCGTCGCCACGCTGGTCGACGACGAGCCGCGCCGGCTGCGCCTGGGCCGCTCGGCGCGCGAGCACGCGCTGCAGCACCTCGGGCGCGAGGCGGTGCTGCGCGGCTTGGAGGCGCAGTTGCTCGCCCTGTGCGGCAAGGCCGCTGCCGAGGCGGTGGTGACGTCGGGGCCGCTGCCGTGAGCGGCGGCGCCCACACTCCCGCCGCGGCGGATGCGCCGGAGCCTGGCGACTGCGTGATCTTCCAGCCGTTCCTGTTCGAGTTCGGCGGCGAGGAGCGCGTCATCGTCGCGCTCGCCGAGGCGCTGCACGCGCGCGGGCAGCCGCACTGCATCGTCTGCTACGAAGACCGCATCGGGCTGGCGCGCCACGCGAAGACGCCGCTGCGCGTGCACGCGTTGGCGCCGGGCCGCCCGCTGTGGGCGCGGCTGCGCGCGCTGCGCGCTCTGCTGCAGCGCCTGCATGCCCCGGGCGCGCCGCTGCCAGCGCTGTTCTCGATCCAGAGCGCGCTCCATGCGGGCATCGCCGCGCCGCGCGGGGCGTACCACGTCCGCATACCCGACACATACCGGCTGCTGTCGGGGCCCGGCCCCGGCTGGTTGCGGCAGCACCTGACGCGTCGCGGCATACGCCGAGCGGCAGGCTTCGTCACCAACACCGTTGCGCTGGCCGACGAAATGCAGGCGCTCTACGGCCGCCGTGCCGCGGTCACCTACCTTGGCGGGCAGGGCGAGCTGCGGGCAGCGCCGCCCGCGCGCGCAGCCGAGCGGGTCGAGCTGCTCAGCGTGTCACGGCTATACCCGAACAAGCGCGTGGGCTGGATGCTGCGTGCGCTGGCCCAGGGGCAGGCGCAGGGCAGGCTGCCACGCTGGCGTCTGCGCGTGGTCGGCGACGGCCCCGAGCGCGAGTCCTTGCAGAGGCTGGCCGGGTCGCTCGGGCTCGCTGGGCAAGTCGAATTCCATGGCTTCGTCGACGACGCCACGCTTGACGCGCTGTATGCGCGCAGCCACGTCTTCCTGATGCCGGCGGTTCAGGGCTACGGCCTGCCGGCGCTGGAGGCGCTGTATCGGCACTGCTCGGTGGTCATGAGCCGCGAGTCGGGCGTGGCCGAGGTGCTGGGCGGCACGCCCTGGGTGCGGCTGGCCGACCCCGGCGAGCCGGCCTGGTGCGAGGCGCTGCTCGCGCACTTGAGCGAACTCGGCCGGCCCGGCGGCGGCCCCTGGCGCCAGCCGCTGCCGCCGCTGCCGACGATACACGCCTGGGCCGAGCAGACGCTGGCGCATCTGGGCTGGGCGGCATCGGCGCAGTCGCGAGACCCAGGCAACTCGGCGGGGCTTCGCCCAACTGCAACTGCCTCGCGCTGACCATGACCCACGTGCTGCACCAGATCCGCCGCCGCTGGGCCCCGGCCGACCTGTTCGACCGCCTGAGCGCGCGCCGGCTGCAGCGCCTGGCCACCGCTCACGCGGCGCGGCGCGGGCAGCCGATGGCGGTCTACGCCAACGACCTGATCGGCATCGACATCAACCAGTACGGCGTCTACGAGCGCGACGAGCTTGACCTGCTGTGGGGTCTGCTCGCGCCGCTACAGCCGGTCTTCGCCGCCGGCGTGGCGCTCGACATCGGCGCCAACATCGGCAACCACACGCTCTGGCTGGCGCACCGCTTCGGGATGGTGCATGCCTTCGAGCCGCACCCGCTGACGCACGAGCTGCTGCAGTTCAACACGCGGCGCGCGCCCAATGTCGAGCGGCACGCGCTGGCGCTGGGGGCGGGCGCCGGCAGCGCGCAGCTCTGGGTCGACTCCACCAACATGGGCGGCTCGACGCTGCAGTACGGCCGGCCCGAGGTGCAGCAGGCGGTGGCGGTGCGCATCGAGGCGCTCGACGTTCTGGTTGCGAGCGGCGCGCTCGACCTGCGCGGGCTATGCCTGGTCAAGATCGACGTCGAGGGCCACGAGGAAGCGGTGCTGCGCGGTGCCCTGAACACGCTCGGGCGCGAGCAGCCGCTGCTGGTCTTCGAGCAGCACGAGCGCGAGTTTTGCGACGGCAGCACGCCCTGCATCGCGCTGCTGCGCGGGCTCGGCTATGCCTTTTGCTGGCAGCAGCCCGAGCGCTGGTGGCCGACCTGGGTCGGGCGGCGCTTGCAGGAGCTGACGCGCTTCGCACGGGGCCGCACGCAGGCCATGGTCACCGGCGCCCAGGTGCCGGCGGTCAACCACTCGATGCTGGTCGCGGTGCCGCCGCGGTTTCAGGACGCACTGGGGTTGCGGGAGGTCAGCGGCTGAGCAAGCGCGATCGGCTCCCAGGGCCGGGCAGCGGGTGCTGCACTACGGGGGCAGATAGTGACGCTTGACGTTAATAACGCTCGGCGTTATTATCCAATCCATGCCGATCAAGACGTTCGGTTGCGCCGACACCGAAGCGCTGTTCCGGCTGCAGCGCGTGACGCGCTTCGTCAACATCGAGCGCCCGGCGCTGCGCAAGTTGAAGCAACTCGACCTCGCGCGAAGCATCGAGGATTTGCGTGCGCCGCCAGCGAATCGTCTCGAGCAGTTGAAGGGCGATCGCGCTGGGCAATGGAGCCTGCGGGTCAACGCGCAGTTTCGCATCTGCTTCCGCTGGACGGGAGGCGACGCCGAAGACGTCGAGATCGTGGACTATCACTGAGGCAAGCGACATGAGCAGCAAACTCGAGCCCGTCTCGCCCGGCGAAATGCTCGCCGAGGAATTTCTGAAGCCGCTCGGCATGAGCAACTACCGGCTGGCGAAGGAGATCGGTGTGCCCGCGCAGCGCATCGGCGAGATTCTGGCCGGCAAGCGCGCCATCACCGCGGACACCGATCTGCGGCTGTGTCGCTTCTTCGGGCTCGCCGACGGCTGGTGGCTGCGGCTGCAGGCCGACCACGACACCGAGATCGCGAAAGCGGACCTGGCGCAGGCGCTCGCGCGGATCAGGCCTTGGAAACAGGTGACGCCGCAGGGTCAGCGCTGACCCGGTGGTGGGGTTGGGGTGGCGGCCGGTGGCGGCGGCGGCCCAGCCTTGACGACTTCCTCGATCCAGCGTGCGTGCGGCGCGAGCACGACGCCGCCGCCGGCGTCGAGGGTGGCCGCGGGCGTGCGCACCTGCAGGCGGTAGGTGTTGATGCCGGCGAGCTGCCAGCCGCCGTCGGCGCTGCGCACGAAGGCGGCGCTGCCCGAGTCGCCGGCGGCGAGGCCGGCCTCGCGGCTGCGCGGAGGCGCGGTGGCCGCGTTCTCGACGACGAACAGGTAGCTCGCCGGCTGCCCCTGCGCGTTGGCGAACAGCCGCTCGATGCGGTTTTCGCCGCTGCGCTGCAGGCTGGTGCTGCCGCCGTGGCTGACCAGCTCGAGCAGGCGCCCGCCGAGGTCGCCGGGGTAGATGCGTGCGGTGGCCAGCTCGGCCGGCGGCGCCGTCTCGAGGTGGACGATGGCCAGGTCGGACTGCACCGCCGGGTCGCTCGGTGGCCGGCCGGTGGTGCTCGCGGTGTAGCCCGGGTGCACGCTGATGGCGACGGCGGCGATGGCCCGGCCTCCGCCCAGCGGGGTGCGCAGGACGACGCCAGCAGGCGGGGCACCGGCGACGATATGGGCCGCAGTCAGCACCTGCCTCGGGCCGACGCGCACCGCGCTGAACAACTGGCCGTTGACCGCCAGGCTGCCGACTGCCGAGCCGGCGGTGCCCGGCCGCGGGTCGGCGTGGCCGTCGCCGCCGGTCAGCGCCGCGGCGGCCGCCGGCCTGCCGAGCCACGCAGCCGCCAGCGCCTGCAGCAGGCGGCGGCGGGATGCTCGCGGTGCCGCCGCCACCCGCCCGGGTGTGCGCCCGCCGGGTGCGGGCTGCGCAGTTGCCGGGCGCAACTCGCTCAAGCGGCAGCAGGCCTGCCCTGCGCCTTCTGGCGCCGGCGCGGCTTCCAGCCGATCAGGCCCAGGCCGGCGGCGAGCATCGCAAAGGCCTTGGGTTCGGGAACGGCCGAGACGACTGGGGCAGCGGTCATGCCGGCGCCGATCGCGGCTGCGAGCGCCAGGACCTCGCCCCCCGGTGAGTCGCTGGCCAACACGAGCCTGCTGCCGGTCGACGCCAGGGTCAGGCTGCCTTGGCCGCGCTCGGCGTTCGAGCGGTCGGGGAGATCGCTGGGGCGGTCGAGCCAGCGGGGCTCCCATCGCGTCAGAACTTCGCCAGCAGGGGCTCCGATATCGAGGATGTCCGATCCCGCTGGGCGGCTGGAGTCCGTGCGCAGATCTGCCACTACGGTCGACCGATCCGGCCCAGCGCGACCGACAAGGGCAACGGGCGACCGCGTGGCGTCGGGCTGCGCCCGCGCCAGGAAACTGTCGAGGGCCTCCTGCGGCAGCTCCGCGCGGACACGGCGCGTGCGCAGATCGGCAGCCTCGGCGAACGACACCCGACCCGTCGTGAGGATCATGCCCCGCGAGCGGGCAGGGTCAAGGTTCGACCACGTGGTCAGGGACCCCGCTCCGCCGTCGTCGATGACGATCACCCTGCTCGCCTGGGCCTGAGCGGCAAAGCCCAGACCCAGCAGCACGGCCAGTGCGGTGGTGCGTACGTGGTTCGACACCGATACCTCCGGGATGTTCGCGTCGACGGGCTCTGCAGACTCAGGCCATGACACCGTCCCGCTGCTGCGCCTTCTGGCGCCGGCGCAACCGCCAGCCGATCAGGCCGAGGCCGGTGGCTAGCATTGCGATGGTCATCGTGCCGGCTGCGCGAACGCCGTGGACCGCCGCGTCGCCGAAGCTCTGCCAGTGCGTCAGGCCGTTGGCGCCGGCGGCGAAGTCGCCGTTCCGGAACGTGGTCGTGTCCGCCGCCGGCTGGGCCAGCGCCGGAGCGAGGCCGCCGGCCAGGCCCAGCGCGATGACGGCGCAGAGGCGCCGGGCGCCCGGCGTGGGGGCTCGAGCACGGCGGCAGAGCCACCCCGGCTCACGAGTCAGTGACTGCATGGCCACTCCTGGGCCGAAGCCCGAATGCAAGCGGATGGGACGTGGCAGGGCGGGCCAACGCATGACCAGCGGCTGGCCCCGCCCGGTGCGAGGCTGTCGTCAGGCCGTGGCGCCTTCGGCGCGCTGCGCCTGCTGGCGCCGGCGCAGCTTCCAGCCGATCAGGCCCAGGCCGGCGGCGAGCATCGCGAAGGCCTCGGGTTCGGGAACGGCCGAGACGCTGATGTTGTCGATGCGCAGGTCTGAAGTGTTATTGAAGTCGCCGATGTCGACGACGCCGAGGACCAGCGAGACCTGGCCGCCGGCCCGCGGCGTGTACAGCGTCGACGACGGGAAGGCCGTCAGCAGGTGCGGGGCGTCGACGAAGGTGTGCTGGAAGCGGCCGCGGGCGAACGCCGCGTCGGTGCTGACGACGGACAGGACCGTGCCGTTGAGCGCGACGAAGCCGAAGTCGGGCATGCCGCCGTTGGCCACCGAGGGCTCGGTGGTCAGGAAGGTCCAGTCGAAGGCGATGGTGACGACGCCGCCGCCGGTGGCGACAAAGTCCTGGCGGATCGCCGAGCCTTCGGCCGCGAAGCCGCCGATGTCGAGGCTGGTCACGGGGATGCCGGCCAGCATGGAGGGGGGCACGCTGAGGTCGACGGCCGGGATGCCCGAGAGATTGCGAAAGCCCGGGTCCAGCGGGTAGTCGTCGGCGAAGTCGACCGACGCGGTGGTCCCGACCGAGACCTGGCGCGAGCCGAGCACGAGGACATCGCCAAAGGTCTGCCAGTGGTTCAGGCCGTTGGCGCCTTGGTCGAAGCTGGAGTTCTGGAAGGTCGTGGTGGGCTGGGCCATGACCGGCACGGCGGCGGCCAGGCAAAGCGCCGCGGCGATACCGCCGCGCTTGAGGGTGACGTACTTCATATCAGCTCCTGGGACAGGTTGCGGGCGGGGCGGGGTGACGGATAAACCGGCGGGCGTATCCATTTGTTCGAATCTTCGGTGCTTCAGATGTCAGCGATATGGCAGCAGGTCGCGGCCTGGGGTCATTTGCGCGGCGCTCAGGCCGCGCAGCGTCAGCAGCGGGCGGGCCACGGCCGGGCCAGCCGCGCCGTCGGCGTCGATCAGCAGCTGCACGCCACCGGCGACGTCGGCGAAGCGCAAGTGGCCGCTGGCCACCGCCTCGGCGGCGCTGCCGGACACACCCAGCGTGGCGAGCAGGCCGCCGAGGTCGATGCGGTCGGCGTGCGGCGTGAAGTCGACGAGGGTGTCGCCGGCGTCGCGCGGGCTGGTGTAGCGGAAGACGTCGCCGCCGGCGCCGCCGCTGAGCAAGTCGGCGCCGGCGCCGCCGGTGATGAGGTCGTCACCGGTGCCACCGCTGAGGGTGTCGCGGCCGGCGCTGCCGTTGACGGCGATGCCGGGCGTGGCCACGGCCACCGCGAGGTCGATCATGCGGCCGTGGCGGTCGAAGCCGTCGGGCGCGCCGTACATGTTGGCCGTGACTTCGACGCCGTCGGCGGCGCCGCTGCGGCGCAGCCCGCCCAGGGCCCTGGGCGTCTGCAGGAAGCGCACCAGCGCCTCCTGGTAGGTGACGTTGACGACCGGCTTGGTGAAGGTCACGCCGTTGGCGGCGAAGGGGTAGTTGTCGCCGCCGTTGGCGAGGAAGTCGATGGTCGCCAGCGACACCGTGCGCGTGGTGTCGACGACCACGCCGTTGTCGACGAGCAGCGTGCCGTCGTCGAGCACGATGCGGCGCACGCGCTCGCCCTGGCCGACCGAGCCGACGACGTTGCCGGCGGTGTTGGGCCGCGGCGGGCGCGTGGTGTCGTACTCGATGCGCAGCCCCGAGACCTGCGGGAAGCGGCCCTGCTCGACGCCGTTGGGCGTCGAGCCGGAGAAGGCATGCTCGAAGATGTCCTTGAGCTGCGCCGCGTTGACGGTGTGGGCGACGGTGACGAGGTTGGTGAAGGTCAGCGCGTTGAAGGTGTCGCCGACGGTGATCGGGCCCGGCCCGGCGATGCCGGCGCGGATGCCGCCGCCGTTCTGCAGCGCGATGTCGGTGCCGGCGAAGTGGCGCAGGCTGTCGGCGACGAGGTTGCCCAGGTTGGTCTCGGTGCGCCGGATGCCCTCGGCGTAGCGGCAGGGCATCGGCGTGCAGGCGCCGCCGCGGTCGGCGTTGAGGCGCAGCGCGGTCTGGCCGATGACCTGCGCGTTGAGCGCCGCGATGTGCGCGAGCACCGGCTGCACGACCTGCGTGAACAGCACCGGGTCGCCGGCGACGGCGTCGGCGTCGGCTGGGGCGAGGCCGGCGCCGGCCAGCCGGCCCGAGACGCGGACCATGCTCGTGCCCTCGATCGCGCTGACCGCGCCGGTGCTGTCGTCGAGGTCGATGCGCACTTCGCCGACGTAGCGGTTGCCGAAGCTCGAGGTGACCACCGGCACGCTGCGGCCGGCGGCGTCGGTGGCGAAGATCGGGTGTGTCGCGAAGGTCGCGCTGGTGCCGGGGATCAGCGGGTCGTCGGGGTCGCGCATCAGCTCGTGCCCGCCGCCGGAGACGACCAGGTCGACCCCGCGCAGCCCGGGCACGAGGATGTCGCGCTCGTTGACCACGCCCTGCAGGTGGCTCAGCACGATGACCGTGCGCACGCCCTGGTTGTTGCGCAGGTCGTCGATCTCGGCCTGGACCAGCGGCAGCAGCGCCTGCAGGTTCTGCAGCTCGGTGTGGGCCGGGCTCCAGTTGCGCATGATGCCCGCCGGCGGCGCCGAGATGCCCGGCAGCAGCGGCGTGGTCACGCCGACCACGCCGACCCTGAAGCCCGAGGCGGTGGTGAAGACCTTCGAGGCGCGGGCAATGCCGCGCGCGGCGAGGTCGGCCAGTTGCGGCGTGACCGAGAAGTCGAGGTTGACCGACAGGTAGGTGCTGCCCGAGACCTCGGCGAAGCGCGCGGCCACCGGGCCGGTGTTGTCGAGGTCGAACTCGTGGTTGCCGAACACGATCGCGTCGAAGCCGATGCGGCGCTTGGCGATGGTGTCGTAGAAGTCCTGGCCGCCGTCGGGGTGGGCGGTGGCGAGGTTGCGCAAGCTGGCGTCGAGCCGCGGGCCGGGCAGGAAGGCGTCGCCGGCGTTGAGCGTGAGCACGGTGCGGCCGGCGGCCTGGGCAGCCGCGCGGCGCTGCGCGATGACGCTGGCCAGGCGGTCGACGCCGCCGTAGAACGACAGCGCCTGCGTCGGATCGTTGCGCAGGTTGCCCTGCGCCGAGACCAGCCACGACTCCTGGTCGCCGACATGCAGGATGGTCAGCGCGTCGGCCCAGGCGCCGGCGGCGCCGACGGCCAGCGCGGCGGCGATGGCGATACGCGAGACGCGGCGCGAGACGCGGTGCGCGAGGCTGCGCGAACTGGGCTGGGGTTGGCGTGCGTTCATGGTGGGGTCCTCCTCCGGGGGGGCAATGGGGTGGCTGGGCTTCAGCGCAGCAAGAAGTCGCGTTCGACGTCGATCTGCGCCGGCGCAACGCCGATCAGGAATACGAGCCCACGCGCTGCCGCCGGGCCGAGGCTGCCGTCGAT
>Ga0208609_100795_pt1 | contig 10573 bp, 11 predicted proteins | sample SubbioR11_8A_Apr_FD_184813 | JGI IMG/M metagenome (GOLD analysis project Ga0208609, IMG submission 184813) | Serpentinite rock and fluid subsurface biosphere microbial communities from McLaughlin Reserve, California, USA - CR11_8A_Apr (SPAdes) | ecosystem: Environmental > Terrestrial > Deep...
CGGCTGATATTCAGGCTGTACATGGAGGGCAAGACCTTCTCGGCAATCGCCACATACCTTGAGCGGCACGGCATACCATCGCCTGCGGGCAAGAAAACATGGCAGACTGGCGTGGTGAAGTCCATACTGAAAAATGAGAAATACAAAGGTCATGCCCTTATGCAAAAGACCTACTGCGCCGATTTCCTCACCAAGAAGATGGTCAAGAACACTGGCCAGGTACAGCAATATTACGTCGAGGGCAGCCATCCCGCCATCATTGAACCCGACGAATTTGACGCGGTTCAGGTAGAGATAGAGCGCCGCCGCTCGATTGGCAAACCGACAAGCTGCACGAGTATTTTTGCGACGAAGATTCTTTGCGCCGACTGCGGTGGGTGGTTTGGCAAAAAGGTCTGGGGCAGTTACAAGGACGATAAGACCTACCGAAAGGAAGTCTGGCAGTGCAACGACAAGTACAAACGGCTCGGCAAGCCGGGCAAGGGCTGCAATACGCCGCATATCACCGAGGACGAAATCAAATCCCGTTTCCTCACGGCGTTCAACAGCCTGATGAGCGACCGCGACGGGTTGATCGAGGACTGCCGCCTGGCCCAGGGCATCCTATGCGACACAAAGGCGATTGACGCGGAACTCGCCGAACTGCACCGTGAGATTGAGGTAGTCACGGAACTTTCCCGAAAGGCCATCTACGAGAATGCCCGAACCGCCGTCAACCAGACGGAATGGGCGGAACGCCACAAGGCCCACCTTGAACGCCACCGCAAAGCCTTGGAGCGGGTCGACGAATTGGAAGTGGCCAAGCGGGAGCGGCTCGGCAAAGCGAAGATCATCGAGGGCCTCATTCGGGACATCGAGAGCCGACCGCTTGTCATCACGGAATTTGATGAAAAGCTATGGCTTGCAGTCGTTGACCAAGCGACCGTAGGCAGGGATGGCACTTTTGTCTTCAGGCTCAGGAACGGCTCGGAAATCAATGCTTAACACTGAGAACAATAATTGCAACCGAGTACGGCTCGCCTTCGGGCGGGCTGTTTTTATGGTTATTGTCATGAGAAACCTTTTATCGGAATAAGTTTGCAGATTGCCTCTATGGCTGCTATTAGTTGCGTTTGTTGAAGGGGTGGTGCTCGCTACCGTTTTTAATTTTAGCGTTGCTTTGAGCATGGAGTAGCGGTAAAATAAATGATGGGTTTTTGTGTGCGCTTGGGATAATGAGAAGCGAACATTATCAATATTATACTGAATGGAGAGGTATAAAATGGTAAACAAACAAACGTCAATACATGATTTTGACATAAACTTAATTTGTGAATTACATGTAGGATTGGAACGGCAGGGGCCTGGTAGCCCAGAAATGACTATTAAGGCATTAAGTTTTCTGGATAATCTTAATAAAACTTCACGGGTAGTAGATTTAGGCTGTGGAACTGGTGGGCAAACAATGGTTCTCGCACAAAATATCACTGGGAATATTACTGGTGTTGATTTTTTCCCTGATTTTATAAATGCTCTTAACGATAATGCCAAAGAATTAAATCTCCAAGAAAGAGTAAATGGAATTGTTGGCTTAATGGAAAATCTTTCTTTCCAAAAAGAAGAATTCGACCTTATATGGTCTGAAGGGGCTATTGCCAATATTGGTTTTGAAAAAGGTCTGAACTATTGGAAGGACTTCCTCAAAACAGATGGCTATATTGCCGTAACATATGAGTCATGGTTCACCGATGAACGCCCCGATGAAATTGAAAAGTGGTGGGTTGATGCTGTTCCTGAAATAAGCACAATAGGGCATAATATTTTAATAATGCAAAAATCGGGGTATATTCCTGTTGCCGCATTTACATTGCCTGAAAAATGCTGGACGGATAATTATTTTATTCCGCGAGAAGCAGCAGGAAAAACACTTTTGGAAAAATATGCTGGAAATAAAACCGTAGAGGCCTTTATCGCAAATATGAAGTATGAGGCGGAATTGTATTCAAAATATAAACAGTACTATGGATATGTTTTCTATATTGGCAAAAAAATATAAAAATAGTGTGCGCCGCCACTTCGTACAACTTCCCTAATTCTGTTTTTTGGAAGAGGCCGGGGCGCAGAACCCCGCAAAATTTCATCCTATTTTTTTGCGTGAGATCACGGCTCACCTTCGGGCGGGCTGTTTTTGTTTGCCCGTGAAAGCCTTATTTTTAACGGGTCGATGCACACGTTAAAAGATAGCCCGATTTTCGGTGCAAGTTTTAACGATTACCTTTCTTTTAACGATTTGCCCCTGTGCCATACCTGAAAACAACCACGGTTCAAGTCAAGTTTCCTCCGAAAAACCGCTCTGGAAACAACCCACTATTGCTACAAGGCAAGACGCACAAAGCCCGAAAGCGGCTGGTTTCAGGCCTTTTCAAGGCAAAACAAAACCACCGACCGACACAATCCTTTGTATCAATAGATGGTAGATTATTTGGTGGAGGCGAGGGGAATCGAACCCCTGTCCGAAAGCAGACCAGCAAGAGCTTCTACGAGTGTATCCTCAAGTTTGGATTTGCGTAACGGGCTCCCTGAGGCCGGATCCCATTACACTAGCACAGTTGTGATTCCCGGTTTTTTTGGCTCTGCCAACCGTAAAACCGGTAGCCTGATTAGTCGATGCCCGGTCTAGTGCCTACAGGCTCGGAACTAGCGGACACGCTGCTATTTAAGCAGCGAGAGCGAGATTTTTGTTGGCGTTTAAGCCTTTTCCACGTTGTTTACCGGGTCATGGGCCCGGACTCGCTACTCTCACCCATCCAACCCCCGTCGAAACCAATACGCCCCCATGAATTAAAGATTTTGTCTTTCTTTAAGCGCCCTAGCCACTTCTCTTTTCGCTTCTTTTTCCGCCAGCACCTCGCGCTTGTCATACTGCTTTTTGCCGCGTGCCAAGGCTAGTTCCAGCTTGACCAGACCACGGTCGGCGTACAGCTTGGTAGGAATAAGCGTGTAGCCTTTTTCGCGGGTCAGGCTCAGCAGGCGGATAATTTCCCGGCGGTGCAGCAACAGCTTGCGTATGCGGAGCGGCTCGTGATTGAAGCGGTTGCCCTGTTCATATGGGCTGATATGCATATTATACACGAACAGCTCCCCATTTTCCACCCGTGCATAGCTGTCTTTCAGATTTACCTTGCCGGCGCGAATTGACTTTACCTCCGTGCCGGTCAGAACAATCCCGGCCTCGCAAGTTTCTTCCAGATAGTAGTCATGAAAAGCTTTACGGTTCTGGGCAAAGTTTTTCTTCTCCATCAGGCATCCCCTTGCAGATAAATGCGCCCTATTTGCCAGGGGACAAACAGGGCATGAGAAGCGCTACTTTTAAAACAAAGCGTCCGAAACACCTTTATTATACCACCCGGCGCGCTTCCAGTCAACTTGCGTGAAATCGCTGGGTGCACGACAAATTTATTTGATTTTTTGATTTAGAGAAACAATTGACAACCGGTGGCGGTTCATGGTATACTTCTGACAGCGGATAACGCTGTCAGAGAGGAGAGAAGACATGAACGGTCAACCAGATGCTGAAAAATTGACCCATCGGCGAGATGAGCTTAAAGCCGAGATAGCTAACATTAACGACATGCGTCCCGGTTCTCTTACTCCCCGCTTCCGCAAGTGCGGCAAGCCTAATTGTCACTGTTCCAGCGAGACTTCGCCTGGCCATGGGCCGAGTTGGTCTTTAACAAGGGAGCTACATGGAAAGACTATAACAAAAATCATTTCTTCATCTGCAGCGGTAGAAACCACAAAACAACAGATCTCCGAATTTAAACGGTTCCGTGAATTAAGCAGAGAATTAATTGAGATTAGCGACAAATTATGTGATGCCAAACTGGAAATCTTGAAGGCCGACGCAGAAGCAACGGCCAAAAAGGGGGCATCAAAAACAGCTTCGAAACGGAAGTCGCAACCGAGCTAAGCGCTCTTTTCGGCCAAGGAATCTTAGATAACCTTGATTTCGAGGCCATGGAGAGCATGATCAAAAAAAAGGTTTTTCATGTTGCGGCCAGGTTTTTGGAGAAGATGCTAATTAAAGAAACTTCCGACTATAAAGGTGCTGTGACCACCTGCATTTTTTGTGGCAAAGAGGCTCGCTATGTTAACCGTAATGCAAAAACCTTTACCACTGTACTGGGTGATATTACTCTTGAGCGGGCCTACTACTATTGCCCAAGCTGTGCTCACGGCTTTTGCCCTAAGGATTACACTTTGGGTTTCGATGATTCATCCTTATCGCCAGGGGTTACCAGGATGGTCAGCTTGGTGGCCTCTGCGGAGCCATTCCTGAAAGGCACAACACTGTTGTCCGAATTGGCCGCAGTAAACGTTTCAGAAAAGGGTGTTGAGCGTACCGCTAAAAAGATCGGGGAAGCCATCGCCGCCGACGATGTAGCATATGTCGCAGAAAAACCTAATCCCAGTGACACCATGTACGTCGGGGTTGACGGAACCGGTATTCCCATGCGCAAAGATGAGTTGACCGGCCGTGCCGGCAAACAACCAAACGGTACATCCAAAACCAGGGAGGTGAAACAGTGTGTCGTTTGGACGGCTGACTCTCGCGACGCTTTAGGCCACCCGGTAAGAGATCAGGGTTCGGTCAGCTATTCCGCTGGCATTGAAGGCTGTGCCTGGGGCAATAGCTACCGTGAGGAAGATACCCCCGCCTTTGCCAAGCGTGTCACACGGGAACTGACAAGAACCGGTTTTTCTCAAGCAAAGCGCCAGGTCTTCTTAGGTGACGGGGCTCCGTGGATTTGGAACCTCGCCACAATGGTTGCGCCTCAAGCCATCCAAATCGTCGATCTATACCACGCCAAAGAGCACCTAAGTAAACTTGCTAATGACATTTTTGGTCCAGGGACCGACCTGGCAAAAAAATGGGCCGGCGACCAACATAGTGTTCTGGAATCAGGCAATCTGGATGCCGTGTTGAATGCTATCGGTTGCCATAAAACCAGACCGGGAGAGATCGGGGAAAAAGCCGCCAAGGAATTCGATTACTTCACCAATAACCGTTACCGAATGCGATATGATTATTTCCGCTCCCTTGGCCTTTGCGTTGGCTCCGGCGTGGTCGAGGCCGGTTGCCGGGTGGTCATCGGCCAACGCCTCAAACAATCAGGCATGTTCTGGAGCTTAAACGGCGCTAACGCCATCATTGCACTGCGATCCAGCCTGCTTAGTGGCAGATTTGATGACTTCTGGACTCGCTATCGCGCTAACAACTGCCCCAAGCAGACTCTAAAAAGATGAATTGCCATTTATTTCCTCATAAATTTGTCGTGCACCCGAAATCGCTATTCTTGGCGGGTTCCACTGCTGTGGGGAAGCACCGCCTGCTGGGGGGCATGCCCCCAGAGGCGCTCCAGGTTATAAAAACGACGTTCTTCCATTTGAAAGATATGGACAACTACTGAACCGTAGTCCAGAAGCGTCCAGAGTCCCTCCGCATAGCCTTCTTTATGCAGGAGCTGCTGCCCTTCTTTTTTGAGTTCCGCTATAATATGATCAGCGATGGCCTGCACCTGGAGCTTGTTTTTGCCACTGGCAATAACAAAATAGTCGGCTATCAGGGATACTTTGCCAATTTCCAGAAGAACGATGTCCAGAGCTTTTTTATCTGTAGCCAGATGTGCTACCAGCTTAGCCAACTTTCCCGTCGCTTCGTTCAAGCACGAACCCCCTCTTTTTTTATGGAGTATAGTTTTTACCTACAATAACTGTAACCATCACGCTTGATTCCGGCACCTCCTGTTTCAGCAGTTGAGCACCGGGAACCAAGATGGCTACTTCTTTGGCACCATCCACATTGTCTGTACGGCTGATTACCTGGGATATGTCGTAGTCCTGGCGGTCGGCGTTGCCGATGCTTAGGACCTGAAAACCTTCTGCCCGCAGCTTTTCGGCCACTTCCGTGCCCAGACCTCTGACACCGCTGCCGTTTAACACTTCAACCGTGATTTGGGCACGCGGCAAAGCGCTGACGTCACCAGTCAGCCAAGAGGCCAGAGAGGAAATTTGGCTGATATCGGGCCTCCAGTAACGGCCATCCGTCCTTACCTGCTCGGTACCGGGAAGCAGGATGACCTTGGCCGCCTCGCTATACTCAGTGTCTCTTAAAGATTCTGCCATAGACAACAACTGGCGCCAGGAAAAGTTTGTCGCCAGTAGCGGTGATACATCATAAAAGCTCGTTATCCTCTGTAGCAGGCTGCCCTGAACAAGCGTAGCTGCCAGAGCCGTGAGGACGGAACGCCGACGCTCCAGCTTCTCGGAAATAGTCAGCCCTTCAGCATGCATAAAGGCGAGCACCTCACCACCGCCTGCCATAGAGGAGGCAGTGGGAAGTTGAATACCTCCGACCCGGTCCACTGCCGCTAGCAGGGACTCTTCATCTATTTCAAGATAGTAATGGACAGGCAAATCAGCAAACAAGCGGGAAACTGTACTGACTAACAGTTCCCGCCCACCGGCTCTGTAGACAAGACCTAGCCGTGTTAGCCCATGGTTAGCGGCATCAACCAGCGTGTCGGTCGGCAAGTGTATCACTCGAGCCTGTTTTTTGCCTGGATGGTAGGCCACCAGCACCAACTCGGTGACTACGCCATCACCCTGCCGGTTAGAAACGGTATAGAGCACTGCTTGCCTACGCTCGTTCCCTACTGGCTGCGGCAAAGCGGAAGCCCAGGGCGAGGTGTCCTGAAACGCATTTAACATGCCGATAAAACGGACACTGAAAAGAACAGACAACAGAAAAGCACACAGCGCCAGCAGAAAAAGCAATCGGCCCATCTTGACCCTGCGCCGCTTGGTTTTAACGGTGTAACGGTAGCCGTGTTCCATTCGCCTCACTCCCCAATGGGCTTAGCAAAAGACTGTTCCAAAAAGAAATAGTCAGCGGATGGATGACCTGTTTTTTCGCCAACAAATAGCGGATTGTTTGGGCAACGACTGCTAAAACCCCTTCATGAAAGTCTTCGGCCACTTTGCGTCGCAAGGCTTCCACCTCGGAATAAGAGCGGCCCAGTTCAATTTTGTCGGCTACGTAAACGATGCGGTCAAGTAACGACATGTCTTGGTCGCCTAAAGTATGGCGTCTGATGGCCGCAAGCACGGCCTCGTCCAGCACACCTAACCATCCAGACACTACTGCACCAACCGGTGCATGTAGTAAGACAGGTTGTTGGCGGCAAAAATCGTCGATTACTATCTGACTCGTCTCAGCCAAGACAAGAAGCTCCTGCGGCACGATTTCGCGGGCGCAATCGTGCAACCAGCCAGCCAGCCGGGCACGGTCTTCGTCAGCGCCCAAAACCCTGGCGAGGTTCGCTGCCGTTTCGGCCACCCCGGCAGAATGCACAAAAAGTTCGGACGTCAAATTCTTTTGTAGAAAAGAAATAATCTGTTCCAAGGACAAGCTACCCATCCAACATCCTTTCGACGCCTGGTTTGGTTTTCCTGCAACTTCTAAGCGGCAAACAAAAAAGGCAACGACGCGTTGCCCTATTTATCAGTACGAGGTTTAGCCTCATTGACCACCAGCTTTCTCCCTTCCAACTCTGTGCCGTTTAGTCGTTCCACTATTTGCTCCGCATCTTCATCAGCCACTTCCACAAAGCCATACCCACGGGAACGGCCTGTGGAGCGTTCAGTAATTATTCTGGCCTCCGCCACTTGACCATGCTCGCTGAAGTAATTTTTTAACTGCTCTTCATTGACTGACCAAGGGATGTTTCCCACGTAAATCGTTCTTGGCACGCACTATCACCTCGCTTTCCGAAAGCTTTTTTTAGTATCTGAAGAAGTACCGCTTTTATACTTCTCCACCCTGAGGCCGGTATAAGCCGTTTTTAACAATATACTGTGCAACCGCTTCCGTCGTAAGGTACTTAATCGGTTTGTCCTCTGCTAGGCGCTCACGGATTAAGGTTGAAGAAATGGCTACAGCCGGGATTTCCACTACGTGAATAGCAGACAGTGTATCCAGACAACTTTCACCAATCGTTTCCTCAAGCCTGTTCAGGCAATAACCAGGGCGCGTGGCCGCAATAAAAGAGCAAATAGACAACAGTTCGCGGTAATCTTTCCAGGTAAGTATTTCTAGGATAGCATCAGCGCCAGTAATAAAGAATAGCTGGCATTTGGAACCAAAATATTGGTGGAAGTAGCGTACAGTATCAATAGTGTAGGTAGCGGTCCCGGGTTGCTGGTCGATCTCTACCCTAGAGACCGTAAAATAAGGGTTGCTAATGGTAGCCAGCACCGTCATCAGGTAGCGATGTTCCTGATGGCTAACCTGCCTGCCATCTTTGTGTGGGGGCTGCCCAGAAGGAACGAAAACTACCTGATCCAAGCCATACTGTATGCGGACCTCTTCCGCCGTCACCAAGTGGCCAAGATGAATCGGATCGAATGTGCCGCCCATCAGACCGACAGACAAGCACTGCTCTCCTTTCACCGCTTGCTGCAGAGCCATGATTTCCTCCCGTCAGTCTTCATCCCGCCGAAAAATAAACTCTACCTCGCGGATGCGTACCGTATCACCGTTGCTGACTCCGGCAGCCAACAACTCCTTTTCGTGTCCAAAGCGGCGGAAAAGCCGCTGAAATCTCTTAACGGCATCATCATTAGTAAAATCGGTCATGGCTACCAACCTCTCCAGCCTGACGCCGCGGACAATGAACACATCACCACAGCGTTCAATGGCGATCGCCTCTTTCGTGGCAGTTGGCAACTCCGGCAAAATCGCTAAATCACTGGCGTCCTGCAAGTCAGCGGCAGGAAGTTCCCGTAGGAGTCCGGCCACCCTAAAAAGTACTTTCCCCACCCCTTGGCCGGTGGCCGCTGAGATAGGAAGCACGTTGTCCTCGCCCAGTTCTTTGCGTAGCCGTTCCAGAGCGTCAGCAGCTTGTGGCAGATCTATCTTATTGGCTACTACCACCTGCGGCAGTTTAGCCAGCCGCGGGTTATAAAGGCGCAGTTCCTCATTAATCTGGTGGAAGTCTTGGAGCGGGTCACGCCCGTCAATGCTGGCCGCATCAAGGAGATGAAGCAACAGTCTTGTCCGCTCTACATGGCGCAGGAACTCATGCCCTAACCCCAGCCCTTTGTGCGCTCCCTCAATCAAACCGGGAATATCCGCTATCACAAAGGGTTCGATGCCCTCTGCCTCCACAACACCGAGGTTGGGAGTCAGTGTGGTAAACGGGTAGTCGGCAACCTTGGGACGCGCCGCAGACACCCTGGACAAAAAAGTAGACTTTCCGGCATTCGGGAAGCCGATCAGGCCAACATCAGCAATTAATTTCAGCTCCAGCCAAAGCCAGCGCTCTGCGCCCGGCGCACCTTTCTCCGCATGGCGCGGAGCTTTATCAGCGGGAGTGCTGAAGCGGGCATTACCGCGGCCACCACGGCCGCCACGAGCCGCCACAAAGGACTGACCTTCTGTGGTCATATCAGCCAGAAGCTGATCGGTCTCGGCCTCGCGCACCTGGGTTCCCGGTGGCACCAGCACGCTCAAGCCTTTCCCGTTACGGCCATGCTTGTTGCCTCCCTGCCCATGCTCTCCCCTATCAGCACGCAAATGTTGCTGGTAACGAAAATCGTGAAGCGTATGCCTGCCCTGCCCCACAACCAACTCAACATCACCGCCGCGGCCTCCATCGCCGCCGTCCGGCCCGCCACGCGCTACAAACTTATCCCTGTGGAAGGAAACAACGCCGTTGCCACCGTCGCCGCCCTTGACATAAATTTTGGCCCTGTCAACGAACAAGCCTACCACTCCCCAAAATTATCACGCTTATCTTTCGCTCACTGTCGGCAGCTTATCCATTGGTAAGGTCAGGCAAACTTGCCCTTCAGGCTCAAAACAAATGTACCGCCGTGCGGTCATGGCCAGCCACCGGTACAAATCCTGGGTCACCTCTGTCAAAGAGCAAAACCGCAGGGATAGGTTAGGAGCATCACCACCGCGAAGCACCAGCTCAACGCGGACACAACCTCCCTGGAGCAGGTAAGCCTTACAGACGGCAAACAGTTCCGCTGCTGCCGCCAGAGAGTCTGCCGACAAAAAAGGCAATCTACCGTCGACATCAAGCAGCAGCTCAGGGACAGCTTCCTGGAAAAAATTTTCGTAAATCAACAGCGCGAGGCGCGCATCACCACAGGCCGCCAAGCGCCCAACTCGCTGTATTTCTTCGCTCGCCTTCCTGATATATGGCAGCAGCTCTTCCGTTTTACTAAGCTGCACCATGCCGCTGATAACCTGCAAGTAGTTAAGAAATTCGTGCTGGCAAGCACGATGCATTTTCTGCATCGACTCAAGCTGATCGCACATTTCCAGATCTCCCTAAAGAAACTAAGGGCGCGTAGCGAATTAACCTGTACCGGGTTGACAAAGTCGATCACAAAATAGGCTCTTACTCAAAGGCGAGGATAATACTATGAATTTCATATACTTAGCCCCCCGGCAAAACCATATACGCATTGAGCAGAAAGATGCCTGCTCTGCCCGAACTCCTTCGGTGGATTGCTTTGATCC
>Ga0208609_100797_pt1 | contig 10561 bp, 11 predicted proteins | sample SubbioR11_8A_Apr_FD_184813 | JGI IMG/M metagenome (GOLD analysis project Ga0208609, IMG submission 184813) | Serpentinite rock and fluid subsurface biosphere microbial communities from McLaughlin Reserve, California, USA - CR11_8A_Apr (SPAdes) | ecosystem: Environmental > Terrestrial > Deep...
GCGGCCAAAAGGCTCGGCGGGTGATCGAGAACATGGGCTACGAGGCCCCCGAACTACGGGAGTGGCTAAAGCAGGATATCCGCGAAGCCCAAGCTCAGGGGTCACTCGGCGAGGAGGAAGCCGAGTCGGCGCTCGAGCTTTACAGCAACGAGTTAATAGGCTACACCTATCTTGAGCAGGTCTAGTTGCCAAACCGCGACAGACTCTGTTAGACTACCTTTCGCCTCAGTTTGAGGCACCATTCCGCGGTAGCTCAGCGGTAGAGCGGTCGGCTGTTAACCGATTGGTCGTAGGTTCGATTCCTACCCGCGGAGCCAAAACAAGTTATTAATGGTTGCCTTGGGGAGTGGAGACGCTCCCCTCGCCCTTTGGGGCTTAGCGCTATCAATCTCAGCAGGCGGCAGCTCTGTCCGCGCTTAGGGCCTAAACCTCTAGCTCACTAAGTCGGCTGGCCACCTGACCACACAGCTTCTGCTATAAAAGTATGATGAAATATGAAGCGAGCCAAGCCCTTAGGCTATACCGCGACTTAGCGGACTGGTATCCGCTGCTGACACCAGTAGGCGACTACGCGGAGGAGGCTGCCTTCTACCGGCGCCTGTTCGAGACTAACTGTCGGCAGCCACTCCGGACGCTGCTAGATCTTGGCAGCGGCGGCGGCCACAATGCCGCCCACTTGAAGGCGGTGTTGGCCTGTACTCTCGTCGACCTGGAACCGGCTATGCTCGCGCTGAGCCACCGATTGAATCCGGAGTGCGAGCATATTCAGGGCGACATGCGCTCAGTCCGGCTCGGGCGCGTCTTTGATTGCGTACTCATGCACGACGCGATCAGCTACATGACCTCGCGCAGCGATCTTGCCAGCGCCATTGCTACGGCCTTCGCACACACCGTCCCTGGAGGGGTCGCGATGTTCCAGCCAGATTTCACCTCGGAGACTTTCGAGCCGGGAACCGAGACAGGCGGCAGCGACGGGAACGGGCGCGGCTTGCGCTACCTCGAATGGCAGTGGGTTCCAGACTCAGAAACCGAAATGTACGTGTCCGATATGGCGTACCTCTTGAGAGACGTGAACGGCGTTGCCAAGGTCATTCACGACCGTCACTTCATGGGTCTGTTCCCGAGAACTGTGTGGTTGGAGCTGATCTCAGCCGCTGGCTTCGAACCCCTCGCGGTCCCCTTTGAGCACAGCTCGTACAGCGACACCGGACACGAGGTGTTCCTCGGGCTGCGTCCTGTCGCTGACGAAAGAGATTCGACATGAACGATCCCTCGCCGCGCTTCTGGCCGATCTTTTTCGAACTCTATGAGTCGCTCCCAAGGCAGGGCCCGGGCAACCGTGATTGTGCCGCCAGAGCCCTTGCTTTTTGTCGCGATCTGCCGCCCACGCCAGCAGTGCTTGATCTGGGCTGCGGCGTCGGCGGGCAGACGCTTCATCTCGCCGGTCTCATATCAGGGTCCATCGTGGCCCTTGACAGCCATGCTCCGAGTATCGAGCGGCTGCGCACGACGGTCGCTGTGCGAGGGCTGGCCGAGCGGATTCAGCCTACGGTCGGCGACATGGCTGAACCCGGGCTGCCGCCTGCGAGCTTCGACCTCGTCTGGTCCGAGGGAGCGCTCTACAACATCGGCATAGAAAAAGCCCTGCGCGTCTGTAGCCGGCTGCTGCGGCCCGGGGGTTACCTAGCCTTCACCGACGCAGTCTGGCGCAGGGACAACCCACCCCCCGAGGTCAAAGCGAGCTTCGATGCCGATTATCAGGCCATGGGCCGGGTTCCGGATGTCCTGGCGGCAATCGATAGAATCGGTTTCTCGCTCATCGGCCACTTCACTCTGCCGGACGAGACCTGGTGGGAAGATTTCTATACGCCGATGGAGATTCGCATCGAGGAGCTGCGTGGTAAATATGGTGCCGACGACGAAGCGCTGGCCGTGTTGGATCAACTCGCGCAGGAGCCCGCGATGCACCGGAGGTACTCAGGGTACTATGCTTATGAGTTCTTTGTGGCGCGTCGGGTGGAGTGAAGGACCCCGGAGCGCCGGTGATATATGATTCAACGCCGCTTTCGCCTCATCGGCAACGGCCTGATCTTTGATGACCCATTGATATTGAAGGTTCTCGGTTAACCGCTGGATAACGAAAGCGGTTATGAAGAGGGTTGCACACGGGGAACCAGTCAAAACCCAGCTCGGCTGGGGTTCTTTTTTGGCTGCCCACTACCGACCATATCAACTCCAAATGGCACGCTCTGGGCCCAGCATGTTGTCGACTTGGCCAACCTTCGCGGCCAGAAGGCTCGGTAGATGGTGTACGTGGGCGCTCTAGCTACCTTATCCGAGGTCAGGGAAGAGTACCACGCTAACGGGCTCAAGGCTCTCGACGTGCTAGAGTGGGAGTAGCAGATGGGCCAGGGCGACCCGGTGATGGACAAAAGGGCAGTGGAGGCGGGTGATAATGACACCACGAAGCTTATGGAGGTGAAGGTATGAAGGAGGCATTGCTGGCAATCCACATAGAGGCCCTGTCCGAGGGGGGTTTTCTCGCCACCAGCGAGGAGCTGCCCGGGCTGGTAGCCCAGGGGCGCACCATCGCCGAGACCCTGGAGATTGCCCAGGATGTGGCTGTGGGGCTGGTTGAGTCCTATCTGGAGCACGGGGACGATCTTCCCCCGGCACTTAAGGCTGCCAGTCTTGGAGCAGGCGAGGTGCGGGTTCCGGTGGCCGTGCCCTGATGGGAAGGCTGGCCGGCCTCAGCGCCGATGAGGTGATCCGTAAGCTGAGGCGAGCCGGGTTCGTCTTCGACCGCCAGCGGAGGAGCAGCCATCAGATCTGGAGAAATCCAACCACAGGCGCCCGTACCACGGTGCCGCGCCATCCGGGTGACCTGCCGGAAGGAACGGTGCGGGCGATTATCCGACAGGCCGGGCTAACAGTGGACCAGTTTTTGGAGCTTTAGCGAAAGGAAGAGCGGCTGAGACCTCAGCCGCTCCTTTGGTCGGGGTGACTGGATTTGAACCAGCGACCACTTGACCCCCAGTCAAGTGCGCTACCAGGCTGCGCTACACCCCGTCGCGCGGGGCTAAGTCTAGCATGGCACGGGTACCCCTGGCAACTCTCGACGCGCCACTTTCACCTACCTCGGCCTGGCTCGAGGGGGAGCAGCTGGGGCCATAGCGCGTCAACCTTGCGCTTGACCTCATCGGTCATGGTGATCTTTTCGGGCCAGTCGCGGCTGAAACCCTCGCTAGCGAGCTTGGGCGTGCCGTCCATGCCGAAGACCGGACCGTAAGGAGTAGCGATAACCTGCACGTCGCGCTCGGGGTCGATGTTGTTCAGCATGGTCCAGATGCAGTCCTCGAAGTCGGTAGGGTCGGTCTCGTGATCGAGCGCCGCGATCAGCCGCACCCCCTCGGCTTCAGGCCGCTGCGCCGCCCACTCCACCAGATGCCGGCCCTGCCCGGCGCGCTCCTTGCGGGTGGTAATGAACCAGAAGCCTCCGGCTAGCTGGTGCTGCCTGAGGAGCTCGGCATGTTTGGGCAACAGCGCCTCCGGGCGCTCAGGGTTAGCCACCCAGTCCGGCGCCTCGCCCTCTTCCTGATGCTTGCGGGTACCGTCGATAATCAGCTTGCTGCCGTAGCTCCAGGCGCGGCTGGAGTGGTCCAAGACATCGATGGGCCCCTTGGCAAACTGCGAGTCGCGGCCAGGGACGGCGTGCTTGAGAACGGTCCGCCAGAAGTTCAGGTGATCTTGCGGCTTGACATCTTCATCGGTAACCAAGATGACCTTGGCAAACATCATCTGCCCCAGCCCTAACAGGCCGTTAGCCACCTTGTACGCCTGGCCGGGGTAGCGCTTGGTGATAACTACGTTCACCAGGTTGTGGGCAATACCGGCCGGCGGCATGTGATAGTCCCTTATCTCCGGCAGAATCAGTTGCGCCGGCACCAGGAAGATTCGCTCCGAGGCCTCAATCAGGTAGGCATCTTCCATCGGGGGCCGCCCGACAATGGTAGCCGGGTAGATAGGCTGCTGGCGCATGGTGATGGCGGTTACGTGAAAGGCCGGATAGAGGTCGGGAAGGGTATAAAAGCCGGTATGGTCGCCAAATGGGCCCTCGACCCACCAGGGCTCCTCGGGGTCGATATAGCCCTCGAGCACGAACTCGGCCTGGGCCGGGACCTCTAAGTCAACAGTGAGGGCCTTACACAGCTCAATCGAGCGCCCGCGCAAGAAGCCTGTCAGGGAAAACTCGTTGATACCAGGGATCGGGGGAATAGGCGCGGTTGCGGCATAGGTTAGCGCCGGGTCGCCGCCTAGCGCGACTGCCACCTCGAGTCTTTTACCCAGTGCCTTGGCCTTCTCCAGATGCCGCGCCCCAGTCTTATGGCGCTGCCAGTGCATCCCGGTAGTATTCTTGTCAAACACCTGCATGCGGTACATGCCGATGTTGACCTCGCCGGTCTCGGGGTCTTTGGTAATCACCAGCGGCAAAGTAATAAACGGCCCGCCGTCCTGCGGCCAGCATTTGATGATCGGCAGGCGGTTTAGATCGACTTGGTCGCCGCGCCACACCACCTCTTGCACCGGGCCGCCGCGCACCCGCTTAGGTGGCAAGGCAGCTAGCTCCTTGAGCTTGGGAAGGTTCGAGGCCAGGCCGATCAGCCCGCCGCCGACCTTAACGTCTAGCAAGCCACGGATACGGTCGGCGATGGCATCTAACGACGGTGTTCCGAGAGCCAACGCCATCCGCTCGCGGGTGCCGTACAGTCCGATTACCAGCGGAAAATCCTTACCCGGGATGTTCTCAAAGAGCAACGCCGGACCGCCGCGCTTAACCATGCGGTCGGCAATTTCGGTGATTTCAAGCTCATGCGAAACCGGCTCAGTCACCCGTAGCAACTCGCCGCGCCTCGTAAGTTCAGCAATAAAACTCCGCAAGTCTGGATAGGCCATGCCTCAGCATACTGCGCAGCTGCGGCTGGCACTTGGCCTGACTTGACTTTCATTACCGAACGTGTAGAGTAATGTCTGTGATGGTTGTGAATTTACTGTGCTGCTGTACTATGCGGGATTCGTAGCCGCCCTCAGCGCGGTGCTTGAATCCCGCCTGCAACAGAGGCGCCTCGGCGCCGCCTTTTTGTGGCTTACCCGGCCTTACCTCAACGGACTTGCTCTAATCCAATCAAAAGGGAATTGACTGATGAAAATTGCCTCGAATGTCACTGAGCTAATTGGCAACACCCCGCTGGTGCGCCTAAATCGCGTTACTGAGGGCGCCGTTGCCGAAGTCGTGGCCAAACTGGAGTTTTATAACCCGGCCCTCAGCGTTAAGGACCGCATTGGGGCCGCCATGATCGACGCAGCCGAAAAGGCCGGGATCTTGACCGGGGACAAGACCATCGTCGAGCCGACCAGCGGCAACACCGGCATCGCCCTGGCCATGGTGGCGGCTGCTAAGGGCTACCGCTGCATCCTGACCATGCCGGAAACCATGAGCCAGGAGCGGCGCATCTTGCTGCGGGCCTACGGCGCCGAGCTGGTGTTGACCCCCGGCCCGGAGGGGATGAGCGGGGCAATCCGCAAGGCTGAGGAGATCGCGGCTACCGACTCCGACAAGTACTTCATACCGCAACAGTTCAAAAACGCGGCCAACCCCGAAATCCACCGCCGCACCACCGCCCAGGAGATCTGGCGCGATACCGAGGGCCGGGTAGATATCCTGGTCTCCGGCATCGGTACCGGCGGAACCATTACCGGCGTAGGCGAGGTCATCAAAAGCCGCAAGCCCTCCTTTAAGGCAGTGGCGGTCGAGCCGGACGCCTCACCGGTGTTATCGGGCGGCGTTAAGGGGCCGCACAAAATCCAGGGGATCGGCGCAGGCTTCGTGCCGGAGGTCTTGAACACCCAGATCTATGACGAAGTTATCCGCGTAACCGATGATAACGCCATGGCCACCGCACGCCGCCTCGCCAAGGAGGAAGGGCTTTTGGTGGGGATCTCGGCTGGTGCAGCGACCTGGGCGGCCTTGCAGGTAGCGAGCCGCCCCGAAAACAGTGGCAAGCTGCTGGTGGTGATTATCCCCTCATTTGGTGAGCGCTACCTCTCCTTGGCCTTGTACGCCCACCTCGCGGACTAGTCGCCCCTACTCGAATACTTGAATACTCGAATACTTGAATACTCGAAATCTTGATCGCTGATTTACCGAGGAGTGGATATGTCCCCCCTACAACACCGGGAGCACGTTGGCACAGGTTTCTTGGCCAGGGTGCGCGCTGATCTAGCTGCAGCCTTGCAGCGCGACCCAGCAGCTCGTTCACATCTGGAAATCGCCCTGCTCTACCCCGGCCTGCATGCCATCTGGCTTCACCGCCTCAGCCACTGGCTGTGGCAGCGCGGCCTTAGGCTGATAGCTCGTTGGCTCTCGCAGCTAGCACGCTTCCTGACCGGCATCGAGATACACCCCGGCGCAACCATCGGCCGGCGTGTCTTTATCGATCACGGCATGGGGGTCGTGATCGGTGAAACTGCCCAAGTAGGCGACGATGTCACACTCTACCACGGCGTTACGCTGGGCGGGACTTCGCTCAGCAAGGGCAAGCGCCACCCCACCATCGGCGACCGGGTAACGATCGGCGCGGGTGCCAAAGTACTGGGCAATATCACCGTTGGCGCCGATAGCCGCATCGGCGCCAATGCGGTGGTTGTCAAATCGGTACCTGATAACTCAGTGGTGGTCGGCGTGCCAGGGCAGATCGTCAGGCGCGCTGCGCCCCATCGCACTCCCGACTTAAACCACACCACCCTGCCGGACGTCCACGCCGCCGCCATCAAAGACTTGCTGGCGCGGGTCGAGACGCTCGAAACCCACGTCTACGGTAAGGCTAAGTCAAAAAGCTTCACGCCGGTCGGAGACGTTTGGGAGGAGACCGATTACAGTATTTAGAACTCACCTTACGCACGTTGTCATGACAAAAAGGGCCTACAGCACGGTGCCTGCGTAAGGTGAGTCTTGCAGTAAAAACTACCCGAGCTACCTGATGAGCAGCTCGAGTATCCTCTCAGAATTACTCGGGCGAAGCCTTGAGCCATTGGTACGCGCTTTCGGGAAACCGTGCAGGCGCAAACGTGGCCGTGAGCGCGTAGGTTTTACGCGCCAGATAGTCCCGGTTGCGAGGCTCCGTGTAAACTTCAAGCTGTTTATCGACCAGATTGACGATCCACACTTCGGGGATATGCACCCCGGCGTAAAGCGGCAGCTTCACGGTGCGATCTTTCGTCAGGGTACTGTCTGACACCTCGACAAGTAGATAGACGTCCTCAGGTAACGGATGATCGCGATAGGGCCGCTGCCTAAGTAGCATCACATCGGGCAAGGGGAGTTCGTCATCATCCAAATTCTCAGAGAGGCGCAGCGGATTCTGACTTACCACGACAGCCTCTTCGGCGAAGCGCTGCAAGAAGCTTTTGTGTAGCTCGCTCACCGTCCAGGCATGTGGAGGATTTACCGGCGTCATGGTGATAAGGTTTCCGTGCAGAAGCTCAACACGTTCGTCCTCCCCGAGGATCCCGGCCCGTTCCATCTCCACCAGGTCACGGTAGGTGAACTTACGGAGTCTATGTTCCGGCTGTTCCCTTACAAGCGTCATCTGTCATCCTCACGTAAACATCGGGCTTATACAGCAGCTCAGGCTCGAGCACACCAAGGCTATTCTATGCTATACACCGCACGCTCAAGCAAAGGCAGGGTATCACGGTGGTAACTGGTCGTTAGCTTTATGGCTCGAGCTCTTTGGCGTACCAGTCCAGAATCGGCTTGGCATCGATGGCAAAGCGGTAACCCAAGGAGCGCCAAAAGCGCTCGGCCTGCGGGTTGCGGCCATAGATGGCGGCCAGGATCCGCCTGACCCGCCCCTTGAGGCGCCGCTCGAGTCTCTCTACACAGCAGCGGCCATAGCCCCAGCCCTGATAAGGCGCAGCAATCAGCAGCAGGTTAACGGTCGCATCGCCTAAAGCGGGATAATCGAGCTTGTAGTCAAGGTAACCCACTACCGCCAGGCCGGTCTCGGGGTCGCGGGCGGCGTCGGTCGCCTCGGAGCTTGGCGCCAGCACCAGCTCTACATGACGGCGAGGATCGTGCGCAGCGGCTTCCAGTTCGCGCTCGACCTCAGCCAGGCTCGGCACCGGGTTGGAGATGATCTCAAAGTAGGCCGGTGTCTGACGGTACAGCGCCAGCACTAGCTCGGCGTCACGCGCAGTAGCACTGCGCGTGCGTGCTTGTGAACTGATGGGCGAAGCAGGGGCGAGGCGCGCCAGCAGGCGCGGATCAGCGCTTAAGGTCATTTGGGGCATTATACCGTGACGGCTGAACTGCGGATGAGTCCGATGTCACACCAGAGTAACTGCGCCGCCCGTTTGATATGCTCAGGCTATGCCGCTCCATCTCCATGCCGAACCGGGCCAAGTTGCCCCACTGGTGCTGCTTCCCGGCGACCCCAACCGCGCCACCTTCATCGCTGAAACCTTTTTTGACCACCCTCAGCGCTATAACGACTATCGCCAGCTGCTCGGCTACACCGGCAGCTTCAGGGGGGTGCCGGTCTCGGTACAGAGCACCGGCATGGGCTGCCCCAGCCTGGCCATCGTGGTGGAAGAGCTAGTTAGGCTCGGCGCCAAGACCCTGATCCGGGTGGGTACAGCCGGGATCATTAGCCGTCAGGTGAAACCCGGTGAGCTGGTGGTAGCGCTGGCCGCCGTGCCGCACGAAGGGACCACCCGCCACTACCTGCGCGGCGACCCCTACGCCCCGGTCGCCTCGTTCGAGGTCACGCGGGCGCTAGTGGATGCCGGTCAAAAGCTGGAGCTAAAGACCCACGTAGGTTTAATCCAGACCGAGGACGGGTTCTACGCTACCTCTCCTGACGAAGTGGCTACCCTGGCCGCGCGCGGCGTGCTGGCAGTCGAGATGGAGGCGGCGGCGCTGTTTCTGCTCGGCAAGCTGCGGCAGGTCGAAACGGGCTGCCTGCTGGTGGCGTCTAACTACATCGGTGACGCAGCCTTCGTGGCACCAGAACTCCTCAAACAGAGCGTGGAGCAGATGGTCCAGGTGGCCCTCGAAGCCGGCATCGCGCTAGCAACTGCCGGTAGCTGATCTTCGGAGGAATTGCCCATGAACAAAAGGTTGTCAGGCCGTCAGCTAGTACGGCTTCGCCTCGGCCCGCCCTTCGGGGTGCAAGGCTTCGCCCGAGTAATAAGGCTTCGCCCGAGTGATAAGGCTTCGCCCGAGTAATTCCGCGAAGCGCTGACCAGGCTATCAGCTTTGAGCCGACTGATAGACTGAGAGCCTGATAGCCTTACAGCCCGATAGGCTTGCCCCTACTTGAATACTTGAATACTTCTTTCCAAGAGAGGATCTTATGACCGAGCACCATCACGAGGCCGAGGAGTTTAGCTACCTTCACTACGCTGTGGAGGAGCAAGTAGCCATCATCACTATCGACCGCCAAGAGGCGCTTAACGCCTTAAACAGCGACCTGCTCTTTGAGCTAGGCGTCGCCTTTGAGCTAGCAGAAAGCGACCATCTGGTGCGGGCTTTGGTGATAACCGGCAGCGGGCGGGCTTTTATCGCCGGGGCCGACATTGCCGCCTTGCAGCAGCTGGAAGGGGGCTTTGCCGGGCGCGAGGCGGCGCTCTCAGGCCAGGATGTGATGAGCACCTTGGCCGCCCTCCCCTTTCCTACCATCGCAGCCATTAACGGCTTTGCGCTCGGCGGCGGGCTCGAGCTAGCGCTAGCCTGCGATCTGCGCGTAGCAGCTAAGGGCGCGCGCCTGGGCTTGCCGGAGGTCGGCCTGGGGCTAATCCCCGGCTACGGCGGCACCCAGCGCTTGCCGCGGCTGATCGGCGCGGGGCGAGCGCTCGACCTGATTTTGACCGGGCGGCACGTCAGCGCTGAGGAAGCGCTCCAACTCGGCCTCGTTAACCGTCTGGCCGATGACGCCTTAAGCGAAGCCAAGGCGCTCGCCGCCACCATCATCAAGAACGCTCCCATCGCGCTCGGGCTGGCCAAGGAGGCGGTAGTGCGCGGGCTCGACGTGAGCCTCTATCAAGGGCTCGAGATCGAAGCCGATCTGTTCGGCTTAGCCGCCTCAACTGAGGATGCGCGGGAAGGAACGGCAGCCTTCTTAGCCAAGCGAGCGCCCGCCTTCGAGGGGCATTGACAGCGAGCCCACTTTTTGGCATAGTCAAAGCCTAGCCGGGGCGTAGCGCAGCCTGGTAGCGCACCTGCTTTGGGAGCAGGGAGTCGTTGGTTCAAATCCAGCCGCCCCGACCACCCCCTGACCCGAGCGAAGCGAGAGTGATTTTTGACTTCGGTTAGGGTATAGTAAGGTATAATCAGTGAGGTATCATCTCGTTACAACGAGATAATACCTCCTGAGTGCGGGAGTAGCTCAGTTGGTAGAGCGACAGCCTTCCAAGCTGTAAGTCGCGAGTTCGAATCTCGTCTCCCGCTCCACCGGTCTTGGCTTGGGCGCTTGTAGCTCAGTTGGATAGAGCAGTCGCCTTC
>Ga0208609_100798_pt1 | contig 10555 bp, 6 predicted proteins | sample SubbioR11_8A_Apr_FD_184813 | JGI IMG/M metagenome (GOLD analysis project Ga0208609, IMG submission 184813) | Serpentinite rock and fluid subsurface biosphere microbial communities from McLaughlin Reserve, California, USA - CR11_8A_Apr (SPAdes) | ecosystem: Environmental > Terrestrial > Deep...
TATGGCGTGGTCTACAGCGCCTAGATACTGCTTCCGAGATGTATGGCATCATCAGGGGCGAAGAATCCCGCCCTCCCCTGCAAGCATGGCCATAATGCCCGGTGTCAAGTGTGGGTAAAGGTCAGCCCTCTGGGAGAGGGTTAGGGTGAGGGGGGTCAGGTTGTAAATTGGCTAGCGGCATATGTACCGTTTCCCGCAGATATAGACTCTCCCCGGTTACCGGACGTCCGTATTCGTCAAGCACCGGGTTGACATCATGCAACCCGTATGCCTTCCCGGTTTCTTCATCCATATAAGTGAAGCGTCGCATAGCCTGCCAGAATGCGGGATTTAACAAAAACTCCCGCGCCGCTATATATGCCGTATCGGTGTCAGTTTGCTCAGGACGCTTATCGGCAGGGAATCTGTCTGTTCCCTTATCTCGCAGGTGGGCACGCCCATCGACATCAAAGATGAGCAGCATATTAACCCACCATTCGTTGCTCCCCGCTCCGTTTTGAGCAATATTGAACGGCTTGATGGCAAAGCCTGCCGGGCCATAGACCCGGTTAAAAACAGTCACTATCTCGTCAGATGTATAACCTTCAAGACCTCCCCAAATACCCCAGCTCCCCCGCCGATCACGGGTAAAAAACAAATCGCCAAAACTTCCCGATCTCTCCGGTGCCGCTACTCCCTGCACTTTAAACATTAGCGTGGCAGCCTGCTGTCTGGCAACACCGCCTTGTTCATCAGCGGGCAGAAGTTCTTTTGGCCAGTCGCTGCGACCCGCCAACAGTTCCACCTCCGCCAGACGTGCGAGGCGCCCCTCCTCCGAGGCGTCAATAAAAACGTTGCCGCGTACTTTTTTTCTGCTCTTCCCCCAAGTGATGGCTCCATCGCTATCCGGCAAAACTTCCCGCAAGGAGAGCGAGATTATCTTACCGTCATTGCGTCGCACTGCCTCCAAATCTTTGCGATAAAGCACTGTAATGTTTTCGTGAGCAGCCAGTTCAGCCGCCAATAGTTCCGCCGCCTCAGCCGTATTGTAAAATTGTCCCAGTTGCTCAAACCAGCGGGCAAAAGAACCGCCGTTCATCAGTTCCCACCGCCAGAGGCGGATGTCAAAAAAGTTTTGGCCACCCACGGTGCCCAGACCGCCGGGTACCGCCTCCGGCATCACCAGCAGGATACTCCTTTCCGGCGCCGCTTTAGCCGCGCTCACTGCTGCAGCAGTGCCGCCAAAACCACCACCGAAAACGACTATATCATAGAAGCTGCCGCTTGGTCTTTGCCAAGCATAAATGCCTGTCAGGAAGAGAATCAGAATAATGAATACTGTCAGCCGTTTGCTGCTCTTGTTTTTCATCTTTTAACCTCCAATATTTCCTCTCCACCCTTTGGGGGGAGAGGGTAGGGTGAGGGGGGTCGCATTTTAGCGAAAGCGTTAGGTCTTTCCCTGGAAACTTATTCGCGATAAACTACACTATCCCTGCTGGCTCTGCTGGGCAAAGGTCTATCGTGAGCTTTTAGAGTTTGAAGGAACTCGGAAGATATGGTATTGTGAAGGGGGAGTATATGGCGAAAATGATGTTTTAGCGTGGCCGGCACACAGGAGAGCTGCGGCAGTTTGACAAGGGGAAGTTGGGAGAGAAAGGGTGAGACGGTGGAAGTTATTCTGACAGGTCGGAAACTATGCAAATGGTATCAACTGGGGGAAGTTCGCGTGCAAGCCCTGAGAGATGTGGATATCGAAATATTCCAAGGGGAGCTTGTTGTGGTGCTTGGCCCCAGCGGCTCCGGCAAAAGCACACTGTTGAATATGCTGGGCGGCATGGACAAGGTTTCCAGCGGTGAGCTGTTTTACCGTCAACAACCTCTTCATGGCATGAATGAAAAGGGCTTGACACGTTATCGTCGCGAAGCGGTAGGTTTTATTTTTCAATTTTACAATTTGATGCCTAACCTGACTGCCTGGGAAAACGTGCATCTCTCTACCGAGATTGCCGCGAAGCCATTATCCGCCAAGGAAGTGCTGATAGATGTAGGCCTTGGGGAGCGGCTGGAGCATTTTCCCGCGCAACTTTCCGGCGGAGAACAGCAACGTGTTGCTGTGGCTCGCGCTGTGGCGAAGAATCCGGAATTTCTTCTTTGCGATGAACCTACCGGTGCGCTTGATTTTGAGACGGGCATCCAGGTGTTAAAGTTACTGCGAAAATTCAGCAGAGAACATAAGCGAACAGTAGTGCTGATTACCCATAACGCCGGTATTGCCGATATGGCTGACCGGGTGTTCTATATGCGGGACGGACGGCTTGACCGGACGCGGAACAATGAAAACCCGCTGGCGCCTGAGGAGGTGTCCTGGTAGTGTTGTGGCGGAAGCTGATGCGCGACGTTTTGGAAAACAAGGCCGCCTATCTGGCTTGTCTCGTAGTGATTAGTATCGGTCTGATGGTTTATACGTCCCTCAATTTGACGGCTGATAACCTTTGGCAGGCAAAGGAAAACTTTTATCGGGAGTACGGCTTCCCCGACGGTTTTGCCACTGTACAAGGAATTTCTGATGCTGAAATTCGCCGACTGACTGCCTTGCCCGGTGTTGCCCGGATGGAAGGAAGGATTGTGCAGGATGTGCGAGTCATCTTTCCCGGACGGGAAGAGAGCGCTTTTCTCCGCCTGGTAACAGTGGGGCTTAGCCAAGAAACACAAATTAGTAAAGTTAAACACTTAGCCGGCTTACCCCTTGATCCTCACCGACCCGGTGTCTGGGTGGACTCTCAGTTTTTAGCTGCCAATGAACTGGAAATAGGAGGGGAGATTTCGGTCATTATTGGGGGTAGAAAAGTATTTCTGGAAATTAGGGGGCAGGCGCAAAGTCCTGAATATGTCTATCCCATGCGCACTGCGCAGGACCTGTTTCCCGACCCGCGAAGCTTTGGCATAGCGTACCTTCCTTTGCCGGTTATGCGCAGTCTGGCGGGGGAGTCAGTTCAGTTCAATCAGTTGATTTTTCAGCTTGAGCCAGCTTTTTCTTATCAGGATGTGGAATCGTTGTTGGAGCCAAGGCTGGAGCGTTTCGGCTTAGTGGCGCTCTATCCGGCAAAAGATCAGGTGAGCAACTTTATTCTTAACCAGGAGCTTAGCAGCACTGAGGCTACGGCTAATGTTATGCCGTTACTCTTTTTGGCCGTGGGTGCGGTTATTCTCTATATTTTATTGAAAAGAATTATTGAACAGCAGCGCGGTCAAATCGGGACGCTTAGATCTTTTGGCTATGGCAGTCGGGAAATTCAGGCTCATTACCTGTCTTATCCTTTGATAATAGGTCTTGCCGGCGGCCTGCTAGGCAGCCTGTCAGGCCTTTGGCTTTCTTTTCCGATGACAGCTATGTATCAGACCTTTTTCCATCTGCCGGAATTGCGGGGAAGGGTCACATTTGACTATGTGCTTTTTGCGCTTCTGCTCTCGGTAGGTTTTGCGCTGCTTGCCGGTTATTTTGGCAGTCGTCAAGCTATGCGGCTTTCACCGGCTGAGGCGATGCGCCCACCGGCACCACTTTCCGGTCGGCATATTCAATTGGAACGATGGAACTGGTTCTGGCATAGTCTGACTGTTCAGGGGAAGATGGCTACCAGAAATCTCTTTCGCCACAGGCAGCGTAGTCTTTTTACCTTTGTCGGGATAATGTTTTGCTTTAGTATGATCGCAGTCACCGGTTATTTTAACAATATTATCTCCGTGATGATTTTTGAACAAATGACAAAGGTGCAGACTCACGATATTAAGATCAATTTTGCTGCGCCATTAGCTGCCGAGAGTGCACGCAGGGAACTGCTGAATTTGCCGGGGATAAAAAGAGTGGAAGTAATGCTTGAGGCACCCGCCACCTTAAAACATGGCTGGCGCGAGCGGGATACTGTGATTATTGGTTTGGGACGTGATGCAGAACTTTTTAATCTTTTCGATCAAGATGGACGTCGCGTATTGCCGCCGGAAGGGGGCTTGATTCTATCCAGTCAGTTGGCAGAGGCTCTGGAGGCCAAAGAAGGAACAATTATCACTTTGGAGAGCGCACTGCTCAGAGGTGATACTGTCAGCCTGCCCGTGCACTCGATTATTCCTCAGTATATGGGAATTAACGCATATATGGATAAAGATGCTTTGAATCGCGTGCTTAGGCAAGGGGAGCTGGCTACTTCCGCTTTGCTTGTAGCGGAGGAAGAGGCTTTGCCGCTCATTACAGAAAAATACCGGGAAGCTTCTCAAGTAGCCACGCTGGAAAACAGACAGCAGCTTCTGGATAATTTTAATGAAATGATGGCTACTTATGGGTTTACCGTCTGGATTTTGGCAGTTTTTGCCTTTATAACCGGCTTTGCCGTGATTTACAGCTTCAGCATAGTGGCTTTGGCTGAACGTAAGAGGGAATTGGCAAGTCTGCGCGTTCTGGGGATGACGACGGGAGAAGTCTCACAGATTCTGACTTTTGAACAGTGGCTGCTCGCTCTTGCTGCTATCTTGGCAGGCATTCCTTTTACGATGTACTTGATTGGTTTGATGGCACAAGCCATGGGCAGCGATCTTTTTACCCTTCCGCTTATCTTTGAGCCTAATTCTTTTATCATTGCTTTTGTTGGTACAGTCTGTTTTATTCTGCTTGCACAATGGACTTTGCTGAGACAGATTCGGCGGTTTAGTCTGGTGGAAGCGCTCAAGGAAAGAGATTGAGAGAGACATGTAATACTTTGAGAGAGGTTACTTTTGGAGGAGGTATGGATAATGAAGAAAAAAGTGCGCTGGCTGCTGGCAGTAGTATGCCTTTTGGCAGCGGGGGTCTATTATGCCAGAGAGGCGGCGAAACCTCTTCCCGTAGAGGTGTTGTCGGTGGAGCCAAGAACATTGTCATTGAGCTTTAATGAAGAAGGTCGAGTGGTGCCCGTAAATGAAAGGACGCTGGTTGCGGCTGTCGGCGGCAGAGTTTCGCGTGTCAAAGTAAGCACAGGAGACAAAGTGGCAAAGGGAGAGCTGCTGGTTCAACTGGACACAAGCGAATTATCCTACCAATTGGCCGGCCTGCGCGGTCAACTGGAAAGTGTCATCGGTCAAAGGACACAAGCTTTGCAAGTCCGACCTGCTGCTCAAATTGCGGTACAGCAGTTAGCTGTAGACCAGGCAAAAGAACAATTGTTGGCGGCACAAACAGAACAAGCGCGTGCTGATACTCTTCACCGGTTGGGAGCATTGAGCCAAAGGGAGTGGGATCAGGCAAACAATGCCATGAAGCACGCGGAGTTATTACTTTCGCAACAGGAGCAGGCGTTGCTTTTGCTTAAAGAGCAAGCTTTGCCTCCGGCAGGGACGGATCAATATTTTGCCGGGCTAATTAAGTCGCTCGAGAGTCAGATTGCCTTGCTGCAGCATCAGCTATCTCAAACACGTCACCGCTCTCCTATAGCCGGCTTGGTTTGGCAGGTTTTGGTTGAAGAAGGAGCGGTGGTAGCTCCAGGAACTCCGCTCATAAAACTTTTTCAGCCAGACTCTTACCAAGTTGAAGTTTATCTCTTAGCGGCCGATGCGCTGCAGGTTTCCCCGGGGATGACGGTTGAGGTAGTCCTGGATGGCCCGGCAGAGAAATATACTTTTCAGGGAATGGTGAAGAAAGTGGCGGCCGCGGCAGAAGAAAGAATCTCTCCTTTGGGGATTGTGGAGCAGAGGATCAAAACCACCATTCAATTAGCCGGCAGCTTGGAAAAGCTGCTGCCGGGAACTGCTCTGGAAGTGACTTTTACCACTAAACAGGTGGAAGGCAGGCTGGTTGTGCCAAAAACTGCACTTTTTCCCCATGGTGACGGGGAAGCGCTCTTTGTAATCCGTAAAGGGCTGACAGAGCTGCAGCCGGTAGGGAGAGGATTAGAAACAGAAGAAGAAATAGTTATCACAGAGGGATTGCAGCCCGGAGAACAGGTAATCCGCAATCCCCGGCAAGAAGGCCTAACCCCGGGTCGGCGGGTGACTGCTACTGAGAGGTAGTCGCTTGCAGGCAAAATCGCCTCTCCCCCGCTAATAAGGATCTCTCCTGACAATAAAATGCTCTCTTCCCCTGACAATAAGCTTCCCTCTCCCCTGATAATAAGCTTCCCCCTCCCTCTGCCAATAAAATGCCCTTTTCTCCGCCAAAAAGCTACCCTCACCCTACCCTCTCCCTCTGGGAGAGGGTAGGGTGAGGGTAGGAAGAGGGTAAAAGAGGTGAGTGAAAGCATATCTTCATTCCTGAGATAGTACCCTTTTTTTGCGGAGGTATGCGCCTCTGCCGGGAAACAAAACCCTTAAAGTTGTTGCGTTACTCATCATTTTTAGAAAAGATAAGCCCCCGGTTGATAATGGCAACGCTCCAATCACCGCAGGGGGTTATTTATTTTGTTATGAGGCAGGGAAATTGACAAATTATGGCGAAAGTACGATTTTAAGATGGAAAAAAATATCAGTTTGTTGTCTGGGGCAATTGCTGAAGAGTTTAAACTTACTGTCTTAGGGTGAAAGTAGGTAAAAACTAATGAGCGGTGAATTCATTGCGCATGTGCGTAAAAACGCTGACGGCACTTGGTCGTCACCTCATCTATTATTGGAACATCTGTATGAAACCGCAATAATTGCGGAAAAATATGCCGCCAAATTTCAATCTGGCGCGTGGGGGAAAGCCGCAGGGTTGGCTCACGACGCTGGAAAAGGAAGGTTGGTGTGGCAAGACTATATTCGGAGGAAAAGCAATTATTATGATGAAGAAGCTCATCTTGAGAGCAAGCATGGGAAAATTCCTCACGCCATTCATGGAGCCAAATTAGTTGAGGAGCTGTTTGGGAAAGGAATCGGGAGGCTCTTGGCCTACTGCATAGCCGGACATCATGCGGGACTGCCGGATTGGTCCAGCGCCGAGGGCACCGGACAGTCCTCGCTGCAGTTTCAAGGAGCTAAAATAAATAACTTAAGAGATATTGATGCCCAATTTAGAGACAAAATTTATTCTTCAAAGCCAGAACACCCTCCATGGAAGTTTGCCCGTGGTTTGGATTTATCTTTATGGATAAGAATGCTATATTCGTGCCTTGTAGATGCCGATTTTTTAGATACAGAACGATATATGGATTTTGAACGATCCGGTAGTAGGGGTGGTTATTCTTCAATTCCGGAACTTCTTGAGCGACTTAACCGATATAACAAAATATTGGATGAAACTTCGGTAAATACGTCGATAAATCAAATCAGAAGGAACATTCGGGCAAAGTGTGTGCAAATGGCATGCGAACCCCAAGGTGTCTTTTCTCTTTCAGTGCCTACTGGCGGTGGGAAAACACTGTCAAGTCTTGCTTTTGGTCTTGAACACGCTGTGTGTCACGGTTTGGATCGCATTATTTATGTAATACCTTATACCAGCATTATTGAGCAAAATGCGGATGTCTTCCGATCTGCAGTTGGCCAAGATCAAGTGGTGGAGCATCATTCAAGTTTTGATGAAGATGATTCTACCGTAAAATCCCGCTTAGCCACGGAAAACTGGGACGCGCCCGTTATTGTAACTACTGCAGTGCAGTTTTTTGAGTCTCTTTTTTCCGCAAAATCAAGCCGTTGCCGTAAATTGCACAATATTGCAAGATCGGTTGTTATCTTAGATGAAGCACAGTTAGTTCCTGTTGAATATTTGAAGCCGGTTCTTGAAACAATGCAGCTTCTTGTCGACCGTTACCATGTTAGTATTGTCATATCAACCGCAACTCAGCCGGCATTTGGAGACAGGTTTATAGATGGAAAACAGCAGACTGGCTTGAGAAAAATTACTGAGATAATGGGTGACAATGTGGAGAAGCTTTATGATTCTTTAAGGCGAGTAAATGTTCAGCTGCCTGAAGACATTAATGCCGCAACAACATGGGAAGATGTCGCGGGAGAGTTAATTCAGCACGAACAGGTTTTATGTATCGTTTCCGACCGCAAAAGTTGTCGTGAGTTATATGGTTTAATGCCAGAAGGGACGTTTCATTTGTCAGCTCTGATGTGTGGCCAGCACCGCAGTGAAGTTATCAAGAAAATAAAACAAAAGCTGGAAAATAAGAAACCGGTCCGGGTTATCAGCACCCAACTGGTGGAGGCTGGCGTGGATATTGACTTTCCTGTAGTATATAGGGCATTTGCTGGTCTGGATTCTATTGCCCAGGCTGCTGGCCGTTGCAACAGAGAAGGAAAATTATCCGGGCTTGGCAAGATGGTTGTTTTTAACGCGCCTAGAAAAGCTCCTCCGGGTATCCTCCGTAAGGCGGCGGACACTACCCGCGGCATTTTTTCCACTCATTGTCATGACCCGCTAAATCATAGTCTATTTGAAAAGTTTTTTGCGGAATTGTACTGGAAAGCCAATTCACTGGATTTAAAAGAGATAATTCCTATACTAAATCCAGAGATGTCCGAATGTAGCATTTCTTTTCGAACAGCCGCTGAAAGGTTTCGGATCATTGACGATTCTCTACAGAAAACAGTGTTGGTCCGTTATGGTGAAGGCACAAGTTTGATCGATTTACTAAAATCAAAGGGACCGGAACGATGGTTGCTGCGTAAGCTTCAAAGATATGCAGTCAATATATCCAATTATAATTTTAAACAAATGCGTCAACAGGGTACTATTGAAGAAGTTCAGCCCAATATTTACGCCATTGCAACCGAGTTTGATTATTCGGTTGATATTGGACTTCTTGTTGGCGATACTCACTATAACTCTGAACATTTTATTATTTAATAAACATGGGGGTGGCGGAGAAATGCGTGGTTGGTGTTTGGAGGTATGGGGTGATTACGCCTGTTTTACGCGCCCTGAAATGAAGGTAGAACGCGTAAGTTATGATGTTATAACCCCATCCGCTGCTAGGGCTATTTTCGAAGCCATCTTATGGAAACCGGCGATTCAATGGCATGTAACGAAAATTGAAGTGTTTAATCCTATTAAGTGGATTTCTATTCGTCGTAATGAAGTAGGGAAAATAGCAACTAGCCCGACCGCTAAACAGTACTCAGGCCAATGCGATAAACCAATGGGTATCTTTATCGAAGAAGCACGGCAGCAACGTACAGGACTTCTTTTAAAAGATATCAGATATCGGATCTATGGTTATTTTGATTTTATCCCTATAGAAAAAAGAGAGTCAAAGCGTACGGTCTTGCCTGAGTTTTGGGCAGATGTAGAAGAAGAAACATTAGGTAAAGACCGCATAGATGAAACCGCGGCAAAATATGCCGCAATGTTTGAGCGTCGCGCCAAAAAGGGCCAATGTTTCCATCGCCCGTATTTAGGCTGCCGAGAATTCGCGTGTAATTTTAAATTAATTGATCCTAAAATTGAGGCGGCAGTACCGATTGATAAAACCTGCGATCTAGGGTTTATGTTGTATGATATAGATTACACACAAAATAAAGATGAGCCAACGCCTAGATTTTTTAGGGCGATTATGAACCAAGGGTCGATTAATACTAATCACAAACAGATTGAGGTGCGGGGATGATTCTACAAGCACTAAAAGAGTACTACGATAGAATAATGTCTCACACAGAGACCATGATTGCGCCAGAGGGATTCGAAGAGAGAGCACTTGATTTTTTAATTCTTATCGATGAAAAAGGTGAATTTATTGAGATCGAAGATACGAGAGAAAGGATTAATGGTAAATTAATTGCTAAAAAATTTTTAGTACCAAGATCAAAGGGCAGGTCCGGTTCTCTGAGCTATAAAACTACGTTTTTATTGTGGGACCACATTGGATACTTATTAGGGTTTCCTACCTCTGATGTAAAATCAGAAAAACAACATAAAGCATGGCTTGATGAATTGGAAAGATTACCTCCAGAACTGGCAGCGGATGCAGGGGTTAATGCCGTGATTCAGTTTTATAAACAAGATGGCGTGGCTAAGGTTCTCGCAGATCAATATTTTTTAGAGCACGTAAAATCATCTAAATACAATTTATCTTTTCGTTTAACTTCAGATGTTTTCCCTGTGCCGTGTCGAGATAAGGTGCGAGAATTTGTCAAGCAAACTTTAGTTACAGTTAATGTAAATGATAAAAAAGGGGTCTGTTTAGTCACAGGCGAACAAGGCGTAATTGCGAGAACTCATAACAGTATATCCCTCAATAAGGATACTAAAAGTTTAGTAGGGTTCCAAAAAAACAGCGGATATGATTCCTATAAAAAAGAACAGGGGTATAACGCACCTATCATCGAGTCGACTGAATTTGCATATGTAACAGCCTTAAATAGTTTACTCAAATCAAAATCCCAATGTTTCAAAATCAATGATTTATCTATGGTTTTTTGGTCATCGAAAGAAGATTCTTCCGAATCTGATTTTATCTATCTCTTTAAAGACCAAGAGGAAGACAACCCTGGTAAAGCAACAGATAAAGTAAAATCACTATTTAAATCCATTAATGATGGTGCTTATTGTGAAGATGGAAGCACCACGAAATTTTATCTTTTGGGGCTTTCACCAAACATGGCTCGTATTTCCGTACAACTTTGGCAAGTAGGTACG
>Ga0208609_100801_pt1 | contig 10533 bp, 14 predicted proteins | sample SubbioR11_8A_Apr_FD_184813 | JGI IMG/M metagenome (GOLD analysis project Ga0208609, IMG submission 184813) | Serpentinite rock and fluid subsurface biosphere microbial communities from McLaughlin Reserve, California, USA - CR11_8A_Apr (SPAdes) | ecosystem: Environmental > Terrestrial > Deep...
CGGCGTCCGACAACGCCGCGGGCTCGCACCAATGACGTGTCGGTCATATCGGCGCTGCCGTTCGCCTTGTAGCGCAACAGCGCGGTCGTTTCTTCGCGAACGCCGGGCGCGGTCATGGGCCTGGGATACTCAGAATATTAACTCGTGCTTCGTGCCAGGGAGCCTTGCCCGTCCGCCCAACGTTGGAGCTAACCGGCGGCTCGCTTGCGAGCCGTCCGTGTTGAGCGACCTGTTATACGCGCCGTCTGTTCCGTCAACGTAAGCAGTCCGGTGAGCGCCTCGTTCACAGCTTCGGTCGTTGGGAAAGCTTTCGCCACATCCTCGTTCAGGAGGACGAGATTGGTTCCTTTCGAAACCCGTGCGTGGTACTTCCCGCGAACGCCCTTTCCGAGATCTTCGCGCTTGTACTCACGGCGCAGTTCGTCTTTAGCCTTGCTCATAAATACCCCGCTCATTTCGGGTTGTGCGCCGAGCGCTGATGATGCGAATGGCCCGCGCACCTTCAGTGTGCATCACGACGAGGATGTGCCCGGCCTGGGAAAGGCCGAATGTCACGAACCTGCGCTCTCCAACTGAGTGGTCGGGATCGTAAAAAGTGTACGCCAGTGGGTCGAAAAAGACAGACGCAGCCTCTTCAAAGGAAACGCCGTGCTTGCGCAGGTTCGCCGCGGCTTTCGCAGGGTCCCAGTCGAAGCGCTGAGCCATCAGCTGCGCGCGCCAAACGTATAACGTTTAAGGTAAGGGGCGCGCCGCTTGCGGCGCGTCCCAGCGACCGGAGGGAACGCCTTGACCGCAATGTTAGACAGCATTTTCGGCCTCGGAGCTAATGAACCGCTTTAGCCGCCTATAAGTGGGAGTTGGCTTGCCTTTACCCCCTGTGTAGTCAATATATCCTCCGGTGAACATCTCGTAGCATGCCGTTCGCGAAATCCGATTCATGAAATCAGACACCTCATCTCGTGGAATGCCAAGCTCTCCAACGACTCTGCCTTCGAATTCATTCCAGAACGTATTCGTCCATTGGAGATCGTTCTGATCTTGGTTTCGAGGGCGGTCTGAAAATGAATCCATAATGGCTAGAGCCTGAAGCTCCCGAAATTTTAGATCGTCGAGTATTTCCAAGAACTCTTCGTACTCATCAACGCCTTGTGGTCCTGCTTGGCCTAGTGATGCTCTCAGGAGTCTCGCAAACATTTGGATTTTCTCTCGGCGTCTTGACTTCAGTGCGTACCGAACGGTCGAGAAGTAGCAATGGAGGAAATCCTCTGACTCCAACATTGCTGGTTCAAGCGGCCTTGTTGTATTTGTAAGTTCATCGAAGAAGGCGCGCGAACGTTCTTCTCGAATATTGCTTAGGGTTTTTGTGAGCACGACATCCAAAGCGCCCCCAATCCCAAAATGGAGCAGTTGTACTAAGCCGCGAATAACTCTATTGCCCTCGTACCGGGCAAGCAAATTCTCAGTCGTAGAGTCTGCCATGCTGTCTAACGCCAGAGTTAAGCCGAGCCGCGAAGCGGCTTCGGCTTGAACGAATTGTTAGCCCTCAACTGTTCGTACACCGCATAAGCGACGCCACGTGAAATGGCCTGCCAGAAATCGAGCTGATGCTGTGACACCTCAAAGTGTCTCATTGCGCCAGATTTGTTGCGTGCATCTGCGAGGACCCAACACTCAAGCCCGGAGAAGTCAGGCTTGTAGCACCAGTTGGCGTGCGAGAAGGCGTTGCGAAAGTCACGAACAGCACCAGTTGATAGAAACTTTGCGCAGCGTGATGCAACAGAACTGGCCGCGGCATGAGAGGCCAAGACACCAAAACATGCGTCTTTGAGATAGACGAAGCACACGTAGTTTTGGACTACAACCTGCGCCCGTGTAATTGCTGGATGTGGCGGGGTAGCCAAAGCGATGTCGTTCCAAGCTTGAAAAGCAGTCAGCTCATCGAGTCTGGCCTGGATTGGAACGAGTGACGCGCTACGAATCTCGTCTTTGACTTGCACAGGAAGGAGCTGCACATCAGCAGCACATAAGGTTGCAACCTTTGTGGCCTCGCTGCCAGTAAGCCCGACGAGCTCCTGTAGCTCGCTCTTGAATGCTCGCAATTGGTGGTCCAGATGCTGCATTTGAGGGCTAACGTGATATGAGGGGACAGAACTGCTGCATAACACCGGTGGCTGTCTCCCTGACACCGGCGACCTCATCGGTCGACAAGCCGCGCCCAGCCTGGGTTCGCGGGCATTGACTGGATGTTTGTACAGTATCAAATTTGATGCAAACTGGCGCAGCCTTCGCCAAGCGCATTGTGGGCGGCACTGGCGGGCGCTGGCAACCCCCCCTCGAAAGGCGGCCTCAGGGAGAGAACAGGATGCATGCACAACCCCATCCGGTGGCGGGCAGGCCGCAGCGTCGCGGCGCGGTGTTGCCGCCGCTGAAGTCCACCCGGCTGCTGGATCAGTCGAGGGAGCGCATCCGTACCCTGCACTACAGCCTGCGCACCGAAGAGGCCTATGTGTACTGGTGCCGCGCCTTCATCCGCTTCCACAGGCTGCGGCACCCGGCCGAGATGGGTGGGCCGGAGGTGGGGGCCTTCCTCACCTGGCTGGCCGGTGAGCGGGGTGTTGCGGTCAGCACGCACCGGCAGGCCTAGTCGGCCCTGCTGTTCCTCTATGGCAAGGTGCTGGGCGTGCAGTTGCCGTGGCTGGAGCAGGTTGACCGGGCCGCAACCGCGGCGGCGGCTGCCGGTGGTGCTGTCGGCGCAAGAAGTGGCGTCGGTGCTGGCCCTGCTGGAAGGCGGGCATCGGCTGTTGGCGCAGGTGAGGTGCCCAGCGAGTTTCGCCTTCCAGAGGGCCGCTCTCATGCCGCCTTGGTTTGCTGATCCGCATGCCTGCTGATCCAGTTCTCGAGGAACCGAAGCGGCGAGCTGTAGTCCAGCGTGGAGTGGCGTCGACACCGGTTGCAGAAGACTTCGATGTACTCGAACAGGTCGGCCTGCACGTCGGCTCTCGTCGCGCAGGTCGTGCCATGCACCCGCTCGTTCTTCAGGCTGTTGCAGAAGCTCTCGGTGGGCGCGTTGTCCCAGCAGTTGCCCTTGCGGCTCATGGCGGGCAGCGGCGAGTCGCGGCCCGCGGCCCGCCGGCCTCAAACCCGCTTCATCAACCGCAGCATCGCGCGCGCCAGCGGCCGGTATGGCGGCAGGAACAGCGACATCGCGTTGACGCGGGCCTGCCAGACCACCGGTTTGAGCTTGCTGAAGGTCTCGAAGCCCCAGCGGCCGTGGTAGTGGCCCATTCCCGAGTGGCCGACGCCGCCGAAGGGCAGCCCGTACTGCGCGACGTGCAGCAGGGTGTCGTTGACGGTGACGCCGCCGGCGTGGGTGCGCTCGAGCGCGCGCTGGGTGCGCTTGCGGTCGGCGTCGAACCAGTACAGCGCCAGCGGCCGGGGGCCGGCGTTGATCGCGGCGATCGCGTCGTCGAGCTCGGCGTAGGGCCGCAGCGGCAGCAGCGGGCCGAAGACCTCGTCGGTGGCCAGCGCGTTGTCGGCCGGTGCGTCGAGCACGAGCTGCGGCGCCAGGCGGTGGCGCTCGTCGTCGCGCTGCGGGCCGCCGAACAGCGGGTAGACGCGCGCGCCGCGCGCGCTGGCGTCGTCGAGGGCGGCGGTCAGCCGGCGGTACTGGCGCGTGTCGATGACGCTGCAGTAGTGCTCGTCGGCCAGCCCGTGCGGGTACAGCCGCTGGGCGATGGTCCGTGCGGCGGCGGCAAAGGCCTCGACCTGCGCGCGCGGCAGCCAGACATGGTCGGGGGCGATGCAGGTCTGGCCGGCGTTGATCAGCTTGCCCACCAGGATGCGCTCGGCCGCGCTGGCCAGCGGGTAGCCGGGGCTGACGACCGCCGGTGATTTGCCGCCGAGCTCGAGCGTGACCGGCGTCAGGTTGGCCGCCGCCGCGGCCATGACCTTGCGGCCGATCGCCGTCGAGCCGGTGAACAGCAGGTGGTCCAGCGGCAGCGCCGAGAACTGCGCGGCGACGCTGGCGTCGCCGGTGACGACGTCGACCTCGTCGGCGCGAAAGGCCTGCGCGCACAGCGCCGCGAACAACGCGCTGAAGCGCGGCGTGTACTCGCTCATCTTGACCAGCACGCGGTTGCCCGCGGCCAGCGCGGCCGTCAGCGGCGCGACGGCGAGGAACAGCGGGTAGTTCCAGGGCACGATGATGCCGACCACGCCCAGCGGCTGCGGCAGGACCTGCGCCTGCGCCGGCAGGAACCACTTGGCCACCGGCGCGCGCTGCGCGCGCATCCAGCCGCGGCCCTCGCGCAGCGCGACCTTGATCTCCTCGAGGCTGGGCCAAACCTCGGCGAGGTCGGTCTCGAAGCGCGGGCGGCCGCCGAAGTCCTCGTCGATCGCGGTGGTGATCGCCGGCTCGTGCTCGCCGAGCATCTGCTGCAGCCGGCGCAGCCGGTCGGCGCGCAGCTCCCAGGCCGGGTAGGGCTCGGCGGCAAAGGCCGCGCGCTGGCGCTCGAGGCGCTTGGCGAGTGAGGGCGTCTTCATCCAGCGATCGTAGGCTGCGCAGCGGGGCTTGAGTGGGGCCGCTGCTCCAGAGTGCGTACGCCGGATCTGTCGCGCGTGGCGAGCCGCGACTACGGGTTAGTACTGAGCTGCGCTGACTTGAGTCAAGCCTGCGACTTGATTAACATCTACCGACCAGTCGGTCGAAAGTGTTTGCCCAGCGCTGCCGACACCCCTGCGCGGGGGTTCTGGCAGATGTTCAGGGCCGCGCAGCCACCGTCACCCCCCGAACCCCGGAGCCCGTCTCGATGACCGCACGCAGCCCGCAGCAGACCGCCGACCATGTCCGCGAGGGCATGTACGCGCGCGATCGCGCCTCGCGCGGGCTGGGCATGCAGGTCGTCGAGGTCGCGCCCGGGCGCGCGCTGCTGACGATGGCCGTGCGCGAGGACATGCTCAACGGCCACGACATCTGCCACGGCGGGCTGGTCGCGACGCTGGCCGATTCGGCCTTCGCCTACGCCTGCAATTCGTACGACGAGCTGACCGTGGCCTCGGGCTTCGCGGTCGACTTCTTCGCCCCGGCGCGCCTGGGCGACATGCTCAGCGCCGCCTGCAGCGAAGTCTCGCGCGCCGGCCGCACCGGCGTCTACGACGTCGAGGTGCGCAACCAGCGCGGCGAGCGCATCGCCGTCTTCCGCGGCCGCTCGTACGCCGCCAAGGGCCGCCCGGCGGTGCCGCCGGCGCAGGCCTGAACACACCGCCGGCCCTGGAGAGCCCGCCGATGCCCGTCAAGCACCCCGTCCCCGGCGACCTCGAGCCGATCGAGACCGCCAGCCGCGACGAACTCGCCGCGCTGCAGTTGCAGCGCCTGCGCCAGAGCCTGGCCCATGCCTACCAGAACGTGCCGCACTACCGCGCCGTGTTCGACGCGCAGGGCGTGCACCCGGCCGACTGCAGGTCGCTGGCCGACCTCGCGAAGTTTCCGTTCACCAGCAAGAAGGACCTGCGCGACCACTACCCCTTCGGCATGTTCGCGGTGCCGCGCGAGCAGATCGCGCGCATCCACGCCAGCAGCGGCACCACCGGCAAGCCGACCGTGGTCGGCTACACCCGGGCCGACCTCGACACCTGGGCCGACCTGGTCGCGCGCAGCATCCGCGCCGGCGGCGGGCGGGCGGGCGACATCGTGCACGTCGCCTACGGCTACGGCCTGTTCACCGGCGGGCTGGGCGCGCACTACGGCGCCGAGCGGCTGGGCTGCACGGTGATCCCGATGTCGGGCGGGCAGACCGAGAAGCAGGTGCAACTGATCTGCGACTTCCGCCCCGACATCATCATGGTCACGCCGAGCTACATGCAGGTCATCGTCGAGGAGATGGAGCGCCAGGGGCTTGACGCGCGCGCGAGCTCGCTCAAGGTCGGCATCTTCGGCGCCGAGCCCTGGACCGAGGCGATGCGCCACGACATCGAAGTCCGTGCCGGCATCGACGCGGTCGACATCTACGGCCTGTCCGAGGTCATGGGCCCGGGCGTGGCCAGCGAGTGCATCGAGGCCAAGGACGGCCCGGTGATCTGGGAGGACCACTTCTACCCCGAGATCATCGACCCCGAGACCGGCGAGGTGCTGCCCGACGGTGAGGAGGGCGAACTGGTCTTCACCACGCTGACCAAGCAGGCGCTGCCGGTCATCCGCTACCGCACGCGCGACCTCACCCGGCTGCTGCCGCCGACGGCGCGCAGCATGCGCCGCATGGGCAAGATCGTCGGCCGCAGCGACGACATGCTGATCATCCGCGGCGTCAACGTCTTCCCGACCCAGATCGAGGAGCTGGTGCTGCAGCACGGCGCGCTGTCGGGGCAGTACCAGCTCGTCGTCACGCGCAGCGGCCACCTCGACGAGCTGCAGGTCCTCGTCGAGCTGCTGCCGCAGCACGCCGGCGCCGGCCGCGACGCGATCGCCCACGAGCTGCAGCAGCGCATCAAGACCCTGATCGGCGTCAGCGCGAGCGTCAGCGTCGGCGCGCCGGCGTCGATCGAGCGCACGCTGGTCGGCAAGGCGCGCCGCGTGATCGACAAGCGCCCCCGTTGAAGTCCCCCGAGTTGTCGTCGAAGGAGTGAACCCATGTATACGCAGGCGATGGATGTCGAAGGCGCCGAGAAGGCCAGGGCGGTGACCACGCTGGCCGAGGCCGAGCTGCTGCAGCGTTTCGACGCGCGCATCGACGACGGCGGCTTCATCGAGGCCAAGGACTGGATGCCCGAGCACTACCGCAAGACGCTGGTGCGCCAGATCAGCCAGCACGCGCACTCCGAGATCGTCGGCATGCTGCCCGAGGGCAACTGGGTCACGCGCGCGCCCACGCTCAAGCGCAAGGCGATCCTGCTGGCCAAGATCCAGGACGAAGGCGGCCACGGCCTGTACCTGTACGCCGCGGCCGAGACCCTGGGCACCAGCCGCGACCAGATGCTGGCCGCGCTGCACAGCGGCAAGGCCAAGTACAGCAGCATCTTCAACTACCCGACGCTGAACTGGGCCGACGTCGGCGTCATCGGCTGGCTGGTCGACGGCGCGGCGATCATGAACCAGGTCCCGCTGTGCCGCTGCAGCTACGCGCCGTATGCGCGCGCGATGATCCGCATCTGCCGCGAGGAGAGCTTCCACCAGCGCCAGGGCTACGACGCGCTGCTGGTGATGATGCGCGAGGGTACCGACGCCCAGCGCGCGCTGGTGCAGGACGCGGTCGACCGCTGGTGGTGGCCCAGCCTGATGATGTTCGGCCCGCCCGACGGCGAGAGCGTGCACAGCGCGCAGAGCATGCGCTGGGGCATCAAGCGCATCAGCAACGACGACCTGCGCCAGAAGTTCGTCGACGCCACGGTGCAGCAGGCCCAGGTGCTGGGCGTCACGCTGCCCGACCCGGCGCTGCAGTGGAACGAGCAGCGCGGCCACTGGGACTACGGCGCGATCGACTGGGCCGAGTTCTGGCGCGTCGTCGGCGGCGACGGCGCCTGCAACCGCGAGCGCCTGGCCGCGCGCGTCAAGGCCTGGGACGAGGGCGCCTGGGTGCGCGAGGCGGCGCTGGCGCATGCCGCGAAGCAGGCTGCGCGCGAGCGCCAGGCGGCCTGACCCCCAATCCGAAGGAGACCCGACGATGAGCGACACGACCGCTACCGAATGGCCACTGTGGGAAGTCTTCGTGCGCACCCGCGCCGGGCTCGACCACAAGCACTGCGGCAGCCTGCACGCGGCCGACGCCGCGATGGCGCTGCGCATGGCGCGCGAGGTCTACACCCGCCGCCAGGAGGGCTCGAGCATCTGGGTCGTGCGCAGCGAGCAGATCGTCGCCAGCGACCCCGGCGACAAGGACATGTACTTCGACCCGATGGAAGACAAGGTCTACCGCCACCCGACCTTCTACAAGCTGCCGGCCGAAGTCGACCACATGTGAGGCTGCAAGCGATGACTGCATCGATCACGCTCCACTGGAGCCCCGAGCTGCGCTACCTGCTGCGCCTGGCCGACACCTGCCTGATCTCGGCGCAGCGCCTGTCCGAATGGTGCGGCCACGCGCCGGTGCTGGAGGAGGACATCGCGCTGACCAACATGGCGCTGGACCTGGTCGGGCAGTCGCGCGCGCTGCTGACGCTGGCCGGCCAGATCGAGGCCCGCGCCGGGCGCGAGCGGCCCTACGACGAGGACCAGCTCGCCTTCCTGCGCGACGAGCGCGACTACCTCAACCCGACCCTGGCCGAGCTGCCCAACGCGGTCGGGCCGGGCAACTCGCGGCCCGGCGACTTCGCCGCCACGGTCGTGCGCAACCTGATGGTCGCGACCTACCTGAAGCTCTGGTGGGAGCGGCTGGCCGATTCGCGCGAGAGCGAGCTGGCGGCGATCGCCGGCAAGGCCCTGAAGGAGGCGCGCTACCACCAGCAGCACGCCGGCGACTGGCTGGTCCGCCTGGGCGACGGCAGCGACGAGTCGCGCCGCCGCATCGAGGCCGCGCTGCTGCGGCTGTGGCCCTACCACGTCGAGCTGTTCGACGCCGACGAGGTCGACGCCGCGGCCGCGGCCAGCGGGCTGGGGCCCAGCGTCGCTGCGCTGCAGGAGCCCTGGCAGGCCGAGCTGCAGGCCTGGCTCGACGAAGCGACGCTGACCGCGCCGGCTGCCGGCCGCTTCGTCAGCACCGGCCGGCGCGGCGTGCACAGCGAGCACCTGGGCTATGTCCTCGCCGAGATGCAGCACCTGCAGCGCAGCTACCCCGGGGGGGCGTGGTGAGCACCGCCGAGGCCGGCCCGGCCGCCGCGTCGCCGCGCGTGGCCGCCGCCTGGCGCGTGCTCGAGGGCGTGCTCGACCCCGAGGTGCCGGTGCTCTCGGTCTGCGACCTGGGCATCGTGCGCGAGGTGCTCGACCACGGCGACGCGGTCGAGGTGGTGCTGACGCCGACCTACTCGGGCTGCCCGGCGACCGAGGTCATCGAGGCCAGCGTGGTCGAGGCGCTGGCCGCCGCCGGGCTCGGCCCGGTGCGCGCGACGACGCGCCGCGCACCGGCCTGGACCACCGACTGGATCAGCGCCGAGGGCCGGCGCAAGCTGCGCGAGTACGGCATCGCGCCGCCCAGCGGCGGCGCGGCGCTGGCCGCCGCGGCGCCGGTGCGCCTGGTGCGGCGCGCGGCGGTCGCCGCGGTCGACTGCCCGCGCTGCGGCAGCGCGCGCACCGAGCGCCTCGCGGCCTTCGGCGCGACGGCCTGCAAGGCGCTCTGGCGCTGCCTCGACTGCCGCGAACCCTTCGAACATTTCAAGCCGATATGAGCGCTCCTCTGTTCCACGCCCTGCGCGTCAAGCGCATCGAGCCCGACACGCCCGAGGCGGTGGTCGTGACCTTCGACGTGCCGCCGGCGCTGCGCGAGGTCTTCGGCTACACGCAGGGCCAGTACCTGACGCTGCGCGCGACGGTCGACGGCCAGGACCTGCGCCGCTCGTACTCGATCTGCGCCGGGGTCGACGACGCCGAGCTGCGCGTGGGCGTGCGGCGGGTGCGCGGCGGCGTCTTCTCGAACTGGATCAACACCCGCCTGCAGCCCGGCGACACGCTGCAGGCGATGGCGCCGCAGGGCCGCTTCTTCGTGCCGATCGAGCCCGACGCCAGGCGCCACCACCTGGGCATCGCCGGCGGCAGCGGCATCACGCCGATCCTGTCGATCATGAAGACGGTGCTCGCGCGCGAGCCGAAGTCGCGCTTCACGCTGGTCTACGGCAACCGCACGCTGGCCTCGACGATGTTCAAGGAGGAACTCGAGGACCTCAAGAACCGCTACATGACGCGGCTGGTGCTGCAGCATGTGTTCTCCGACGAGCCGACCGACGCGCCGATCGCGCATGGCCTGCTCGACCGCGACAAGCTCGGCGCGGTGCTGCGCGCGCTGCTGCCGCCCGCCGGGGTCGACCACGCCTACGTCTGCGGCCCGTTCCAGATGAACGACGAGGCCCAGGCCGCGCTGCAGGCCGCCGGCGTGCCCGACGAGCGCGTGCATGTCGAGCGCTTCGGCGTCGCGCCGACGGCGGCCGACGCCGTCGACGCCGTCGTCCACGCGGCGCAGCCGGGCGATGCCGAGCGCTCGCGCGTGGTCATCGTGCGCGACGGGCTGACGCGCGAGATCGAGTTCCACCGCGAGCAGCCGAGCATCCTCGACGCCGCCGCCGCGGCCGGGCTGGAGGTGCCGTTCTCGTGCACCTCGGGCGTGTGCGGCACCTGCCGCGCCAAGCTGGTCGAGGGCCAGGTGCGCATGGGCCGCAACTTCGCCCTCGACAAGGCCGAGGTCGCCGCCGGCTTCGTGCTCACCTGCCAGTCGCACCCGCTGACCGAGCGCGTGGTGCTGAGCTTCGACGAGCGCTGATGGCCCGCGGCCGCGCCCCGACCTACGCCGACCAGCGCGCAGCGATCCTCGCGCAGGCCGCCGCGCTGTTCGCGCAGCGCGGCTACGCGGCGACGACGATGAACGACATCGCCGAGGGCTGTGCGCTGTCCAAGGC
>Ga0208609_100803_pt1 | contig 10484 bp, 10 predicted proteins | sample SubbioR11_8A_Apr_FD_184813 | JGI IMG/M metagenome (GOLD analysis project Ga0208609, IMG submission 184813) | Serpentinite rock and fluid subsurface biosphere microbial communities from McLaughlin Reserve, California, USA - CR11_8A_Apr (SPAdes) | ecosystem: Environmental > Terrestrial > Deep...
TTCGAGAAAACCGAGGTTTCATGCGCCTTGCGGCCCGATAGATCCAAATCTGAACTACTACCAACCGATAACCAATTGATCTTGTTCGATTTTTAACCGGACAGCAGTGATAAGACATAAGAATTCTTGCCTCGGCTGTTGGGTTCAGGTCAACTCGCGCGCATGCCAGCGACTGCGGACAAGGGTAGCGACAACGGCGCCGGCCGGCCGGCAGTGTTCGCGCCGCTGTATCGACAGATCAAGCGCCTGCTGATGGCCGGCCTCGAGCAGGGCGAGTGGCGGCCTGGAGCGCCGATTCCCTCGGAAGTGGAATTGGCTGCCCGCTTCCAGGTGAGCCAGGGTACGGTGCGCAAGGCGATCGAGGAACTGGCGGCCGAGAATCTGCTGGTGCGCCGCCAGGGCAAGGGCACCTTCGTCGCTACCCATCACGAGCCGCGCGCCCAGTATCGCTTCCTGCGCCTGCAGCCCGACAGCGGCGTGGCGGCGCCGGCGCACAGCCGCTTTCTCGAGTGCCGCCGCCAGCGGGCGGCGGCCGACGTCGCCGCCCTGCTCGAGCTCAAGGCGGGCGATCCGGTGGTGTTCGTGCGGCGCCTGCTCGAGTTCGAGCAGGTGCCGACCGTGCTCGACGACATCTGGCTGCCCGGGGCGGTCTTCAAGGGACTGACCGCCGAGCGGCTGGCGCAGTACCACGGCCCGCTGTACGGCCTGTTCGAGTCCGAGTTCGGCACCCGCATGATCCGCGCCGAGGAGCGCATCCGCGCCGTGGCCGCCGAGGGCGCAGCCGCCGAGGCGCTCGCGGTCGAGATCGGTGCGCCGCTGCTGCTGGTCGAGCGCGTGTCCTTCACCTACGGCGAGCGACCGGTCGAGATCCGGCGCGGCCTGTGCGTGACCCGCCGGCACCACTATCACAACACCCTGACCTGAGGCTTGCGTGGCGACAACGACGCACCGGCATGGTCGAGCGGGTCGGAATCGGGGAAAATGCATGGTCTGCCGCCTGCGATCGGGCGCGGCGCAGACGATCGAGATAACACGAAGAGCCGCACCATGACTCCGTCGTCGCCATTGGACGGGGCGCGCCGCCGCCCCGAGATCCGCAACATCCACGTCACGCAGATCGTCGGCTACCGCCTGCCGCCGGCCGGCCTGGTGTCGATCCTGCACCGGATCTCGGGCGCGGCGCTGTTCCTCTTCCTGCCGCTGCTGTTGTGGTTGTTCGATCAGTCGTTGATCAGCGAGCTCAGCTTTGCGCGGCTCGCCGAGTTCGCCGGCCAGTGGTGGGTCAAGCTGATCCTGCTCGGCCTGATCTGGGCCTTCCTGCATCACCTGGTGGCCGGCATCCGCTACCTGATGCTCGACCTGCACGTCGGCCTCGACCCGGGACCGGCGCGCGCCAGCGCGCTTGCGGTGTTCGCGGTCAGCGTGCCGCTGGCGGCAGCCGCCGGGTTGCGCCTGTTCGGAGTGATCTGATGGCGACCCACTCTTCCGGCATCGGCCGCAGGCGGTTGGTGGTCGGCGCGCACTACGGCGTCGGCGGCTTCCTGGCGCAGCGCCTGACGGCGGTCGTCCTGGCGCTGTACACGCTGTTGCTCGTGGCGCTTGTGCTGTGGCGGCGCGACCTGTCCTACGAGGGCTGGGCGAGCCTGTTCGTGCCGCTGTGGATGAAGGCGCTGACGCTGATCGCGCTCGCCGCGCTGCTGTATCACGCCTGGATCGGCGTGCGCGACATCTGGATGGACTATGTGCAGCCGACCGGGATCCGGCTGGCGCTGCAGACCGTAACCGCGCTGTGGCTCGCCTACTGCGCCGTGTGGTCGGTGCAAATCCTTTGGAGAGTCTGAGGTCATGGCCTCGTCGGTCTCTGGCATGGCTCGGCGGCGCTTCGATGCCGTGATCGTCGGCGCCGGCGGCGCCGGCATGCGCTGCTCGCTGCAACTGGCGCAGGCGGGCCTGAACGTGGCGGTGCTGTCCAAGGTGTTCCCGACGCGCTCGCACACGGTGGCCGCGCAGGGCGGCATCGGCGCCAGCCTCGGCAACATGAGCGAGGACCAGTGGCTGTGGCACATGTTCGACACGGTCAAGGGCTCCGACTACCTCGGCGACCAAGACGCGATCGAGTTCATGTGCCGCGAGGCACCGAAGGTGGTCTACGAGCTCGAGCACTTCGGCATGCCCTTCGACCGCAACCCGGACGGCACGATCTACCAGCGGCCCTTCGGCGGGCATTCGGCCCACTTCGGCGAGAAGCCGGTGCCGCGCGCCTGCGCCGCCGCCGACCGCACCGGGCACGCGCTGCTGCACACGCTGTACCAGCGCAACGTCGCCGCCCGCACCCAGTTCTTCGTCGAGTGGCTGGCGCTGGATCTGATCATGGACGCCGACGGCGACTGCGTCGGCGTGATCGCGCTCGAGATGGAAACCGGCGAGCCGATGATCTTCGAAGGCAAGGTCACGGTGCTGGCCACCGGCGGCGCCGGCCGCATCTGGGCCGCCAGCACCAATGCCTACATCAACACCGGCGACGGCCTGGGCCTGGCGGCGCGCGCCGGGCTGCCGCTCGAGGACATGGAGTTCTGGCAGTTCCACCCGACCGGGGTGGCCGGCGCCGGCGTGCTGATCACCGAGGGCGTGCGCGGCGAGGGCGGGATCCTGCTCAACGACCGCGGCGAGCGCTTCATGGAGCGCTATGCGCCGACGCTCAAGGACCTGGCGCCGCGCGACTTCGTCTCGCGCAGCATGGACCAGGAGATCAAGGAAGGGCGCGGCTGCGGTCCGGACAAGGACCACGTGCTGCTGAAGCTCGATCACCTCGGCGCCGAGACGATCATCAAGCGGCTGCCCAGCATCCGCGAGATCGCGATCAAGTTCGCCAACGTCGACCCGATCCGCGAGCCGATCCCGGTGGTGCCGACGATCCACTATCAGATGGGCGGCGTGCCGGCGAACTTCCACGGTGAGGTGGTGGCGCCGCGGGGCGGCGATCCGAACGCCGTCGTCGAGGGCCTGTATGCGATCGGCGAGTGCGCCTGCGTCAGCGTCCACGGCGCCAACCGCCTGGGCACCAACTCGCTGCTCGACCTCGTGGTGTTCGGCCGCGCCGCCGGCAACCACATCGCCGCCAAGCTGAAAAAGGCGTCCGGCGAGCACAAGCCGCTGCCGGCCGGCGCCGGCGAAGCGACACGGGCGCGGCTGGCGGCACTCGATGCGCGCACCGGCGGCGAGCGCACGCCGGAGGTGGCCAACGACATCCGCCGCGCGATGCAGGCGCACTGCGGCGTGTTTCGCACCGGCGCGCTGCTGCGGGCAGGGGCGGCGAAGATCATGGAGCTCGACCAGCGCCGCAAGGCGGTGGCGATCGACGACAAGTCCAAGGTGTTCAACACCGCGCGCATCGAGGCGCTCGAACTCGACAACCTGATCGAGACCGCCAAGGCGACCATCGTCTCGGCCGAGGCGCGCACCGAAAGCCGCGGCGCGCACGCGCGCGACGACCATGCCGAGCGCAACGACGGCGAGTGGCTCAAGCACACCCTGTGGTACGCCGACGGCAACCGGCTCGCCTACAAGCCGGTCAACATGAAGCCGCTCACGGTCGAGACCTTCCAGCCCAAGAAGCGCACGTTCTGAGGCCCGCGCGATGACTGCCAGCCGTTCCCCCGAAGCCGCCGCCGTGGCGGCCACCGCCGCCGGTGCCCGCGTCGTCAAGTTCGAGATCTACCGCTACGACCCGGACAAGGACGCCCGGCCCTACATGCAGAAGCTCGAGGTGCGGCTGGCGCCGTCCGACAAGATGCTGCTCGATGCGCTGATCCGCATCAAGAGCGACGTCGACGACAGCCTGTCGCTGCGCCGCTCGTGCCGCGAGGGCGTGTGCGGCTCGGACGCGATGAACATCAACGGCAAAAACGGCCTGGCCTGCACCACCAACCTGCGCGAACTGAAGGAGCCGATCGTGCTGCGGCCGCTGCCGGGACTGCCGGTGGTGCGCGACCTGATCGTCGACATGTCGCAGTTCTTCGCTCAGTACGACTCGATCAAGCCGTACCTGATCAACGACACGCCGCCGCCGGACCGTGAGCGCCTGCAGTCGCCGGCGCAGCGCGAGGAACTCGACGGGCTGTACGAGTGCATCCTGTGCGCCTGCTGCTCGACCGCCTGCCCGAGCTTCTGGTGGAACCCGGACAAGTTCGTCGGCCCGGCCGGCCTGCTGCAGGCCTACCGCTTCATTGCCGACAGCCGCGACCTGGCCACCGGCGAGCGTCTGGACAACCTCAACGACCCCTATCGGCTGTTCCGCTGCCACACGATCATGAACTGCGTCGACGTCTGTCCGAAGGGGCTCAATCCGACGCGCGCGATCGGCAAGATCAAGGAGATGCTGGTCCGGCGCGTGGTCTAGCGGGCCGGGCGGGCAGGGGTGGCGATGACCTCGGCGGCCGACCTCGAGCGGCGCCGGCTGCGCTGGCGGGCGCGCCGCGGCCTGCTCGAAAACGACCTCATCCTCGGCCGTTTTCTCGACCGCCACGAGCGCACTCTTGATCAAGCGCAGATCGTGGCGCTGCTGCGTCTGCTCGAATTGCCGGACAACGAATTGCTGGATCTGCTGCTCGCGCGGCGCGAACCCGGCAACCCGCTCGATGCGGAGGAGGATCGAGACCTGCTGGCCCGCCTGCGGGCCGTCTGACCGCGATCGGCGCGCCCGCGCCGATTCGGCGCCCGAACTGGCTCGACCGCCGCCGCCGATCCGTCCGCCCAACCCGAACCCCGAGGAACCGACATGGCACTTCCGGCACCCAGCGACAAGGCCACGCTGAGCTTCAACGACGGCACCGCGGCGCTCGAGATTCCGATCTACAAGGGCACGGTCGGCCCCGACGTGCTCGACATCCGCCAGCTCTACGCCAAGACCGGCAAGTTCACCTATGACCCGGGTTTCCTGTCGACGGCGTCGTGCAACTCGACGATCACTTTCATCGACGGCGACAAGGGCGAGCTGCTGTACCGCGGCTACCCGATCGAGCAGCTCGCCACCCGCTGCGACTTCCTCGAGGTCTGCCACCTGCTGCTGTTCGGCGAGCTGCCGCGGGCCGGCGAGCGCGCCGAATTCAACAAGCGCGTCGCCAATCACACGATGGTGCACGAGCAGATGCAGTTCTTCATGCGCGGCTTCCGCCGCGACGCGCACCCGATGGCGGTCCTCACCGGTCTGGTGGGGGCGATGTCGGCCTTCTATCCGGACTCGATCAACCTCAACGATTCCTGGCAGCGCGAGGTGTCGGCGATCCGCCTGATCGCCAAGCTGCCGACGCTGGTGGCGATGGCCTACAAGTACACGGTCGGCCAGCCGCTCGTCTATCCGCGCAACGACCTGTCCTATGCCGCCAACTTCATGCGCATGATGTTCGCGGTGCCGGCCGAGGACTACCGAGTCAACGACGTGCTGGTGCGGGCGATGGACCGGATCTTCATCCTGCACGCCGACCACGAGCAGAACGCATCGACCTCGACCGTGCGCCTGTGCGCCTCCAGCGGCACCAACCCGTTCGCGGCGATCGCCGCCGGGGTGGCCTGCCTGTGGGGGCCGGCGCACGGCGGCGCCAACGAGGCCTGCCTGAACATGCTCTACGACCTGCAGCGCGAAGGCGGCGTGGCCAAGATCGGCGAGTTCATCGCCAAGGTCAAGGACAAGAACAGCAACGTGCGATTGATGGGCTTCGGCCACCGCGTCTACAAGAACTACGACCCGCGCGCCAAGCTGATGCGCGAGACCTGCCACGAGGTGCTCGGCGAACTCGGCCTGCACGACGATCCGCTGTTCAAGCTGGCGATGGCGCTGGAGAGAATCGCGCTCGAGGACGAGTACTTCGTGAGCCGCAAGCTCTATCCGAACGTCGATTACTACTCGGGCATCGTGCAGAAGGCGATCGGCGTGCCGGTGTCGCTGTTCACCGCCATCTTCGCGCTGGCGCGCACGGTCGGCTGGATCGCGCAGTTGAGCGAGATGATCTCCGATCCCGAGTACAAGATCGGCCGGCCGCGCCAGCTCTATGTCGGCTCGGTCCCGCGCGAGGTCAAGCCGATCGCGCAGCGCTGAAGGCGCGGCGACCGCGCCTTCCGCCGCCGCCGCCGGCGGCAGGCACCGGCCGCATGGCGAAGCCGTCGTGCAGACGGTTGAGCGGCATCGCGAAGTCGAACCGGTCGACCTGCGCGCAGCAGTCGAGGTCGGCGCGCGGCAGGTGCGGATCGGTGTCGGCAGCGAAGCGGCGGCCGAAGTCCGAGTTGCGCACGCGCGCGGCGAACGGCGCTCGCGGCGGGTTGCGGCCGGCGAGCAGGTCGGCGATCAGATCGGCGCAGGCGTGGTCCTCGTCGCCGTCGCGGTCGACCCAGGCGCCGGTGGTCACGAGCGTCACCGCCGCTGGCCACAGCCGCTGCAGGTAGGCGGCGGTGGCGGTGGCGTTGACCAGACTGGCTGCCAGCAGCATGCGCGCGCGCCCGCAGGCGGCGAGCGCGTGCATGCCGCCGGCGGTGAACTGGATCACGCGCCGGCCGCGCAGATCGAGTGCCGCCACCTGCGACGGCGAGTTGCCGAGATCGAGCCCGGGCGCCGGCGCGCCGCCGCCGACGGCGCCGATCGCCAGCGCTTCCGGGTGGCGCCGGCGCAGCGTCTGGGCATCGGCGAGCGAGCCCACCGGCAGGACCTCGATGGCGCCGCGGTCGAAGGCATAGGCGCAGGTGGTGAACGAGCGCAGGACGTCGATCACCACCACTGCGCCGTGCAGGCGGTCGCACTCGGCGGGTTGGCAGCGCAGAACCTGCATCGCGGCGCGCGGCGCGAGCCGCGGAAGCGGCGGGTCGCGGCCGCGCCTAGACGGCGGCCAGCGCCCGGTCGAGATCGGCGATCAGGTCGGCGATGTCCTCGACGCCGACCGACAGCCGCACCAGCGAGTCGCCGATGCCGAGCTGCGCGCGCACCTCGGCCGGCAGCGAGGCGTGGGTCATGATCGCCGGGTGCTCGATCAGGCTTTCGACGCCGCCCAGGCTCTCGGCGAGGATGAACAGCCGGCAGCCTTCGAGAAAGCGGCGTGCCTGCCGCTCGCCGCCCTTGAGCTGCGCCGACACCATGCCGCCGCCGGCGCGCATCTGGCGCAGCGCCAGCGCGTGCTGCGGGTGACTGGCCAGACCCGGGTAGATCACGCGCTCGACCTTCGGATGGCGATCGAGCCAGCGCGCCACCTCGAGCGCGTTGGCGCAGTGCCGCTCCATGCGCAGCGCCAGCGTCTTCAGTCCGCGGTTGGCGAGGAAGCAGTCGAACGGGCTGGGAATCGAGCCGACCGCGTTCTGCAGGAAAGCGAGCCGTTCGGCGAGCGCCTGGTCGCCGGCGACGACGACGCCGCCGACCAGGTCCGAGTGGCCGTTCAGGTACTTGGTTGCCGAGTGCAGCACGAGGTCGATGCCAAGGGCCAGCGGCTGCTGCACCCAGGGCGAGGCGAAGGTGTTGTCGACCACGGTCAGGATGCCGCGGTCGCGGGCGATCGCCGCCACCTCGGCCAGGTCGACCAGCTTGAGCAGCGGATTGCTCGGCGACTCGAGCCAGATCATGCGCGTGTCCGGCGCCAGCAGCGACTCGACCTGCGCGCGCGCTGCGAACGGCGAGTAGCTGAAGCGCAGGCCGGCCGAGCGCCGGCGCACGCGTTCGAACAGCCGGCGCGTGCCGCCGTACAGGTCGTCGAGCGCGAGCACGTGGCTGCCGGCGTCGAGCAGTTCGAGCACGCTGGCGGCGGCCGCCATGCCGGAGGAGAAGGCGCAGGCGCTGTGTCCGCCTTCGAGCGCGGCCACCGCCTTCTCGTAGGCCGAGCGCGTCGGGTTGTGCGTGCGCGCGTAGTCGAGGCCCTTGTGCACGCCGGGGCTCGACTGCGCGTAGGTCGAAGTCGCGTAGATCGGCGGGATCACCGCGCCGGTGGTCGGATCGGGATCCTGGCCGGCGTGGATCGCGAGCGTCGCGAAGCGCAGCTTGTCGTCGTTCATGTCAGTGGCCGAGGCGCCGGCGCAGGTGGTTGAGCAGGTCGCTGCGGGTGATCAGTCCGATCAGGCGATCGCCGCGCATCACGATCGGCACCAGGCCGCGGTCGAGGATCTCTGTGGCGCGCGCCAGCGGCGCCTCGGGCTCGATGGTCACCAGTTCGGTGCTCATCACGCTGGCCACCGGGTCGGCGAAGCGCGCCGGATCGAGGGTCACCGCGTGCAGCAGGTCTTCCTCGTCGACGATGCCGACCACGCGCTCGCCGTCGAGCACCGGCAACTGCGACACGTCGTACATCCGGCAGCGGCCGACGGCGGCGAGCAGCGTGTCGCGCGGGCGCACCGTGATCACCGCGCCTTCGGCATAACGTCGCGTGATCAGGTCGCTGAGGTCGCCGGCGGCCGGCGCGCCGGCGAAGCCCTGGTCGCGCAGCCAGAAGTCGTTGTACATCTTCGACAGGTATTTGGCGCCGGTATCGCACACGAAGCTCACCACGCGCTCGGGCGCGGTGCGGCTGCGGCAGTAGCGCAGCGCCGCCGCCAGCAGCGTGCCCGACGACGAGCCGGCGAGGATGCCTTCCTGGCGCAGCAGTTCGCGCGCGGCCGCGAAACTCTCGGCGTCCGGAATCGTGTAGGCCTGCGCCACCCCCGACAGATCGGCGATCGGCGGCAGGAAGTCCTCGCCGATGCCTTCCACCAGCCACGAGCCGGCGGCGCCGATCGTGCCGCTGTGCACGAAGTCGGCCAGCACCGAGCCGGCCGGATCGGCGAGCAGCAGCTTGACCTGCGGTGCGTGCGCGCGGAAGCAGCGCGTCAGACCGGTGATCGTGCCGCCGCTGCCGACGCCGCACACCACCGCGTCCAGGCGGCCGCCGGTCTGGCGCAGCAGTTCCGGGCCGGTCGTGCGCTCGTGCGCGAGCGGGTTGGCCGGATTGGCGAACTGGTTGATGTAGACCGAGTTCGGCGTGCGGGCGGCGATCGCCTCGGCCATGTCCTGGTAGTACTCGGGGTGGCCTTTGCCGACGTCCGAGCGCGTCATCACGATCTCGGCGCCGAGTGCGCGCAGGTGGAAGATCTTCTCCTGGCTCATCTTGTCCGGGATCACGAACAGGCTGCGGTAGCCCTTCGCCAGCCCGACCAGCGCCAGCGCCAGCCCGGTGTTGCCGGCGGTCGCCTCGATGATCGTGCCGCCGGGCGCGAGCCGCCCGTCGCGCTCGGCGGCCTCGATCATCGACACCGCGATCCGGTCCTTGATCGAGCCGCCCGGGTTCTGGCTTTCGAGCTTGAGCAGCAGCTCGCACGGCCCGGTGTCGAGCCGGGTCACCGGCACCAGCGGCGTGTCGCCGATCAGTCCGAGCAGGGGCGTTGCCGGCATCGTTCAGTCCTCGTGCGGTCGAAAGTGTGCCATCGATGATCGCCAGCGCGAGCAGCCGACCTCGAATCGACGCCGCCTTGCGCGCGCGCGCCAGTGGCGTGCATCCCGCGGCGGCAGTTGCTGCTTCTCACTGCCCCGGTCGTGCGCCGCGGGCGCCGCATCGGGTGCGCTGCGTGTGCGGCGAGACTACAGAAACGGCTTGGCGCGCTCGATCAGCTCGGCCAGTCCGGGCTCGTTCGGATTGCGCGGCTTGCCCGGATGGATGATCGCCACCTGACAGGCCTCGGCCGCTTCCACCAGCTGGCGGTAGGTGCCGGCGTCGATGTCCTTGATGTAGGCCTGCTTGTTGTCGTTGTAGGCGAACATCTGCGGGTTGATGTTCTGGCACTCGTTGCAGCTCGGGCAGCGCGCGGTCTCGATCCAGGCCTCGTCCTTCGGTGCCGCGGCTGCCTCAGCCGCGGCCGCCGGCGTCTCGGCCGTGGCGGCGGGCGCCGCGGCGGCGGCCGGCGCCGGCGCAGCGGCGGGCCGGCTTGCCTCCCAGGCGGCGCGCTCGCGCGCCAGCAGCGCCGCGGCGTGCGAGTCGTTGATGCCGGCGTGCTCCTGCAGCCGGCGCCACAGCAGCAGGCAGCGGCGCGCGGCCTGCATCAGCTTCTGGTCGACGATCACCCGCTGCAGGCGGTCGTCGCCGTCGACCGCCCAGACGTAGGGAACGTGCTCGCTCTGGCGCTCGTCGGGCAGGGCCAGCCATTCGGCCGCCGGCAGCATGGCCGGGCACCAGCGCGCGCGCGGCACGCGCGCGAAGTGGCGGGCGTAGCGGCGATCGGCGAGCGCGAAGTCGGCATAGGTGAAAGCCACCGGCACGCGGAGCCGCTGCAGATCGTCGTCGGCGTACTCGAAGGCGTCGAGCGCCCAGTCGGATTCGCGGTCGCGGTTGTTCTCGAGCGCGAAGCGCGTCGCCCAGTTGTCGCCGGCGGCGGCGTCGTAGGTGAACGCCGGGAAGGCGCGCGCGTCCATCGCCGCCGCCGCGCTCAGGTAGGCGGGCACGGTCGCGGCCGCGGCCGGCGCGCCGGCGTAGACGCTGAACAGCGCC
>Ga0208609_100807_pt1 | contig 10401 bp, 9 predicted proteins | sample SubbioR11_8A_Apr_FD_184813 | JGI IMG/M metagenome (GOLD analysis project Ga0208609, IMG submission 184813) | Serpentinite rock and fluid subsurface biosphere microbial communities from McLaughlin Reserve, California, USA - CR11_8A_Apr (SPAdes) | ecosystem: Environmental > Terrestrial > Deep...
CCCAGGAATCGCGGCAGGTGCCTTGCTAGTATTCATCCCCACTCTAGGAATGTTTGTAATCACTGACCTGATGGGCGGAGCACGCACCATGCTCATCGGCAACCTGATTCAAAACCAATTCATGGCCGCACGCAACTGGCCACTTGGCTCAGCAGCCTCGATGGTACTGCTTCTCACGGTTCTGGCGGGCCTTTGGGCGTACCGTAAACTGTTCCCAAACGGAGGTCTGGGAGATGTATAGGACACGAACAGGCCTCTGGGGACTGACAATCTTGGCCCTGCTGGTTTATTTTTTCCTTTATGCCCCTATTTTGCTGATGATGGTCTATTCCTTCAATGACTCCCGTCTTAATGTCACCTGGCAGGGATTCACCTTACAGTGGTACCGCAGTCTCTGGCAGAATACGCATGTGTTAGAGGCGCTAGGCAACAGCCTCGTGGCGGCTCTCGCCTCCACTCTGCTTTCGGTAGCGCTCGGAACAACCGCTGCTTACGGATTTTACCGCTTCCGCCAAAAGGCGTCCCGGTTGCTGGAAGGCTTAATTTTCATCCCGCTAGTTGTGCCGGACGTGGTGCTGGGTGTGTCCATGCTCATGTTATTTGTACTGCTGGATGTAAATCTCGGCTTACACACAATCACTGTCTCCCATTCCGTATTTGGCACGGCTTATGTAGCGGTAGTGGTACGTTCGCGCTTGGCAACCCTCGACCTAAACCTGGAACAAGCCGCCATGGACCTTGGCGCAGACTGGTGGAACTGCTTCCGCCGGGTAATTTTCCCACTTATCCTGCCAGGCGTAGTAGCCGGAGGGCTTCTGGCCTTTACCGTTTCCATGGATGACTTTGTGGTGACCTTTTTTACGGCAGGGGTGGGCTCTACGACCTTACCGCTGCGCATTTATTCCATGCTGAAGTTAGGCGTTTCCCCGGAAGTCAACGCTCTGTCAACTTTACTGGTCATAGTCATTATTTTTCTGCTCCTAGCTACCCAACTCGTCCTACGGGGCGGTAGCAATACAGATAAAAGAAAGAGGAGGCCTACCATAAATGACGCGAAAAATTTATGAAAGACGGGCGGCCCGTTCCGGAAAAACACTGCTACTTCTGTTGCTGCTGGCAGTAGCGTTGCTGCCGCTGGCAAGTTGCGGCAGGAGGGAACAGACGGGACAGCCGGAAGCACCGACACTCGGCAAAACACTGAATGTTTATAACTGGTTTAACTACATCGACAAAGAAGTCATCAGGGATTTTGAACGCGAATTCGGCGTCAAGGTCAATTATGACACCTATGCATCAAACGAAGAATTACTGGCCAAATTGATGACGGGTGTGGGTGGATATGACGTCATTGTACCTTCTGACTATATGGTAGAGATTATGATTAAGGAAGGCTTGCTCGCCCCACTAGACCTTAACAATATTCCCAATCTAAAAAACATCGACGAAAGGTTCCTTGATCTGCCCTTTGACCCCGGCAATCTCTACACCGTTCCATATATGTGGGGAACGGTAGGTATCGGTGTCAACACTAGATATATCCAAGAGGATGTATCTAGTTGGAGAGCGCTCTTCGACCCGAGTTATCAGGGCCGCATTACGATGCTTAACGATAAGCGGGAGACTTTTGGTGTAGCTTTAAAACTCCTCGGCCACTCTATAAATACTACTGATCCGGAAATTCTGGAAGAAGCCAAAGAGAAACTGCTGGCACAAAAGCCTCTACTGAAAGCTTATGACAGCGAAAACATCAAGCACCTCCTTGTTTCCGGCGAAGCCTGGCTGGTACACGCCTGGTCGGGAGACGTGCTAATGGCCGCTGCGGAAAACCCGGACATCGTTTATGTCTTGCCAAAGGAAGGCGGTGTCGTCTGGGCCGACAATCTGGCCATCCCTAAGGAGGCGCCCAACAAATACACGGCGGAAGTATTTATCAATTACCTGCTGCGGCCGGAGGTCAGCGCCCGCCTGACCAGGTATATCCAGTACGGTAATCCCAACCGGGAAGCCTGGCCACTGCTGGAAGCAGAATTCCGGGAAAACCCCGCCATTTTCCCAACCGAGGAATCCTTAGCAAACAGCGAGTGGTTGCGCACCATAGGCGAAGCGACTACCCTGTATGACCGTTTATGGACGGAGGTTAAAGGCCGATAAATAAGCGCCTTGTCACTTCCTCGTCTCTCTTTATCCACCCTCGTTTAAGCAGATGGCAGGGAAGAGGCAGGGGAAGCGGCCAGAAAGGAGCCAGCTTTTGTTTGTGCTACGGGAAGTAAAATATCTAAACATTCTAGCTATAGACAGACTACACCTCCCGGCCGGCCAAGTAACCTGCATCGTTGGTGAGAGCGGCAGCGGCAAGACTACGTTACTGCGTCTGCTGAATAAATTGATTTCTCCCGACACCGGCAGCATCAGCTTTCAAGGCGTACCGCTAAGTGACATTCCTGCTGTTACACTACGCCGAAAAGTAGTCATGCTTTCCCAAGTACCGGTCATTTTCCCGGGAAATGTTCGGCAAAATCTGCTGGCTGGCTTGAGATTTTCCGAAAAGCCTGTGGCCCCAGATACAGAACTACAGAAGGTCTTACAGCTAGTTTGCCTCGGAAAGCAGCTAACTGACGATGCCGAAAAGCTCTCCGGCGGTGAAAAACAGCGGTTAGCCTTAGGTCGCTTGCTTCTTTTGGACCCCGAAGCGTTCCTCCTTGATGAACCGTCCTCCAGCCTTGACGAGGAGACGGAAAAACTGGTCGTCGCAGCCCTGGTCAACCATAGCAAGGCTTCCGGGAAAACGCTGGTGATGGTCACTCACACTAAAAAAATCGCCCGTGAGCACGGAGATTTAATTGTGGAGATGAGAGACGGCCGGGTTTACGGCCCACAGGAGGTTGCCCCCCATGCAGAAAATCACTGAACTGCAGCTCTGGCAGTTGGCCGCTGCTTATCTCTTTATCTTAGGGTTGCTGGCCCTTGTAAAAAGCAAAGGCCTTTCGCGGGAAAAAGAGATTATGCTGGCCGCTGTCCGTATGACTCTGCAACTTGTTCTGACAGGCTATCTCTTGGCTTTTCTTTTCGAGCGCCGACACCCGTTCCTTTCCGTCCTGGCTGTCCTGATTATGCTGGCATTTGCGATAGACAATATCATCAAACGTGTCCGTAGGCCACTTTCCCCGCAAATCAAAACAGTCATTGCCCTGTCGATGACTGTTGGTACTATTACCTGCCTCCTTTTCTTTCTTTTAGCGGTTTTCAGCCTCTCGCCCTGGTATGAACCACGCTATTTTATCCCTATTGCCGGCATGCTCATTGGTAACTCCATGACAGGCATCTCCCTTGGCGTCAACCGGCTGGCTGAAGGCATGTATACTCAAAAAGACCTTGTGGAAACAGCCCTGATGCTTGGCGCTACTCCTAAGGCAGCCTCCAAAACTATCGTGGACAGCGCTTTTGACGCCGCTATCTTGCCCACCATGAACGCGATGGTCGGCATGGGCATCGTCTTTTTGCCCGGCATGATGACAGGTCAAATTCTGGCTGGCGCCTCCCCAGTCACCGCCATCCAGTACCAGATTGCCATTATGCTTGGTATTACCGGCAGCGTAGCGCTGACTGTCCTCCTCTTTGTCCAGCTCGGGTACAAAACATTTTTCAACCAGGAACAGCAACTTAGGCTCTAGCCGCTTGTTGGCCTGCAGTACAGAGAGGCAAGTTTTAGGGGTGCATCTAGTGATGATCCCTTAGCTGACAATTTATCACAGCCTAGCCGCTGATGAAAAAGGATTATCGGCAGGACTTTTACACCCAACCGAGAATAGTACTATTAACAAATCAAACAGGGTGGTACCAAGAATGATTATTGACGGCCATGAAATGGAAAAAAAAGCAGTCCTGGAAGTGGCGGCGCTGATGTGCCTAGCGGCGAGAACGGCCCCTAAGGGCCGCGGAGCCGACAATCTGGTAACTAGCGTGGTAAGCGGCGAAGATCTGGAAAAAATGGCTGCCGAAATGAAAAGACTCGGCGAAGAATACAGCGCCGCTTTTTTTGTCCGGGACAGTGGCAATCTGGGGCGCACGCAGGCCGTAGTATTAGTCGGCACACGCCTGAAGCGGCTCGGGCTTCAAGCGTGTGGTTTCTGCGGTTATGGCGGCGGGTGTCTGGAAGCAGAAAAGGTCGGCGCACACTGCACTTTCAATACCGTAGACCTAGGAATTGCCCTCGGCTCTGCAGTCAGTGTGGCCGCCAATCACAGGGTCGATAACCGTGTTATGTACACCATCGGCAGGACGGCCATCAATCTTGGGTTGCTTGGCGAAGAGGTCAAGATCGCTTACGGAATACCGCTCTCCGTGAGCAGCAAAAGCCCCTATTTTGACCGCTAATCTCCAGCACATGGGCACACGGCAAGAGGCGATGCTTCTTTAAGGCAGCGAAAGCACATTTTTAGGACCTTACGGAGTTATTTTGCTGCACAAAAAATGTTGCGCGGCAAAGCATGCTATTGTATGATGATAAAGTGAAGCAGTGAGAATTTTCTGAAATATTCTCCAGGAGCTGATGTCAGTATGACGCCGGAGACGCTTAACGGTCAGCCCGACTCCATAAAGGGTATCTTGCATAAAATTAACCCTTTTCACCTCCTAGACGACAATGTCCTTACTCAAGTAGCCCAAAACACAGCATTCCGCCATTTCGTCAAGGGTGCTTTTGTTGTCCGCCAAGGCGAAAGATCTCAGCAGTCACTGTTTTTAATCATCTCCGGCACTGCGGAGATTACCGTACTTGACGAATATGACAGAGAAACAGTGGCTGGTCTGCGCCAAGAAGGAGAATTTTTTGGGGAAACTGTCTTCTTGTCCGAAGAGCCTTATCCCGGTTCGGTGCGGGCGCTGACTGACCTGACGTGCCTCACCGTTCCGCACGAAATTTTTGAGTCCTTGCTTGGTCAGCAAGCTGATTTTTCAGCCCATTTCAGCCGTATCCTGGCAGACAGGATGCGCACCCTCTACCAGACTCTCCCTACCAGCGCCCGCGACGACGCTGACTCGCTGGAGCAGCCCATGCGCAAACGCGTGTCCGACCTAATGTCGACTCCTGCTGTAACCGCATTGCCTACCGAAGAGATTGCCGAACTAGCCCGCAGGATGACTTCGCACAACGTCTCCTCGTTGGTGATAGTTAACACTGAGCTGCGTCCACTAGGCCTTGTCACGGAAAAAGACCTGGTCGGCAAAGTACTGACCAAGGGCAATCTCTTAAAGAAACTTACCGCCGCTGACATCATGAGTCAGAGCATTTGTACGGTAGAGCCGACGGCATTCTACTACGAAGCATTGCTGTCCATGGTCAAGAATCAAGTCAAACACCTAGTGGTCGCTTCCGGCGACCGACTGGAAGGAATCGTTACCATCCGGGACCTAATCACTTCCCGTAGCATGGGTGCGCTTAGTATTGTTAATAGCATTGAAGCTCAGGAAAACATTGAAGGTCTGGCCAAAGCCAGCAAAGAGATTGACCGGGTGCTGCGGGCGCTGGTGGCGGAAAAAGCCAGCAGCAAAGAGATTCTACAGATTATTACCGAGTTTTTTGACCGCCTCACCCGCAAAGTAATCCAAGTCTGCGAACAAAAGATGGTCAGAGAAGGCTATGGCCAACCGCCGGTCAGCTACAGCTGGATTACCATGGGTAGTAGCGGTCGGCAGGAGCAGTTCGTCAAAACAGATCAGGACAACGGGATTATCTATGAAAATGTCCCCAAGGAAAAAGAAGAGCAGGTCTCCCGTTATTTCCATCTCCTAGCAGAAAAAGTGGTAGAAGGACTCTACAGGTGCGGTTTTGCCAAATGTAAAGGAAACGTGATGGCCTCCAATCCCTACTGGTGCCGCTCATTTAACAGTTGGCGGCACACCATCAACGAATGGGTCGACGTACTGGAACCGGAAAATGTTCGCATGATGACTATTTTCCTAGATTTCAGGCACGTTTACGGCAAGAAAAGTCTTTGCGACCTGCTGCGAACCTTTGTGACCAGAAAATTTCAAAAAGCAGCAACTGCTTTGCTTTTTTTAGTCAAAGATGACCTCGCTCACCGTGTCCCGCTCAACTTTTTCAAACATATTATTACTGAAAAGTCTAAAGAACACCGCAACATGGTCAACTTGAAGGGAGCGGCCTGCGTCCATGTGGTAGACTGCCTGCGCGCCTACTCTCTGCGCGAAGGAGTTATCGAAACCAACACTTTTAAGCGCCTTGAGCAACTGACTGAGAGAGGGGTCTTCTCCCGCGATGATGCCGAACACTTGGCTGTAGCGTACGAGACACTGATGACGTTCCGCATCCGTCAAAGTCTGCTACAGCTTGCTAAGGGCAAAGAACCTGATAACTATATCACCCCCGATAACTTGAGCAAAAGGGAAAAAGCGGCTCTGCGCGAAGCCTTTCTGGCGGTGGACCGCTTGCAGAACTTGACCAGCTACGCTTTCTATGCGTTTATCAGCTGACAGGAGGGGTATACATGGACAGGAATAGCCATACGCCTTATCTGGAGTCGCGCCTTTCGCGCTGGCAGACGGTTGCCTATCGCCTGTTCTACCGTTATTACAAAGCGCGGGCAGAAAAGAAGGGCTTCAAAAATAACTATCGCCCTGAACCGGGCCTAACCAGCGCCCTGGGCGAAAAGTCGCTCCAGTTAAAGGCGCGCCTGAACTGGAACCAGCCACTAGTCAGCAGTCGTTATGTTGTTTTCGATACCGAAACTACCGGCTTCTATCCTTACCAAGGAGATGAGATCATTGCCATCGGCGGGGTGGTGGTCGAAAACGGTGCTATTCTGGAGGAGTCTTTCCATGAACTCGTCAATCCCTACAGGCCTATCCCACCTGCTGTCACCGGCATTACCGGCATCACCGACGAGATGGTGGCCGATAAACAGGGCGTTTGCAGCGTCATCGGTGATTTCCTCGACTTTGTCGGCGGCGCTACCCTAGTTGCCCACAACGCTGCATTTGACTTAGCATTTATGAACATTAAGCTGAAATGGTATACGAAGACAGAGATCTACAATCCGGTCATCGACACCTATAAGCTGGCCCGCGCCCTTTGTCCGGAGCTTGGCTGCCACGACTTGGACTCACTGCTCAAACATCACCAAGTAGAATTACAAGGCAGACATACCGCCCTGGGCGACTCACTGATGACGGCGCAGATTTTTCTGTACTACCTGCAGTTGTTGGAAGAGAAAAATATTGAGACGCTAAAACAACTTTACTACTACCTACACATCAAAAATACGCTTACCTTTAGCACCTAATATTCACAATTTTCCGAATCAGGCAGCAGGCCCCCGACTTACCTGGGGTCGTTGCATTTCGCGGTAAAATCAAGTAAAATCAAAGCAGTTTACAGAGGAGGTCGGACTGATGACTAAAATCATCCCTTTTCGTGGGCTGCGCTACAATCCGGAAGAAGCAGCAGCGATGCACTCCCTTGTTGCCCCACCCTATGATGTCATCGACAAGCAGGCCCAGCGCCTGCTTTATGCTAAAAGCCCCTACAACGTTATTCGCCTGGAATACGGAGAAACAAGGCCCGGCGACGACACCGCAGTCAACCGCTATACACGTGCGGCGACCCTTTTCCACCGCTGGTTGGCAGAAAACATCCTCACACGCGAAGCGGGACCCACCCTTTATTTTTATGAGCAGGAATTTTCTTCTCAGGAACAACGGCACACACGCTGTGGCTTAATCGCTGGCGTAGGGTTGGAGGACTATGCCACCGGCATGATTCTACCCCACGAGGAAACGCTGGCCAAGGCCAAAACCGACCGCCTGGAGCTACTGCGAGCGACCGGCGCTAATTTCAGCCCCATCTTTGGCCTCTACGATGATCCGACCGGCACGGTAGAAAAAGTGGCTGCCCGCTACAAACATCAGGCGCCGCAACTAGACTTTACCGATGACTCCGGCGAAGTCCACCGACTCTGGATTGTCGGTGATGATAACGACTTAGCGGCTCTCCGCCACTTCTTCCTTGACCAAAAAATCTATATCGCCGACGGACACCACCGCTACGAAACCGCCCTCCATTTCCACCAGGAAATGCTTGCCTGCGGCCAAAACAGCTTTGCCTTTGTCCTGATGACACTCGTAAACCTGCACGACCCAGGGCTAGTCGTTCTCCCCACACATCGCCTAGTTAAAGACGTGGCCGCTTTTGACCGCCAGGATTTACTTGGGCAACTGTCCCTAATTTTCCAGGTTACGCCACTGGCGCTGACCGCACTCCACGGGACGGAAGCTGTAGTCAGCGAGCTGCAGAAAATGCAAGACGCTAGGGCAACAGCTCATACTTTTGCTCTGTATCTCGGTGACGGTAACCTTTATCTTCTGTCACTTTCCCGCGACCTGGCTGCTGGAGAAATGTCCTCCCGTGCCAGTTCGTTCTCTGTGGCCTGGCGCAGTCTCGACGTAGCTGTGTTGCAGTGCCTGGTTTTGGAGGGGGTACTCGGCATCGGCAGCGAAGCACGCCGCAGCGGGCAAAACCTTTCCTACACCCGCAGTGAAGCGGAAGCACTGTCGCTGGTCGATTCCGGCACGTATCAGGCCGCTTTTTTCCTAAGTCCCACCTTGGTCGGCGAGGTTACTGCCGTAGCCTCAGTCGGTGATAAAATGCCGCAGAAGTCCACCTATTTTTATCCTAAACTACTGACTGGGCTGGTCATTAACGACTTTGTGGTCCAATAAATACCGTTGTTACTTTTTGAGCAGTAAAGCGTGTTCTAGGACAGACGTAATCACTTTGCGCGGACTGCCCAAAATCGGCCTGACGCCGTGTACCTCTTCGTCCTTGACCGGCCGGCCCCACTTGCCAAGTTCGGAAAGGACGGTCACCACCGCTTCGGCCTGCCCTTGCAGGTGATAACCTCCCTCCAGAAAGAGGACAACCCGACCGCCGCAATACGTTTCGGCTATTTCCCGCACACGCCGCGCCATGCCGGCAAAACCATGAAAGCTCAAAAGCATACCAGCTAGCGGATCGTTATGGTAAGTGTCATGCCCGGCAGAAACCATCACCACCTCGGGGCGGTAGGCTGCCGCCAGCGGAACGATAATCTCCTGGAAGACCGCCTCGTAAGCATCGTCACCGCAGCCGGTCGGTAGCGGAATATTTACATTGTAACCTGCCCCCCTCCCGCCTCCTGTTTCATAAAGCTGGCCTGTTCCGGGATAAGCCGGGCTTTGATGGATAGAAACGAACAATACTTCCGGGTCGAGGTAGAAAGCTTTCTGTGTGCCATTGCCATGGTGTACATCCCAGTCAAGGAAAAGAATCCTGGAAACACCAAATTCTTTCATAGCCGCGCGCGCCGCGATAGCGCCATTGTTAAAAAGACAAAAGCCCATGCCGCTCTCTGGCTCGGCGTGGTGGCCGGGAGGCCTGCCAAGGGAAAAACAGGAGCGCAGACGCCCGTCTAAGACGGCACGCATCGCTGAAAGCGCCCCCCCTGCCGCAAGCAAGGCCACGTCAAAGGAATGGGGAGTAAGATAGGTATCGCCACCATCCAGGAAGTCGTAGCCGCGCTCAACCATCTCCCGTACATTGGCCATGTGCTGCGCCGTATGGACGGCGGTTACTTCCTCCGGAACAGCCGGGGATGGTGAGATTTGTTCCAAACGTGACAAAAGATTTTCACTGTTTAGAAGCGCCATTATCGCTTCCAGGCGCTCTTTCCTTTCCGGATGGTGCCGGTTGGTGTGCAGCAAAAAGTCGGGGTGATAGACAATACCGATTTCCGTTTTGCTGTTCACTTGCGATCCTCCTCTGATTTATGCCGTAAACATCAAACAGAACAAGCCTTAGCCTCCGAGGCGGTAAACGTGGAAAACGTCCCGAATGGCGTTGACTCGTTTAAGCACACTTTCCAGGTGTCCTCTGTCCCTGACCATGACCGTCATCTGGATAATGGACATCTTATTTTTGGTGCTCTTACCGTTAACTGCGGTAATATTCACCTTGCACTCGGAAACGGCATTGACCACTTCCATCAGAATGTGTGGTCTGTCCATGGCCGAAACCTCGATTTCCACCGGGTAAGCACCGTCACTCTCCTCCCAGACGGCCTCTAGAAAGCGCTGCGAATCCCCCCTGCCCTGCACGTTTGGGCAGTCCCAGCGGTGGACAGAAACGCCGCGCCCGCGCGTTACCACGCCGAGTATCTCATCTCCAGGGACGGGGGTGCAGCACTTAGCAAAGCGCAAGAGGAGGTTGTCAATACCGGCAATGCGTACACCCTTACCTGTTTTGCCCGGCTTTTGCGGCTTGAATTCCTTAATCGGCTCTTGCTCGCTTTGACCATGTTTTTTCCGGTATTCCTCTTTCAGGCGCATAACGGCCTGCGGCGGCGTGAT
>Ga0208609_100809_pt1 | contig 10388 bp, 12 predicted proteins | sample SubbioR11_8A_Apr_FD_184813 | JGI IMG/M metagenome (GOLD analysis project Ga0208609, IMG submission 184813) | Serpentinite rock and fluid subsurface biosphere microbial communities from McLaughlin Reserve, California, USA - CR11_8A_Apr (SPAdes) | ecosystem: Environmental > Terrestrial > Deep...
CCACACTAATTATGACATGAACGTTTTCGCTTGTCCAGTGCTTTTTGCGAAAAAATTTTTTCGCTTGGCCGCTTAAACCCTTAACAGATAAGCCTCTATTTATTCATGCGTCAGTTGTGACCTTGCTCTGGTAAATTTCGTGATGGCAGAGTATTTGCGGGTGCTGGGGTGCTGGGCGCACACGAAATTGAAAGCGGGTGGAGCCATAGGCCCACCCGCTTTTGAAGGAGTGAGGGATGTTTAACGGTAGCCGGCTCTATCCAGCAACCTCACAGCAGCTTCCTGAAGGCGGCCGTATTCAGCCATGTTTAGAGGGTCGCGTCTAAAGCTGCCGAAGCCGGCAATAATCGGATGGGAAGCAATGTTTGGATTGGCGGGATATTCGTGGTTAGAGTCTGCGAACAGCTTCTGTCCTTCCGGACCGCTGAGCCATTCCAGCAGTTTAATCGCGTTTTCCCGGTTCGGTGCGTGGGCGGTAACGCCGGCTCCGCTGACGTTAACATGGGCGCCGCGGTTATTCTGGTTAGCCCAGAAAAGTCTTACAGGGAAAGCGGGGTTCGCTTGCAGCAGACGTCCCAGGTAATAATGGTTGGTAATTGCCACATCTCCTCTGCCTGCAGCCAGTGTTTCTAAAATTCTAGTGTCGCTATCAATCAGCGTTGGTTGGTTGGCCACCCAGCCCCTGACAATTTCTTCGGCACGGGCTTCGCCGTGGGCCGCAATCAAGCTGGCCACCAGTGATTGCGTATAGGAATGGGTTGCGGGCCTCATCACTAAGCGTCCACGCCATTTTGGGTCGGCCAGATCTTCATAGGTTGAAAGCTCTTCGGGACGAACTCGATCCGGATGATACAGAATTGTGCGCACACGTTGCGTTAAGCCGAACCAGCGGTTATTTGGGTCACGCAGATTGGCGGGGATATTTCTGTTTAAGGTAGCGCTATTAATCGGTTCCAACAGGCCATCCCTGGCTGCCAGCCAGAGGTTGCCGGCATCCACAGCTAAGTAAACGTCTGCCGGGGTATGGCGTCCTTCAGCTCTAATCCTCTCACGCAGGACGGCATCTGCTCCGGTCGTAAATCTTACCTGGATACCAGTTGCTCTGGTGAAGGCGGTAAAGACCGGCTCTACACCGTAGTGGCGGGAGGTATAAAGGTTGACTACGCCTCCCGCTCTTGGTTTGGCAGGCGGCTCTTCAGAAGCCGATCTGATAATGACGCTTCTTGTGGCGCTATCCCAGTGTACGAGATAGCCGAGTCCTGTGCTCAGGAATCGCAGTGGTACTAAGACGTGTCCGGCCACTTGTACAGGCGCGGCCTCTAAGGTTACGATACGGCCCCTGTTTGTGGCGGCAGTTTGACCCACCACCAGCCTCAGAGCTGTGTCGCCTTTCGTCACTGCCACGCTTCGTTCCTGGCTGTTCCAGTTAACTTGGGCACCAAGGCGTTCCGTCACTGCCCGGAAGGGTACCATGACGCGTCCATTGATAATTTGCGGCGTTGCCTCCATTGTCAGAGTAGTGCCGTCAACAACCACTCGGATTGGTCTGGGAGCGGCGGCTTGGGCCACGGGATGGATGACGGACACTAGCATTAATGTGGCGACAAAAAGTAGGCTGAGCCGTCTGAAACTGTTGTTTAGCGTTTTTCTCACTTTTTCTCCTCCTTGTGTAGTGTGGTTTGTGCGATTTTTTCCGTGTGCGGATAATGGCACGCACTTTCCGGCAACTGATCTCTCATATGAGATTGTTAATCAATAGATAACTGTTATCATATGAGAGTGATTATAAGTATACCTGGCGGTCATGGCTTTGCCAAACTCCAATTATCGCTATTTGTGAAAAGTATATTCCTTTTTCTCTGCTTTATAAGTTCTTAGTGCCTATTCCACTATTTCTTGATAATGAGTCTCATGTTGCCTTGACAGTACAGTTAAAAACAGAAACCTTAAACTCCTTGCGGCATAAGGCTTCTGGGGAAAGATTGTTTTGATTTTTAACCAAAAATAGGGGGCATTATTCTGCACAATAGGCAGTATGGTGGAAATACTGCCTAACGAAGTGATAAGAGGTTGTCCATTATGTGCCTTACTAATAAAGCATTAAGTTTGCTTTAAATTGTTAAGAATCATCAAAACTGGGAGATAATTAACGATAAATCGCGTAAATATGTAAAGAAACTGACCGCCAGCAAGCTGTTTATGCTTCTAGCCTTTCGGCTTAAATACCAGTGCCGTAAAAAAACCAAAAATAATAGCCGCTGTAATACCGGAGCTGGTCAATTTGAACATGCCTGTCAGGACGCCAATAACGCCGGTACGCTCAGCTTCTCGGACCGCGCCTTTCACTAAAGCATCGCCAAAACTGGAAATCGGCACTGTTGCCCCGGCACCGGCAAACTGGACCAGTGGCTCATACAGGCCAAGCCCTGACAACACTCCTCCGGCCACCACCATAAGGGATAAAACGTGTGCCGGGGTAAGCGGTGTCAAGTCAAGCAAGAGCTGCCCAATTACGCAGATTAGACCGCCGACAAGAAACGCGGTCAAGTATGTACCCACTCACCTTCACCTCCTAAACAGCCTCAAAAAGTACGGCATGCGCAATGCAGGGGATACTGTCACCCTGCAGGTAAGACGTAGGGCTGTGCAGCGCGCCCGTCGGCACAACCAAGATCCGCCGCAGATCACCCTCCCGCAAGCGCTTAAACAAGTGTGCAATAGTGACAACGGCTGCGCAGCCACAGCCACTTCCACCGGCGTCCACTTTTTGATGGCTGTAATACAGCATCACACCACAGTCAAGGTAGCGGCCGGCGATGTCCAGCCCCTGCCTCTCCAGCAGAGACACGTTAACCTCTTTTCCTACCATCCCTAAATCTCCGGTGGCAATCAGGTCCACCTCGCTCACGTCCCGGCCCGTGTCCTGAAAGTGCTGAAAAATGGTATCGGCGGCGGCAGGAGCCATAGCCGTTCCCATATTAAACGGGTCCTTGACCCCCAAATCATGGACCTTGCCAACTGTCACCGCTCTCACCATGATTTCCCCCTCCAGACCAAGGACAACGGCACCGGCGCCGGTGGCTGTCCATTGAGCTGTGCCCGGTCGCTGGACGCCGTATTCCGTAGGGTAGCGGTACTGTCTTTCTGCCCCACAGTTGTGGCTGCCCGTCACGCCCAGCACAGTACGCGCGAAACCGCCATCCACTAAGACAGAGCCCAGCACTACCGCTTCGCCAAAGGTGGAACACGCTCCGTAGAGCCCTAAATAGGGAATATTCAGCTCCCGCGCCACAAATCCGGAGGAAATAATCTGGTTTAGCAAGTCTCCGGCCAACAGAAAATCGACCTTCAAATCGCTGACCCCGGCTTTATCCATAGCCAGTTTTGCCGCCTCCAGAAACATGCGCCGCTCGCCCCGCTCAAAACTGTTCTCCCCGGCGCGTACGTCCTTGTACACCAAGTCAAAGTCTGCACCGAACGGCCCCAGGCCCTCCTTTGGTCCTACCACCGCTGCCGCGCCGCGTACCCGCGGCGGCGTTTCGAAAAAAAGTGTCTGTCCTTTTTTCTTCATAAACTTAGAACAGGGCGGAAATTAGCCCAACGACAAAGGCTGTTACCACACCAAAAACAATCACCGACCCAGCCAGGCTAAACATTTTACCGCCTACGCCAAGCACCAGACCCTCACGGCGAAACTCCATCGCTGCTGCAGTAACAGCATTGGCAAACCCGGTTACCGGCACCGCCGTCCCGGCCCCCGCTAAGCGAGCCAGATTATCAAAAACACCAAGTCCTGTAGCGAGCGAACCAAGGAAAATAATCGTGGCCACTGTGGGATTCCCGGCCTGTTCCGGTTCAAACCCAAACCGGATAAAAGCATTTTTAATGAGCTGTCCCAGTACGCAAATCAGTCCTCCTATGACGAAAGCGTAAAAAACATTTTTTGCAAGCGGCGGCTTAGGTTGCTTAGGGCCGTAAATGCCTTTGTATTCACTGATTTTTTCCTCCGCCTGTATTTTCTCCAGCTCCGCGTGACTCTTCATCTGCCACCTCCATCAAAAGCCCTCCCTAGGGAGGGCTTAAGTTTATCTTCCCTTTCCTTTAGCGGTCAATAACGCCGAAGGCAAGCTTCACATTAGCCTTGTACTCCACGATTTGCCCGTTCTCAATATTGGCCGTCATGTTGTAAACTTCCACGCCGCTGATGTTTTGCACTGTCTTGGCAGCATCAGCGACCGCATTGCGCACCGCGTCATCCCAACTCTTCCTAGATTCACCAACTAGTTCAATAACCTTGGCAACTGACATTTTTTCACCTCCCTGCCTGCTTGTTGCCGCCTTAGTTTGCCCCCACATAAAAAAAATAAACGCCGGGTTTTCTAGACCCGGCATCTGTTCTAGCTACTCAACCGCTCTTTTAAGTCACCCAATATTTTGCGCTCCAGCCTGGAAACATGAACCTGGGAAATACCCAGCGCTGCCGCCACCTCCTGTTGGGTACGCTGACGGAAAAAGCGATAGATAAGAATTTGCCTCTCTCGCTCCGGCAATTCAGCCAGCATCTCGCAGAGCGCCACCCGGTCAACAACCGCCTCCGCCTCTCCGCATACGGCAGGCATCAAGCGCCCAGCCGGCTCGCCGTCTAGAGAAAGCGGCGGTCGCAGTGCCTCCAGTGCCATCAGCACCTCTTCCCGCTCTAGGCCACTCACCTGGGCCAGATCTCCCAGAGTTGGCTGGCGACCTAGGCTGACGCCTAACTCCTCCTGCAGCCTCTTCAACCGAACAGCCTGCATTTTTTGTGCTCGGCTGTATTTCAAGGGACCCTGTCCCCGCAAATACATTTTAATTTCTCCGGCGATAACCGGAACAGCGTAAGTAGTAAAAGCCACGCCCCGCTCCGGCGCGAAACTTCTCAGTGCCTTCAGAAGTCCGAGACAACCAACCTGGAAAAGGTCGTCTGCCTCGGCGTGTTCACCCCGGTAGCGACTGGCTAGGTTCCTGACGAGCGGCAGGTATTCTTTAAACTTCTCTTCCATAACACAAGTCAGGCATGCTCCGCCTTGACCCCGCCAAAAATCTTGGTCATCGTGACCGTTGTTCCCTGACCTGGTGCAGAAGTAACAGAAAATTCGTCCATAAAATTTTCCATAATGGTAAAACCCATACCGGTACGTTCCAACTCCGGCTTGGAGGTATATAGAGGTTGGCGAGCCTGCTCAATATCTTCTATGCCTACACCATAGTCCACTACAGTAATTTCCAGTCGGTTTTCCAGTAGCATGGCACTGACCAGAATTGTCTTGGGAGCATTTTCATAGCCATGGATAATAGCGTTGGTCACGGCCTCGGAAACAGCCGTCTTGATATCAGAGATCTCGTCCATGGTAGGGTCCGCCTGTGCGGCAAACAGCGCGACGGCCACGCGGGCGAAAGCTTCGTTCTGGGACTTGGCTGGTATCTCCAGTTTCATGTAGTTATCCATGCTCTTCCCCCCTAGACATTATCCAGAGCTTCTTGCTCCGTCCCAAAAACCGGGATACGCGATGGCAGCCCGGCAAGCTCAAAGACACGCCGCACCGCTGGGCTAAGCGAGCAAGCCAGCACTTTGCCACCTTTTTCGCTGGCCGCCTTGTAGCGGCCAAGAACCATCCCGAGCCCCGAACTGTCCATGAACTCCACACCATGGAAATTAAAGACAATATTTTTAACCTTATCCCCGGACAATTTGGCATCAATTTCCGCCCGTAACGTACCGGCGACATGGTGGTCAAGCTCGCCCAGCATCTGTACTACCAGCGTTTCCCCTTTGGTCTTTAGTTTCACCTGCATCGCCAGCCACCCCGCCTGTCGATTAATTACAGACCTGTATTCTGCATCTGCCTGTTAATTCCTGCCTGCTGAATAATTTAAAGGTTTTTCAGCGTCCGAAACGGACCCATCGTTGCAGAAAGCGGCGGAGAATATCGAGGTATGTGGCTCTGGCTACGTCCCTCGCCGGAACCAAGGTTACCCGGCCCAGTTCCGTGCCGTCTTTCGCCCTGACGACTAGGAAGCCGGCTTCGTCACCAGCGGCAAACGGTGCTACTAGACGTCTAGGCACCGACAGATCACGGCTAAAGTCTACCTGCGGCCCTTTTTTAAACAGCAACGCCAAGTCCTCCGCCGCAACCAAGTCAACCTTCTCTGCCTGTCCCTTATCAACGGGCACCGAAGCCAGTACCTCCCCCTTTTGGGCGATAGGCACACTCGTATAGTTGGCAAAACCGTAATCGAGCAGTTTCCGGGTCTGGTCAAACAATACCGGCCGTCCGGGAGCACCCATTACCACTGCCAGCAGCCGTGTCTTACCGCGCTTGGCAGTAGCAGCGACACAATTGCCCGCCTGCGCGGTAAACCCTGTTTTCAGGCCGTCGGCGCCCTGGTAAGAGCGAATCAGGCGGTTGGGGTTGCTTAAGAAGATGCCTTCTTCTTTCCTGATTTTGCCCTTTAAAAACTGTTCATCCATCCAAATCGTCAGCCACTCGTGAATTTGCGGATGACGCAACAACTCCAGTGACATCAGGGTTATATCATAGGCCGTGGTGTAATGGCTTTCATCGTGCAGGCCATGCGGGTTGACAAAGTGGCTGTTTTTCATGCCCAAAGCATCAGCCTTCGCGTTCATCTCCATGACAAACGCTTCCACCGTACCAGCCAGGTGTTCGGCCAGCGCCACAGCACCATCATTGGCCGAGCCCACACCGACGCCAATCAGTAAGTCCCGCAGGGAAACCCGGTCGCCGGGCGCCAGAAAGAGCTGCGAACCGCCAAGGCCAGCCGCTTCTTCACTGACCGTCACCGTGTCCTGCAGACTTACCTTTCCCACAGCTAGCGCCTCCATGGCCAGCAGCATGGTCATAATTTTCGTGACGCTGGCCGGATAGACACGTTCGTGAATGTTCTCCGCGTAAAGGACCTGTCTGCTGCCAACATCCATCAGCAGCGCTGCCTTGGCCTGAAAGGAAAACTCCGGAGCGGCTGGCGCCGGCCTGCGTGTTTCCGCGCCTAGGCCGGCCGGGCTCACCAAAGCCATCAACAACAACGTAACCAGCAAGCAACTAGAGACTTTTCTGCGCAAGCAAATTCCCCCTGCCTATTTAGTCCCGTTTTCCCGGGACATCACTATCTTTTGACAGGGGGAAGAAATTATACCGCTATTCAAAGAGGCATTGTAACCGCTGTCTGTTTTTGAGATAATGATACTGACGGCAAAAAGTTAATATTTGAGAAGGGGTTGGAATCATGGGTATACCTGTAAATAAGGCTGATAAAAAGTATACTTATAAAGATTACCTGACTTGGTCAGATGATGAAAGGTGGGAATTGATCAAGGGGATTCCGTTTAATATGGGGCCAGCGCCTTCAAGAAAACACCAAAAAATTTTAAGAGAGTTGGTAAAGCTGTATGCAAACTATTTAACAGGTAAAACATGTGAAGTGTACCATGCTCCGTTTGATGTGAGACTGCCGCAAGCAAATGAGCAGGATGAGAGCATCGGTACGGTAGTGCAGCCTGACCTAGTTGTTATATGTGACCGGTCAAAGCTGGATGACAGAGGCTGCAAAGGAGCGCCCGACCTGGTTGTGGAAATATTGTCCCCTCATACGGCAAAAAAGGATATGGAAGACAAGTTTTTACTGTATGAACAAGTGCAAGTAAAAGAATACTGGATCATCGACCCGCATAACAACACAGTATTGGTATATAAGCTTGAAGACAACAACAAATATGGCAGACATAAAATTTACTCAATGGAAGATGAGTTGAAGCCTGGCATATTTGAAGATATGGTAATTAACTTGATGGAAGTTTTTGCAGAATGAATTAACCATGAAGGCTCCTATATATTTCCATTTTTCAGTCTGAAGAAGAAAACAACAGAAAATTGATCTTACTTACCCCTGTCTTGTTTCAACCTGAGCATTAATTCACCCATCGTGGCAGGAGGTATGATTTTCCTTTGTCGCTCTTGCATGGAAATCGCCTTTTGCTTGCAAAAACCGGTACACACACCACACCCCAAGCAAAAATTAAGATCAACTTCTGCAACAGGCAATTCGTTTCCCGACAACTTTATTGCCCCAATCTGGCATCTTCCAATACATTCTCCGCAGCCGAGGCAACTATTTTGATTAACGATTGCGAGATAGTTTGTTGTTAAGACGGCGTGTGGAAGCCGATGCTTGGTAATACCGGCTAAAAAACAGCAGCAACAGCCACAGCAATTACATATGAAGGCTACATTCTGTTTGACGTTATCGCTCGTATGCATTAACCCTAATTCCTTGGCCATGCTCAGTTTTTCCAATATTTCAGTGACTGCAGCCCTACGGGCAAAGCCCCTCTCGATCAAAGAATCAGATGCGACACCAAGGCTGACGCAGATGTCATCAATGGGATAGCCGCAAGACTGGTCCAAATGATCAGTCTCGTGGCGGCAGTAGCATTTGGTCAACCCCCCTCTGCCTGCCTCTTTCACAAGCTCGGTTGCCAATTCAAAAGTCAGGACTTCCTTCTTTGTTTCCTGTAGCGCAGATTCATAAATAAGCGCCCTGGACCGCGGGGTGGAGGGGTTGAAAAATTCTTCCGTGAATTTCGTTCCCAGCCGGTATTCATGGATCAGTTCGGCCAGCCTTTTCATGGGTAATGCTTGGTTCGTCCTCATAAAAATAAATTCAAAGAACCCCACCAGCGCCATGGAAAGCATATACCGGGACTGGCCGCGCTTCCTCGATTCCAGAACCAGTCCCTTTTTCGACATGGAGTCCAAAAGAGCTTTTACATCAGCAACCGGCCTCTTGGTAATCAACCCCAATTCTTCCAGTGAGACCGGCTCCAAAGGAAACCTGGTGGCAAGCATGGCCTCTTCGTTTGTAAATAAAATGGACAATATCTCATAAATATTTATATCTTCCGGAAGACCGATAGGATTGCGGTCCAGCCTTTCCCGCAGTTCTTTGAGGATTTCATTTTTATCAGATAAATGTGCCATTTAAGCAGGCCTCCTTTAGCACTTTAACGAACATCCCGGATATTACAATATTTGAATGGCTTCATCAAATGAGGTGATTTGCTCCAAACCACTTTCTGTCACAACAAAAGTATCTTCAATGCCGACAGCGCCCTCATGGGGGAAAATGAACTTGGGCTCAAGGGCAAAAACCATTCCCGGTTTCAGGATAACAGCAAAATTTCTTGCGATTACGGGCAATTCATCAAGTTCTATGCCAATCCCGTGTCCAATGAAACTGATTCTATCCTCGTAGCCCATAAAATGCTCCTCGTAGCCTGATGCAACAGCGATATTGTGAGCAATTTCATACAGGTCTTTTCCATTCGTGCCCGGTAAAGTTTCTTTCACAATCTGTGCCTTTATTTTTAGCGCGGCGTGGTAAGCCTCCACCAGTTTATCGGGCAGGGGCCCAATGGAAAAAATCCTTGCCTGATCCACCATATAACCGTTACACACCCCGACATAGTCCACCATGATTGGTTCGTTTTTTCCTATTTTCTTAAAGCCGGCGCTTTGGGGATAAGACGGGTTGAGGCCGGTTCCTCCGGTAGGCCCGTCGAAAAAGCTGGGATAGGATAAATTCCACCCCGACATCAGATGCCCATAAAAGAGTTCCTGATTGAACCCTCTCATGCGGATGGCGCCCTGGTGTCCTCTTTCCCGGAATACTGACTCTAATCTCCCCGCCAGCTCAACCTCAGTCATTCCTTCTCGCAATATATTCGATACCTCTGAAAACATTTTGAAATTCAGCTTGGCCGATTCTTTTAGGCGCTCTATTTCATAGGGGGATTTTATCATGCGGGTTTCGCGAATGAATTTCGACACATCCACTGCCTCTAGCGGTAATAAAGAGCTTTTATACCTTAAAAACAAGTTGGCAGGCAATACGTCCATTTCCAGGCCGATTTTCCCCTGTCCTTTTAACAGGGTATTAATGTTTTTAAACACTTCGTCAAATCCACGCAAGGCAGTAATATTCTCTAAAGCACTTTCTTCCTGAGCTCTTCTTAAACTCTTTCTGACCATCAAAGTTGGCTCACCCTGGGCGGGTATGAACAGGTGGGCGTTTTGGCATGTTCCGCTGAAATAAAACAGGTCCGCCTTCTGAATGATTAATGCCCCATCCACATTATTGTTAAGTAAATGCCCTTGAAAACTTTTAATTCTTTCGTAAAGTTCCCGTCGCGGGGTATAATGCAAATGATTCATTATTAACCTCCTCGCCGAAATACAACCTAAATTCCACGTGTAATTTTCATTCGCATGAATTAATATGATTTTACGAAGAATCTAGACCGTTACACGAATATTTTACCATTTCTGCCATCACCT
>Ga0208609_100816_pt1 | contig 10317 bp, 13 predicted proteins | sample SubbioR11_8A_Apr_FD_184813 | JGI IMG/M metagenome (GOLD analysis project Ga0208609, IMG submission 184813) | Serpentinite rock and fluid subsurface biosphere microbial communities from McLaughlin Reserve, California, USA - CR11_8A_Apr (SPAdes) | ecosystem: Environmental > Terrestrial > Deep...
CAGCGCCGCCGACATCCTCGCCAAAGTCACCCGCGCGAAGGCCGCCCTGGCGCGAGTGGCCAGATAAGTGCAGAACAAATTGGCGCACCACACTAGGCCAGCAGCGCGAAGACCGCCGGCAGCCGATCCGGCAGCGCGAGCGGGCGCACCCGCCATTCGCCCACCGGCGCACTGCGCGTGAAGCCGCCCGGCAGCGTCAGGCCGCAGCTCACCGACAGCCGGGTCGCCGGCGCCAGGGTGGCCAGCAGGGTCTGCAGCAGCGCCGCGTTGCGGTAGGGCGTCTCGATGAAGAGCTGGGTCTGCGCCGCCCGGCGCGACAGCGCCTCCAGCTCGCGCACGCGCGCCGCGCGCGCTGCGGCCTCCTGCGGCAGGTAGCCGACGAAGGCGAAGTTCTGCCCGTCGAGCCCGCTGGCCGCCAGCGCCAGCAGCAGCGCGCTGGCGCCGGCCAGCGGCAGCACCGGCACGCCGGCGGCGTGGGCCGCCGCGACCAGCGCGCTGCCCGGGTCGGCCACCGCGGGCAGGCCGGCCTCGGCGATCAGGCCCAGGTCGTGGCCCTGCAGTGCCGGCTGCAGCAGCGTGGCCCACGCCGTGGCCGGCACCGGCTCGCGGCTGCCCTTGCGCGGACGCGGCAGCTCGCTGATCTGCAGCTCCTGCAGCGGCGCGGCCAGCGGGTGCAGCGCCGCCACCCGCTTGAGGAAGGCGCGGGCGCTGCGCGCATCCTCGGCTACCCAGTGGCGCAGCGCGGCGGCCGCGCGCAGCACGCCGGCGGGCAGCACCTCGGGCAAGGGCAGGGCCTCGGCGCCCAGGTCGAGCGGGCAGGGCACCAGCAGCAGGCGGCCGGGGCTCAAACGTCGGGCCCGTCCAGCGGGTCGAGCCCGGCCGCGCGCAGCAGCGCGCAGGTGCGTATCAGCGGCAGGCCGACCAGCGCCGTCGGGTCGTCGCTGTCGATGCGCTCGAGCAGCGCGATGCCCAGCGTCTCGCACTTCGCGCTGCCGGCGCAGTCGTAGGGCTGCTCGGCGCGCAGGTAGTGCTCGATCCCGGCGTCGGTCAGCGTGCGGAACTGCACCGTCACCGGCGCCAGCAGGGTGCGCGCGAAGCCGCGGTCGCCGCGCACCACGGCCACCGCGGTCTGGAAGACGGCGCTGCGGCCGCTGAGCTGGCGCAACTGGGCAAGCGCCCGCGCGTGGGTGCCGGGCTTGCCCAGCGGCTGGCCGTCGAGGTCGGCGACCTGGTCGCTGCCGATCACCAGCGCCTGCGGGTGCAGCCTCGCCACCGCCTGCGCCTTGGCCAGCGCCAGCCGCTGCGCGAGCGCGGCGGGCGTCTCGCTCGGCCGTGGCGTTTCGTCGACCTCGGGGGCGACGACCTCGAAGGGCAGGCGCAGCCGCGCCAGCAGCTCGCGGCGGTAGCGCGAGGTCGAGGCCAGGATCAGGCGGGGGCGGGCAGGCACGGCCGGCATGGTGGCGCATTGTCCCCCCGGCGCGCTGGCCCTGGCCGCTGCGCTGGCCGTGCGCGGCATACACTGCCCGCCGCATGAAACCGCGACCGCACGATTCGCGCCGCCTCGACGTGGTGGCGTTCGCCGCCGAGGGCGGCAGTCTCGAAGGCGACTGGCCGCTGGCCGGCTTTGCGCGGCTGCTCGACGAGCACCCGACCGAGGCCGCGGCGCCCGTCGGCGGCGTGCGCTGGCGCGCGCGCGGCCGCGCGCGGGCGGTGGCCGGCGGCGCGCCGCAGGTCTGGCTCGAGCTCGACGCGCAGACCGAGGTCTGGCGGCGCTGCCAGCGCTGCCTGCAGCCGGTTGCGCTGACCCTGCGGCTGCAGCGGCGGCTGCGCTTCGTCGACGACGAGGCGCAGGCCGCCGAGCTCGACGCCGACAGCGAGGACGACGTGCTCGCCATCGACCGCGCGCTCGACCTGCACGCCCTGGTCGAGGACGAACTGCTGCTGGCACTGCCGATGGTGCCGCGGCACGAGCGCTGCGCGGCGCCGGCCGCTGCCGTGGTGGGCGACGGCACGGCGGCCACCACCGTCGGCGAGGTTCCTGCGGCTGCCGGGGCCGAGGCCGCCGACGAGGCCGCCCACCCGTTCGCGGTGCTCGCCCATTGGCGCGCCCGCGCCCGCCCGCAGTGACCGCGGCGGCGATGCTGACGCCGGCGTCCAGGCAGTTGGTATACTGCTTGGCTTTGCAGCTTTTTCGACCGTCGGGCAGGCGGGCGCGGGTCCGGGCAGAGCGGGCCTTGCTGACTGCGCTGCCCGGACCCGACGCCGCGGCGTCGTGGCGGCCGCGGCTTGCCACGCTTGTCGCACCCGCTGCACCCGCTGCAGCCGCCGCAGGGGGCCCAGGGGGGCCAGCCCGGCATTCAGGAGATTCTCATGGCCGTCCAGCAGAACAAGAAGTCGCCGTCGAAGCGCGGCATGCACCGTTCGCACAATGCGCTCGGCACGCCGGGGCTGGCGGTCGAGCCGACCACCGGCGAGACGCACCTGCGCCACCACATCAGCCCCAGCGGCTTCTACCGTGGCCGCAAGGTGCTGAAGTCCAAGGTCGACGCCTGAACGACAGCCTGGGCGACGGCGCGCGCCGCGCCCCGCGCGCGCGGCGGCCGCGGCAGCCCCCGGGCCCGCTCGCGCAGGGCTTGCCGACCCTGCCGGTCGCCATGGCCGCATTCCGCGCCCGCCCCCGATGACACCACCAGCCGCGCCCCTGGCGGGTGTGCGTGTGGCCGTCGACTGCATGGGCGGCGACCATGGCCCGGCCATCACCCTGCCGGCCTGCCGGGCCTTCCTCGACCGCCACCCCGACGCCCAGCTGCTGCTCGTCGGCCACGAGCAGGCGCTGCACGAGGCGCGGGCCTGGCCGCGCTGCCGCATCGTCGCCGCCAGCGAGGTCATCGCCATGGACGACCCGGTCGAGGTCGCGCTGCGGCGCAAGCGCGACTCGTCGATGCGCGTGGCGATCGCCCAGCTCAAGCCACGCGACGGCAGCGCGCCGGCGGCCGACGTCTGCGTCTCGGCCGGCAACACCGGCGCGCTGATGGCCCTGGCGCGCTACCTGCTCAAGACCGTCGAGGGCATCGACCGCCCGGCCATCGCCACCGTGATGCCCAACCGCAACGACGGCCACACGACGGTGCTCGACCTCGGCGCCAACGTCGACTGCAGCGCCGAGCACCTGCTGCAGTTTGCCGTGCTCGGCAGCGCGCTGGTCGCCGCGGTCGAGGGCCGCGACCAGCCCAGCGTGGGCCTGCTCAACATCGGCGAGGAGGCCATCAAGGGCAGCGAGACGATCAAGCGCGCCGGCGAGCTGCTGCGCGCGGCGGCGGCTGCCGGGCACCTGAACTTCCATGGCAACGTCGAGGGCAACGACATCTTCGCCGGCACCACCGACATCGTGGTCTGCGACGGCTTCGTCGGCAACGTCGCGCTCAAGACCGCCGAGGGGCTGGCGGCGATGCTGTCGCAGATGATCCGCCAGGAGTTCACCCGCAACGCCTACAGCCGCTTCGCGGCGCTGGTCGCGCTGCCGGTGCTGCGCCACTTCAAGACCCGCGTCGACCACCGCCGCTACAACGGCGCCGCGCTGCTGGGCCTGCGCGGGCTGGTCTACAAGAGCCACGGCGCGGCCGACGCCTGTGCCTTCGAGCACGCACTCGCGCGCGCCCACGACGCCGCCCGCAACCGCCTGCTCGACCGCGTGCACGAGCGCATCGTCGGCACGCTGCCGGTGCTGCCGCCCGAGCCCGCGCCCGACTCCTCCGCCCTGCGCGCCGCATGAACGTACCGCCCCGCACGACCCGCATCGCCGGCACCGGCAGCCACCTGCCCGCGCAGCGGCTGAGCAACGACGACCTGGTGCGCCGGCTCGCCGTGCGCGGCATCGAGACCTCCGACGCCTGGATCGTCGAGCGCACCGGCATCCGCGCGCGCCACTACGCCGCCGAGGGCGTCGCTGCCAGCGACCTCGCGCTGCCGGCCTGCCAGCGCGCGCTCGAGGCCGCCGGCCGGCGCGCCGACGAGGTCGACCTGATCGTCGTCGCGACCTCGACGCCGGACATGGTGTTCCCGTCGACGGCGGCGCTCCTGCAGGCCAAGCTCGGCATCGCCGGCTGCGCCGCGTTCGACGTGCAGGCGGTCTGCTCGGGCTTCGTCTATGCGCTGACGGTGGCCGACGCGCTGATCCGCACCGGCAGCGCGCGCTGCGCGCTGGTCGTCGGCAGCGAGATCTTCTCGCGCATCCTCGACTTCGACGACCGCGCGACCTGCGTGCTGTTCGGCGACGGCGCTGGCGCCGTCGTTCTCGAAGCCAGCGACCAACCCGGCCTGCTGGCCAGCGCGCTGCACGCCGACGGCCGCCACGCCGGCCTCCTGTGCGTGCCGGGCACGGTCGCCGGTGGCCGCGTCAGCGGCAGCCCGCTGCTGACGATGGACGGCCAGGCCGTCTTCAAGCTCGCCGTCGGCGTGCTCGAGGACGTCGCCCGCGCGGTGCTGGCCAAGGCCGGGCGCAGCGCCGCCGACGTCGACTGGCTGATCCCGCACCAGGCCAACATCCGCATCATGCAAGGCACCGCCAGGCGGCTGAAGCTGCCCGCCGAGCGCGTCGTCGTCACCGTCGACATGCACGGCAACACCTCGGCCGCGTCGATCCCGCTGGCCCTCGACGTCGCGGTGCGCGACGGCCGCATCCGCCGCGGCGACAACCTGCTGCTCGAAGGCGTCGGCGGCGGCTTCACCTGGGGCGCCGTGCTGCTCGATTACTGAACCGCGCCAGGAGCCACACCCGATGAACGTCTACGCGATCGTCTTCCCCGGCCAGGGCTCGCAGGCGGTGGGCATGCTCGATGCCTTCGCCGACCACCCCGAGGTGCGCCGCACGCTGGCCGAGGCCGGCGACGCGCTCGGCGAGGACCTCGCCGCGTTGATCCATGCCGGCCCGAAGGAGCAGCTCGACCTGACGGCCAACACCCAGCCGGCGATGCTGGCCGCCGGCGTCGCCTGCTGGCGCGCGCTGCACGCCGAGACCGGCGTGGCGCCGGTGGCGATGGCCGGGCACTCGCTGGGTGAGTACGCCGCGCTGGTCGCCGCCGGCGTGCTGAGCCTGGCCGACGCGCTGCCGCTGGTGCGCCTGCGCGCGCAGGCCATGCAGGCGGCGGTGCCGGCCGGCGCCGGCGCGATGGCCGCCATCCTCGGCCTCGAGGCCGAGGCGGTGGTCGCCGGCTGCGCCTGGGCCCAGGCCGAGACCGGCGAGGTGGTCAGTGCGGCCAACTTCAACGAGCCCAGGCAGACCGTGATCGCCGGCACCCGGGCCGGCGTCGACCGCGCCTGCGAGCTGCTCAAGGCCGGCGGCGCCAAGCGCGCGCTGCCGCTGGCGGTCTCGGCGCCGTTTCACTGCGCGCTGATGCAGCCCGCCGCCGAGCGCCTGCGCGAGCGGCTGGCGACGCTGGCGCTGGCCGCGCCGCGGGTGACGGTCGTCAACAACGTCGACGTCGCCGCGCCGACCGCGCCGGCGGCGATCGCCGACGCGCTCTACCGCCAGGCCTACCAGCCGGTGCGCTGGGTCGAGGTCGTGCAGGCCCTGCGCGCGCGCGGCGCGACCCACCTCGTCGAGTGCGGCCCGGGCAAGGTGCTCGCCGGGCTGGCCCGGCGCATCGACCCCGGGCTGAGCGCCGCCACGGTCTGCGACCCGGCCACCCTGCAGGAAGTGAAGGACTGGATGTCATGAGCGAGACCTCGACGACGCTGGCCGGGCAGGCCGCCCTGGTGACCGGGGCCTCGCGCGGCATCGGCCGCGCGATCGCGCTGGCGCTGGCGCAGCAGGGCGTGCGCGTGAGCGGCACCGCGACCACGCCGGCCGGCGCCCAGGCCCTCGCCCAGGCCCTGGCCGGCTACGAGGGCTGCGACGGCCTCGTGCTCGACGTCAACGACGCCGCCGCGCTCGAGGCCACGGTCGAGGCGGTCGTGCGGCGCCATGGCGCGATCCACATCCTGGTCAACAACGCCGGCATCACGCGCGACACCCTGGCCATGCGCATGAAGGACGCCGACTGGGACGCCGTGCTCGACACCAACCTGAAGGCGGTCTTTCGCGCCAGCCGCGCCGTGCTGCGGCCGATGATGAAGCAGCGCTACGGCCGCATCGTCAACATCACCTCGGTGGTGGGCGCCAGCGGCAACGCCGGCCAGGCGAACTACGCCGCGGCCAAGGCCGGGGTGGCGGGCCTGACGCGCGCGCTGGCGCGCGAGCTCGGTAGCCGCGGCGTCACCGTCAACTGCGTCGCGCCGGGGTTCATCGCCACCGACATGACCGCGGCGCTGCCGGCGGCGCACAGGGACGCGCTGCTGCAGCAGATCGCGCTGGGCCGGCTGGGAACGCCCCAGGAAGTGGCCGCGGCGGTGGTCTTCCTGGCCTCGCCGCAGGCCGGCTACGTCACCGGCACCGAGCTGCACGTCAACGGCGGCATGTACATGGCCTGAGCAACGCTGCCGGGCGGCAGCGGCGAGGCGGCCCTGCGCACCGGTAGAATTCCCGAGGTTTTGCATTTCTACTCCCGGAGGAGTCATGAGCGATATCGAAGCGCGCGTCAAGAAGATCATTGCCGAGCAACTCGGCGTGGCCGAGGCCGAAGTCACCAACGAGAAGGCCTTCGTCGCCGACCTGGGCGCCGACTCGCTCGACACGGTCGAACTGGTGATGGCGCTCGAGGATGAGTTCGGCATCGAGATCCCAGACGAAGAGGCCGAGAAGATCACCACCGTGCAACTGGCGATCGAATACGCCCTCAAGCACCAGAAGAGCTGACCGTTGCGCATGTCGCGTCGCCGCGTCGTCGTCACCGGCCTCGGGCTGATCAGCCCGGTGGGCAATACCGTCACCGAGGGCTGGGCCAACCTGGTCGCCGGCCGCTCGGGCGTTGCGCCGATCACGCGCTTCGACGCCTCGGCGCTGCCGGTGCGCTTCGCCGGCGAGGTCAAGGGCTTCGACGTCGAGGCCTACATCCCGGGCAAGGAAGCCCGGCACATGGATACCTTCATCCACTACGGCATCGCGGCGGCCGAGCAGGCCATCGGCGACGCCGGGCTGCCGCAGGCGGCGCAGCTGACGGAGCCACAGGCCGAGCGCATCGGCGTGATGATCGGCTCGGGCATCGGCGGGCTGCCGCTGATCGAAGCCACGCACAAGGACTACATGGAGCGCGGCGCGCGCCGCATCTCGCCGTTCTTCGTGCCGGCCTCGATCATCAACATGGTCTCGGGCCATGTCTCGATCCGCCATGGCTACACCGGCCCCAATCTGGCCATCGTGACCGCCTGCACGACCGGCCTGCACTGCATCGGCGAGGCCGGCCGCCTGATCGAGTACGGCGACGCCGACGTGATGATCGCCGGCGGCGCCGAGAGCACCGTCAGCCCGCTGGGCATCGGCGGCTTTGCCGCCGCGCGCGCGCTGTCGACCCGCAACGACGACCCGGCTGCAGCGTCGCGGCCCTGGGACAAGGGCCGCGATGGCTTCGTGCTCGGCGAGGGGGCGGGCGTGCTGGTGCTCGAGGAATACGAGCACGCCAGGCGGCGCGGAGCGCGCGTCTACGCCGAGCTGGCCGGCTTCGGCATGGGCGCCGACGCCTTCCACATGACGGCGCCCAATGTCGACGGCCCCAAGCGCTCGATGCTCGCAGCGCTGCGCAACGCCGGCGTCAACGCCGACCAGGTGCAGTACCTCAACGCCCACGGCACCTCGACCCCGCTGGGCGACATCAACGAGACCAACGCGATCAAGCTCGCTTTCGGCGACCATGCGCGCAGGCTGGTTGTCAATTCCACCAAGTCGATGACCGGCCACCTGCTCGGCGGTGCCGGCGGCGTCGAGTCGGTCTTCACCGTGCTGGCCGTGCACCACCAGGTCTCGCCGCCGACGATCAACCTCGTCGAGCCCGACCCCGAGTGCGACCTCGACTACTGCGCGAATACCGCGCGCGAGTGGCGAATCGACGTCGCGGTCAAGAACAACTTCGGCTTCGGCGGCACCAACGGCACGCTGGTGTTCCGGCGGGCCTGAGCATGAGGGCCGCCGGCTCGACCGGTGTCGTGGGCGCTGCCGCGGCACCGTCGGTGGAGGTCGCAGTCGGCGCCGATGCCCGGGCGGCTGCGGCACTGGCCGGCTTGCTGGCTCTTGCGGCGGCGGCAGTCTCGGCCTGGGCGCTGGCGGCGGTCGGCCTGCCGGCGGCCTTGCAGGCTGTGGGCGCCGGTCTCGCCGCGGCCGCAGCCGGGGTCACCGGGCTGTGGCGGATGCGCCGCAGCGCACCTTGCCCTGCGCGGCTGCGCTGGGACGGCCTGGACTGGAGCTGGGCGGTGGCGGCCGATGCGGCGCCGGTTGCGGGCTCGCTGCATCTGATCTGGGACTTCGACGGCTGGCTGCTGCTGCGTTTCGACGGCAGCGACCGGCGCCGGCGCTGGGCGGCGCTGTCGCGCCGGCACCAGCGCAGCCGCTGGCACCTGCTGCGCTGCGCCGTCCTTGCGCAGGGCGGCGACCGTGCGCCGGCGCTGCCGCCGGGCGCGCTGGTGTGAGCCGATGACCGCCGAAGTCGACGCCCAGCTCGTCGAGCGTGTCAAGCGCGGCGACAGCCGGGCCTTCGACATGCTCGTCGTCAAGTACCAGCGCCGGGTCGAGCGCCTGATCGGGCGCATGGTGCGCGACGTCGACCTGGTGCCCGACATCGCCCAGGAGACCTTCATCCGGGCCTACCGCGCGCTGCCGCAGTTCCGCGGCGAGAGCGCCTTCTACACCTGGCTCTACCGCATCGCGGTCAACACCGCGAAGAAAGCGCTCGTCGAACTCAAGCGCGACCCCGTGATCACCGAGTCGGCGCGTGCGAAGAACGACGAGGGCGACGAAACTTCGCGGGCAGACAATGAACTAACCTCCGCCGAAACGCCCGAGGCCGTGCTGGCCAGCAAGCAGGTTGCAGCGACCGTCAACGCCGCGATCGAGGACCTGTCCGAGGATCTGCGGCAGGCGATCATCCTGCGGGAGATCGAAGGTCTGAGTTACGAAGAAATCGCCGAAGTGATGAACTGCCCGATCGGCACCGTGCGCTCGCGCATCTTCCGCGCGCGCGAAGCGATTGCCGAGCGGCTGCGGCCCCTCCTGGGCACCCGCGAAGGGCGGCGCTGGTGAGATGCGGTGCGCGGGCCAGCGGGGCGACGACCGGAGTGCAAGATGTCTGATGCGATGCAACGCGAGAGCGAACGCCTGGAACTGTCGGCGCTGATGGACGGCGAGGCGGCCGACGCCGAAGCCGAACGCGCGCTGCGCCGTTGGCGCGACGACGAGCGCGCGCGCGCCGACTGGCATGTCTACCACCTGGTCGGTGACGTGCTGCGCAGCAGCGATCTCGCCCAGGCACCCGCCCACGACGAGGCCTTCGTGCAGACGCTGCGCCAGCGGCTGGCGCAGCTGCCGGTGGTGCTGGCGCCGGCTTCGAGCCAGGCTTCGGCGCGGCGGATTCGCAGGCGCTGGGTCGGCTCGGCGGCGGTCGCCGCGGGCTTCGTCGCCGTGGCCGGCGTGCTGGTCGTCACGCAACTGGCGCTGCCCGGCGGCGAGCCGACCGGGGCGCTGCTGGCGAGCCAGCCGGCGGTGTCGACTCCGTTGCTGCGAGTGGCCAACCCGCCTGCCACCGGCGGCGAGGGCGTGCTGATCCGCGACGCGCAGCTCGACCGCTACCTCGAGGCGCACCGCCAGTTCGGCCCCAGCGCGGCGCTGCTGCCCGGGGGCGTCGTGCGCAGCGCGGCCAGCATCGCGCCGCAGCGCTGAATGCCCTCTCAGCCGATGCCTTGGTTCTCGCCGCTCGCGCTGTTGCGCGGGCTTGCCCTGGTCCTCACGGCCGGCTTCGTCGGTTCGTCGTGGGCTGCCGCGACCGCCGGTGCCGGGGCCAGTGCCCGGGTCGACCCGCGCGCCTGGATCCAGCGCGTGCACGAGGCGGTGGCCTTCGGCAACTACCAGGGCACGCTGGTCTCGAGCGTCGGCGGCTCGGTCAGCAGCTCACGCATCGTGCATTTCTTCGACGGCCGGCACCAGTACGAGCGCATCGAGCTGCTCGACGGCCACAGCCGCATCGTCTACCGCCACAACGACCTGGTGCACACGCTGTGGCCGGCGCGGCGGGTGGCCGTCGTCGAGCGGCGCGAGGACGGCGCGCTGGCCCCGTCGTCGATGCTGCGCGTGGCCCCGCATGCGCGTCTGTTCGAGCGCTACGACCTGCGCGCCGACGGCGAAGGCCGCGTCGCCGGCCACGAGGCCCGGGTCTACCGGCTGCAGCCGCGCGACGA
>Ga0208609_100822_pt1 | contig 10270 bp, 9 predicted proteins | sample SubbioR11_8A_Apr_FD_184813 | JGI IMG/M metagenome (GOLD analysis project Ga0208609, IMG submission 184813) | Serpentinite rock and fluid subsurface biosphere microbial communities from McLaughlin Reserve, California, USA - CR11_8A_Apr (SPAdes) | ecosystem: Environmental > Terrestrial > Deep...
CACCAAAGTTTTTCTCTTGTCGAATTCCAGTCAAATCACCCAAGATAATCGTTTCTACGCCATGTTCAATAGCCAAATTAATCACAGCCCTGGTCATGGCATGAAGAAGATGTTTAACCTGCTTTCGCCGTTTCTCGTAGAGCTTTTGAACTCGCTTACTCTGTTTAGGGTACTGCGTCCCCTTGGCGGTCTGCTGACTGTCGGAAAGGCTATCATAGTAACTGATCACCTTGTCAAAATAGCGTTCTGTCGCCAAGAGTTGCCGACCAGAAAAAATGTAACTACCACCGTCATGGAGATAGCAGGTCAGGAAGTTATTAACTCCAGAGTCGATGCTCATAAACTTTGCTGAAAGTATTGGATCTTCTTCTCGATCAGGGGTTTCTACAACCGCGATCAGTTCGTATTTCCCTCCTGACAGCGGCTTAAACTCCAAAGTTTTAACGTGTTCGGCTTTAAGTTGTAGATGGTTCGGGACATCTACATAAAAAAACGTGTTCTTAAAACCGAATTTTTCTTGCAAGTACCCTCGGAGTTGTTTAGGTATAGCAAGCCTTACCCGGTTCCCGGAAAGCACCTTAAACCCATCTTTAAGATATTTCATGTTAAAGTTTTCTTGCTTGTACTTAGGGGGCTTTGGGTTTTCTACCCCACCTGTTTCTTTGAGTTTATAGAATGACCTCCAAGCCCCGTCAAGGTGTGCAACAGCTCTTGGGCTGATTGGGAAGGCAGGTTTTTGTACCAGAAGTGCTCTTTGAGCCGTTTCTTCTGTTCGAACCAATTAGGGTAAGGTATTCCCGATTCTTTAGTCCAGGTTTTACGTTCATAATTAGCTATATTCCAGAGCTTCCAAGCGGCATAGGTTAATTGCCCAAGGACAAGTGCTACATCGGATGAGGGGTTAATCACGCACGATTTTGCCAGCTTCATTCTGTGTCACCTCCTTTCGACTGGCGTTCAATATAAACCTTAATGGCTTCTTCAGAAATTGAACCAATCGTCTCCAAATAATAACTTGGATTCCATAAATGACCCTTCCATAGTTTTTTTGTGATCTCAGGATATTTTAAAAACAGTCTGCGTCCTGAGATACCTTTAAGCATTTTGGCAATGTAAGAGGGTGCAATCTTGGGATGAGCCGAGACAAAGACGTGTACATGATCGTTTTCACCTACTTCACATTCAGCAATCTCAAACCCCTTTTCTTGGGCAATGTCTTGGATCACGTTTTTAAGGTACGCCTCCACCTCAGCGGTCAACACTTTTCGCCGGTATTTGACCGACCAAACGATGTGATAATTTACGTTGTAAACACAGGTGCGTCCGCGAATAAGATTATCTTTTCTCATGTATATAGTATAGCACAAATACTCGATAAATACTATTATTAACAGGAATATTAACCATACACATAGTACGAGGGGCAATTCATCTCCCCATTGAAATGGGGAGGATTCTTGCCTTTATCTCCTAAAAAGTGCTACTCCCATTCCGATAGTCTAAAATACGAAGATGAACGAGGTGAGATGATATGAATTGGAAAGTATACAATGAGCTTGCTTGGGTAGAGAATGTTTTGGCTGCTCCAGAGTCCTATGAAGAAGAGGCAATGGGTTATATCAAAACCATAGAAAGGTTTATTTCTAGACCGTCACCAACTATGCTGCATCTAGGATGTGGCGCAGGAGGGCATGATTTTCATTTTCAAAAGTATTTTACAGTTACAGGAGTGGATCTGAGTAAAGGAATGCTCGACCTTGCGCAAACAAAAAATCCTGAAATCACTTATGTTAAAGCAGATATGCGAACGGTAAACCTGAATAAAAAGTTTGACATTGTTATTATTCCGGATGCCATTGCCTATATGATCACTTTAGAGGATTTAATGGCAACCATGAAAAATGCAGTAGCACATCTGAAGCCCAACGGGGTTCTCCTGGTTGTCGCCCATACGAAGGAAGAATTCAGGAACAATAATTTTGCATACACTGGTGCAAAAGATAACATTCAGATAACTGTCTTTGAGAACAATCATATTACTTCTGAGAACTCTTATGAGGCTACCATGATCTATCTGATACATGAGAATGGCAGAAAAAGAATCCATCATGAGGTTCATACTCTTGGTCTATTCAGCTGCGACGAGTGGATGGATATTTTTGATAAATGTAGATTAAAGGTAAATGAAATGGAGTTGAATGATCTTTATAATAAATACCTGCTTGCAGATGGTGAATACAAGTTGAAAGTATTTATTGGAACTTCAATTCTCCAAAGAGAATGACTGGTGTCAGCAGGATAACAGTGATGGATGTTATGGGTCTTCGCAGTGTTAGCGGCTGCGTGGGATGACTAGGCGGAAGGTAACGCCGCCGTCTTCTTCGTAAGTTTGGATTTGGGCAGAATGGTTTTCGGCGACACGGCGTACTATCGAGAGGCCAAGGCCGAACTCACCGCTTGGGCCTTTGCGGTACGGCTCAAAAAGGTTGCTGAGTATTTCGGGGTCTATCGGTGGGCCATCATTCCAGATGCGCAGGGCGGCATGACCGGAATCAGAAGTGAGGGAGACGGCAATTTGTTTTTCCGCAAAGCGGATTTGGTTGTCAAGCAGGTTCTCAAGTGCCACCATCCACTGTTCACGATCGCCGTTTAATGTGACAGGAATAAGCTCTAGATTCCACTCTAGTTCGGTGCGCCGCCAACGTATTCTGTCAACGATTTCTTCCACAAGTTCTGCAAAATCAAACGGTTCAATATTCAGGCTGCCTGCTGTATAGTCCAGTTTTGTATGGTAAAGAAGCTGGCGGACGCGTCTTTCCAAGCGTTCAGTTTCTTGTTCGATGACTAAAATGGAGCTGTAGATGTCTCCTTTGGGGAAGATGCCGTCATTAATTGAGCGTGCATAGCTGCGGATAACCATCACGGGAGTCTTCAGTTCATGCGAAATGTTTTGCAAAAAGGTGCGCCGCTCCTGTTCCTGGCTGGACAGCTGCGAACGCATCCACTCCACCGACGCTGCCAGCTTACCAATTTCGTCGCTGCGGTTGAGATGAATCGGTGTTGACCAGTCCCGATTGGCGATTTGCCTGACATGGGCTTCCAGCGTAACTAGGGGCCGCGTGATATACTTAGCCAGCCAAAGCGACGGGAGCAGGCTGATGAGAAAAATGAGCAGAATAAATTTGATGAGGCGGCGAAAAAGGGTCAGAAATACATTGTCATGAAATATATCGCTCATAAAAGAGACCAAAAAATCACCTTCAACACGGCGAATAACGTAGAAAATCGCCCCGTTATCAGTTTCCAGTTTATAACGCCGGCTTGGCTCCTGCTGCAAACGGGCGTTTTCCTTTACTTCGGCGAGAAAGATAGGGTGCAGGCGAGGGGGGGTTATTTCACCTCCCGTTTCGCTGAGATAGAAATGCATAATGCGAGGTCTCTGCGGATCATGTGAGTCCGGCGGCAGAAGTTCCAGCGGGTCGGGCAATCCACCGGCAAGAAACGTCTCCTGTGAAGTTTCGATTAATTGATAGATGTCAGGCGTGAAGAAGCCGCGAAAAACAATCGGCACCGACACCGCCATAAGCAAAACGGCTGCTAGGGTAGCGCCAAGGAAAAGCCAGATCTGAATGGATAATGGTTTGTTTTTCATGCCGGCGCCAACCTGTACCCGAAACTGTAGATAGTTTCAATCTGTAATGCGGGGGCTTTTTTGCGCAGCCTTCTGACCAAATCGTCAACCACGCGATCGCTGCCGAAGTAACCGTCTCCCCAAATCCGTGTCAGGATTTGCTCGCGAGAAAACGCCCGCCCAGGCTGGGCGGCAAACAGCAAGAGCAACTCAAATTCTTTGGCCGTCAACTCGAGCTTGCCGCCAGCTGTGGACACACTGCGCTGCAGTTGATCTATGCGGTACGGAGGCAGAGAAATGGCAGGAGCCGTTTGGCTGGGAGAAGTTGTGGGATACACCCGCTCTAGCAGTTTTTTGGCACGGATCGCAAGCTCACGGGGCAGGAACGGCTTGGGCAGGTAATCATCACTGCCTTTTTCCAGGCCAATAATGCGATCGAGGCCCGCATCCCGGGCGGAGATAAATATCACCGGCACATGGGGTGTAAGTTCCTTGATTTCCGAGATCAACTGGTAGCCGTCTATATCCGGCAGCATAATGTCAAGAATCCAGAGGTCGGGCCTGTCCGGTATGGCTTGGCGCGCGCTTTCCCCGGTGAGAAAGGAAGCGACATTCCAGCCTTCACGTTCAAAGTACGATACCAGCAGACTGTTTAAATTGGCTTCATCTTCCACTAAATACACCCGGAATGTCACCGCTGCTCCTCCTCGAGACTGTATTTTACTGTGCCCGCAAAGCCTCAACCGGGTTTAAGTCTGCCGCCTTATTGGCCGGCCAGATGCCAAAGAAAATTCCCACTCCTACGGAAAAGGCAAGTGCCAGCACGGCAACCTGAAAAGTGACCGTTGTCGGGAAATCGCTGAAGCGGCTGACAAGCGAGGCAGCCAACTGACCGAGCATCAGGCCGATGAGGCCGCCTGTGCCGCTAATCACCGCAGATTCAATCAAAAATTGATAGAGGATGTCTTTCTTTCTTGCGCCAAGCGCTTTACAGATGCCGATTTCCCTTGTTCGTTCCGTTACGGAGACGAGCATGATGTTCATAATCCCGATGCCGCCGACTAAAAGGGAGATTGCGGCAATCCCGCCAAGCATCAAGGTAAGTGTGCCAGTTATCTGGTTGACGGTGGACAAGAGATCGGCCTGATTGAAAACCCGGAACGCATCTTCATCTCGGAATATCTGCTTCAGTGAAGCTTCCACAGACACTACCACACGGTCGACCGACTCCGGAGATTCGGCTTGAATGTAGAGAGCGCTGATATTCATGTTGCGCAGCAGGCGTTGCGCAGTCGTAAGCGGGATAAGAACTTTGTTGTCATTAGTCCCGCTGATGCCGTCGCCCTTTTCTTCCAGAACACCTATGACGGTAAACGCATTGCCGTTGATGCGAATCTGTGCGCCGAGGGGGTTTTTTTCTCCAAAAAGTTCCTGCGCCACTTCAGAGCCAAGGATGGCTACTTTCTGGCGATGCTCTAGGTCTGCCGCCACGAGAGAGCGTCCGTACTCGATGTTGTGATTGCGGACAGTGTTATAGTCAGGTGTAACTCCTTCTAGCGAGGCCGATACATCTTTGGTCTGATGCTTATAGGTGGCCTGTCCGGAAAGCACCGGCGCGATGGCGCTCACGCCTGGTCTAGAAGCAAGTTCCAGCGCTTCTTCCAGAGAAAGACCCGTCAGTGCTCCCCGGCCGGTAATATTGACGATAACTAAATTAGAGCCTATGGCCTGAACCTGTTCCGTTACCAAGCTGGTGGCCCCCTGACCGAGGGAAATAAGGGCAACGACGGAAAATACGCCGATAATTACCCCCAGCATGGTTAAAAAGGAGCGGAGTTTTTTGGCAAACATTGCTGAGACAGACAGCCGAAAGGCCTGCAGGAACCCCATTAATAAGCACCTCCCGTTTCAAGGCGTCCATCTATAATCCTCACCTGGCGCTGGGCAAGTTTAGCTACTTGGGGGTCGTGTGTAATCAGAATCAGTGTCTTGCCCTGACTGTGCAGCTTTGTCAAAACGTTCATCACCTCACGCCCGGAGGCGCTGTCTAGGTTGCCGGTCGGCTCGTCGGCTAGAATCACTGGTGAGTCGCCCACCAACGCCCTGGCGATGGCAACACGCTGTTGCTGGCCTCCTGACAGTTCCGTCGGCCGGTGGTGCATCCTGCCGGTCAGGCCTACCTTTTCCAGCGCGGCTAAGGCGTATTCCCGGCGAACTTTCCCGGGCAGGCCCCTGTAGATTAATGGGAGCTCGACATTTTCCAGCGCTGTTTGGCGAGGGAGAAGGTTATAACTTTGAAAAACAAAACCGATTTGTGTATTGCGTACTCCTGCCAATTCATTTTTCGACAGGCCGCTGACTGCGCGACCGTTCAGGACATAGGACCCCGAGGTGGGAGTATCAAGGCAGCCAATGATATTCATCAAAGTAGACTTGCCTGAACCGGATGGCCCCACGATGGCCAGCGCCTCGCCTTGGGATATTTCCATACTAATCCCGTCCAGAGCATGAACCTGTATATCTCCCATTTTATACGTTTTCCTGATATTTTCCAAGCGGATCATTCGTTTATCTCCCGCCGTTGCCGCATTCCGCCAAACATTCCTCCGCCTGGCGCGGGCATTTCCTCGCTTTCGTCGTCAAAAGGGCCACCAGACGCGGGCATTGGTACGCTTCTTGCGGTTGTTCCTTGAATAAGGATTTGCTGTCCCTCGTTCAAGCCGGAGACAATCTGTATTCTTGACCTGTCGTTGGCGCCCGTCTGAACTTCCACCGGACGGGTTTCGCCATCGCCTGTGAGGAGATGCACCATACTCCGGTCGCCCTGGGAAATGACCGACTCAATGGGGACAAGAAGAATATCCCGCAGGCTTTCGACCAGGATTTCGGCTTCAACGGTCATGCCTGCGCGCAGGTTATCGGTGGGGAGAATCGACACTGTGACATCAAAAACAGCTACTCCTCCCTGGTCGGAACCTTCCTGAGCTATATTAAGTACATGCCCCTCGATTAAGGTGCCGGGTAGAGCGTGTGCTGTAATACGGACCGGCTGTCCCGGGATAATTCTGGCTACATCCAGTTCGTCAACAGGGATGACTACCTGCATTCGCTCATAATCAACCACCGTGGCCAAGACAGTTCCCTGGGAAAGATGGGCGCCGACACCCACAGCCTGCGCAGGGAGTAAAATAGTTCCGCTAATCGGCGCAGCGATCACAGCTTCATTATTGCGGTCTGTTTGCTGCTGAATGACATCCTCAAGATCTAGGCGGGCCTGACGCAAACGTAATCCGGCTATGGCGATCTGCTGTTGCAGCTGTTCAGCTCTCTCAGGGTCACTGATTTGCGCCAAAGTCTGCCCTTTGCTAACGTATTCGCCATCATTGGCGAGGATGCTGATTGTGCCGGTAAGCGGAGCACGCAGCAAGAGCGGTTCCACTTTGGCCGAAACAGCTTCAACTGACCTTGTTTCTCCGTATGCCGTAGCAATTTTTAGTACACCGCTCTGATTGGCATCCAGATTTCCGGGGTTTTTCACGCTTACAGTTACATCATAGAACATATCAAGTCCGGCGGTTTCTACACCCGTTTTCGGGACTGTTCCGATCTTGGAAATCCTTCCCTGAATGGTCACTCCGTATTCAACCACATAGAATTCCACAGCTTGACCAACGGAGAATGTGCTGATTTGTTCTTTGCTAAAGAAACCGACGGTGTTAACTTTTTCCAGCGACTGCACCGTGGCGATGATGCTCCCTTCTTGGACGCGGTCACCTTCTCTGACTTTCCATTGCAACTCTCCTTTCGCCGGAGCGGTCAGGTTCCCAGATGCTTGTTTTTCATAAAGCCGGCTAATTTCTGCGCTTAGATTATTGATTTCCAACTGAAGCTGCCGAATCTGCACTTCATTTAGTTCCGGCTGCGCCAGCAGATTGCTTAGTTCGAAATAATCCTGATGCAGACGCGCCTCCGCCGATGAAATTTGGCTGTATAACTGTGAATCGATTATTTCCGCAATCTGCCTTCCCTCGGAGACCATGAAACCGCTGCTCACCTGGAGTTTGGAGATTGTCCCCGATAGTGGAGCACGGATATTTGTGGCCTCAGGGAGAGCAAGAACGGCAGGCTGAGCAGCCTGGTGTTTTTCTGATGCAGTTTGCACCGTCATCTGTCCCCGCACTCCGTTCGGGAGGTTTTGCGTATTGTCGAACTCGGCTGTGACTTCATAAAATGCGGTCAGGCCCGGCTGGCTTTTGCCGGGGCGGGGAATCGTACTGACATTTGTAACTTGGCCGGAGAACTCAAGCAAATAGTCTGGGATGCTAAATGCAGCCGTTTGCCCTTTCACAATGCCGGCAACGCCTGCCGAAGAGAAGCGCCCCGTCACTTCAAGATAATCCCTGTCGGTTACTGTTGCGATGCTACTGCCCGACTGGACACGATCGCCGTCGCGCACACTCCAGTCTATTAAACCAGGCTCTGTTGCCGTAAGCACCGCTTCTGTTTCCTCTTCACGAAGCTTTTGCAGCTCCCGTTCCTGAATTTCGATATCCAAACGTTTTCTTTCAATCTGCAGTTCCATATCCTGCACATCAAGTTTCACCAGAATATCACCGGCGGAAACCTTGCGACCTGCTTCTAGATCGAAGCGCACGATGCTTCCGCTAAGGGGCACACGCACATCTTCCCGCACCTCTGACTGCAAAGTGCCGGACCCCGACACTATTACTTCCAGATTCCCGCGGGTAGCAATTGCGCTCATTTCTGTTGCCGGGCCCGCCATGCTTCTCTGGTCGGCTAAGCCGCGCCAGGCAACCACGGCAGCCACGCTAAGCAGGATGAGCGATGCGGCAAGCAATCCGACCATGACTTTGCGGGATATTTTCATCTGTCAACCTCCTCTTTCTTTTCTCTTAGCATCAATCATAACCAATCATTTTGGAATAATTATCGGCACAATATGTGAAATTATGTTATTTCTAAAAAACCTGATGAGGAAGCAAGCAAAAAAAGAAGGGCTCCGCAAAAGGCCCAAGTTTTAAGAATAGTTCTTTGCATCATTCTATTTGCATGCCATGCGCACACACCGTCCTTGACAAATGCTCGCTTTTCCGTTATCCTATTGTAGGTAGAGGTTGCTGCAATAGGAACTGCAAGCTCTGTATAATTCATGTACGGTGGGTGTAGCTCAGGAGGTTAGAGCACCAGATTGTGGCTCTGGGGGCCGTGGGTTCGAGTCCCATCATCCACCCCAAATAATTGCCACCTTTCAAGCGGGCGTGGCGAAATTGGCACACGCGCTAGACTTAGGATCTAGTGGGTTTATCCCATTGGGGGTTCAAGTCCCTCCGCCCGCACCAATAAAATCAAGGGTTCCGGGGTTTTTGCAAATCTTAGGAACAAGCATAAAACAGCACAAATACCCCAGTTTTACCCCAGTTTTTAAGCAAAAAAAATAGCAGGGGTGCAATCCCTGCTAAGTGTTCCAGAATACAATTCTATTCTTCGCCCTGCGACTTCGCAGGGTTTTTTCTTTTTGCCAGCAGTCCATTCAAACTCTCTGCCGCCAGCTTCGCCATTTCCGGGGTGACGTGGCTATACAGGTCAAGCGTCATGGTTATGCTTGAATGTCCCAGTCGTTCCTGCACCAGCTTGGCAGGAATGCCCCGCTGCAGCAATAACGTGGCATGAGTGTGCCGCAAGTCATGCAGCCGCACCTTCGGCAGTCCGGCGTTCACTAGGTGCCGCTGGAAGCGCTTTGTGAATTCTTCAGGCCGCAAGAGGCTTCCGTCCTCTTTGCAAAAGACAAGGCTGTTATCTTGGTAAGCTTCACCCAGCAGCAACCGTCCCTGCAACTGCCGCTTCCTGTGTGCCTTTAATTCCCGGATCGCATCATCAGTCATATTTATGCTACGTTTGCCGCTTTTGGTCTTGGTGGTCTCGTCTAAGATTAGGCCGCTGTTTAGTACCAGTAGTTGGCGTTGGACGGTGACGACTCCGCGCTCTAGGTCAACGCAATCCCAGCACAGTCCTAATAGCTCACCGCGCCGCATGCCTGTCGTGGCTGCCAGCAGGTAGGCCGTAAGCAGCCTATCGGTTCTAACGGTTTCCAGTTCCAGAAAGTCCAGCAGTTCCGTTTCAGCCAGCGGTCGCATTTGTTTGTTCTTAATTACCGGTGGATTGGTGGCATCGGCAACGTTCCTGCCAAGTAGACCTTCTTTGACGGCTTGTTGCATCGCTTGGCGAATAATAGCGTGCATGTAGCGCACCATTCTAGTGGACAGGCCGCCTTTGCCATCTACCCGGCCTTGCTCCAGCTTCTCATTATAGAAATTTTGTAACGTGTTCGCTTGCAGCTTCGCCATTGGGATCTTGCCCAAAGCAGGCCTGATATGGACGTTAATTAGCGTTTCATAGCTCTCATATGTGCCAGTCTTTAATTACCCCTTTTTGTAGCTGGTTGTTTTCAGCCGAGCAATTTGTCAGCAAAACCAGCCATTTACGTCACAGCCGGTGGCGGCAAAAAATCAGATATTCTCCGACATTAGCCTAATCCCGTCTGTACAATGGCGGTAGATTAGGCTATATTATTTGGTGAAGTAAATTATCATCACTAAGTAAAGGACAAAGGATGTGTTT
>Ga0208609_100823_pt1 | contig 10266 bp, 8 predicted proteins | sample SubbioR11_8A_Apr_FD_184813 | JGI IMG/M metagenome (GOLD analysis project Ga0208609, IMG submission 184813) | Serpentinite rock and fluid subsurface biosphere microbial communities from McLaughlin Reserve, California, USA - CR11_8A_Apr (SPAdes) | ecosystem: Environmental > Terrestrial > Deep...
GGCGGGCGGGAGCGGGCGCAGGCCGCCGGCGCCGAGCAGCCGCTGCGCCGGGCGCAGGTATTGATGCACCGCCATGGCATCGCGCTGGCCGACGGCGCGAGCATCGACGCGCGCACCCAGGTCGTGCGCGTCGCGGCCGCGCAGCAGGCGGCGCTGCTGGCCCGGCTGGCCCTCGACCCCGACGTCGAATGGGCCGAGGTCGACCTGCGCCTGCACCGCGCGAGCTCCGTGCCCGACGACCCGCTGTTCGCTGCCAACCCGTTGCCGTCGCCGCCGCAACATCCCGCCGTCGGCCAGTGGTTCCTGCGCGCGCCGACGGCCGAAGCGCCGGCGGCGATCGACGCCGTCGCGGCCTGGGCGCGCACGCGGGGCAACCCGGACCTCGTCGTCGCGGTGCTCGACACCGGGGTGCGCTTCGACCACCCCGACCTGGCCGGCAAGCTGCTGCCCGGCCACGACTTCGTCAGCGACCCCGCGACCGCCAACGACGGCGACGGGCGTGATGCCGATGCCTCGGACCCGGGCGACTATCTGCTGGCCCGCGACCTCGGCACGCCGGCCTTCCCATTCGACGACTGCGGTACCCAGCCGCAGTTCAGTTCCTGGCATGGCACCCAGGTGGCCGGGCTGATCGCCGCGGCGACGGACAACGCCACCGGCATCGCCGGCGCTGGCTGGAACCTGCGCGTGCTGCCGGTGCGCGTGCTCGGCAAATGCGGTGGCCGGGAGTCCGACATCGCCGCTGCCATCCGCTGGGCGGCCGGGCTCGAGGTGCCCGGCGAGCCGAGCAACCCGCACCCCGCGCGCGTGATCAACCTCAGCCTGGGCGCGCAAGCGCCTTGTTCGCCGCTGTTCGCCGACGCCATCGCGGCGGCGCGCGCGGCCGGTGCGGTCGTCGTCGCCGCTGCCGGCAACCAGGGCGTCGCGGTCAACCGGCCGGCCAACTGCCCCGGCGTCGTCGCGGTCGCCGGCGTGCGGCATGTGGGCACCAAGGTCGGCTACTCCAGCCTGGGGCCCGAGGTGGCGCTGGCCGCCCCGGCGGGCAACTGCGTCAACCTCGCCGGCCCCTGCCTGTACCCGCTGGTCACGACCTCGAATACCGGGTCGACGGTGCCCGCCGCCCCCAGCTACACCGGCAGCGGCAACGATGCGACGATAGGCACCAGCTTCGCGGCGCCGCTGGCCGCCGCGGCGGCCGGGCTGATGCTGTCGGTGCAGCCCGGGCTGAGCCCCGACGAACTCGCGCATCGCCTGCGCAGCAGCAGCCGGGCGTTTCCGGCCGCGGCCGATCCGGGCGTGCCGGACTGCCGGGTGCCCACGGGGTTCAGCGCTGTCGAGCAGCTCGAATGCCGCTGCACCACCAACACCTGCGGTGCCGGGCTGCTCGACGTCGGCGCCGCGGTCGCGCGCGCCGCCGAGCCCTTGCCGGCGGCTGGCGGCGGTGGGGGCGGAAGCGTCGGCTTCGGCTGGGCCCTGGGGCTGGCGCTGGCCAGCCTGCTGCTGTGGCGGCTCGACCGCCGCGGCCGCGCGCGGGCCGGCCCGCGGCGCCGGTTCAGTTGACGGCGCGGTTGCCGGCCGCCGGCGCCGCATCGGCCGGTGCGGTCGTCGGTGCGGCCGGTGGTGGCAGCGCCGGCTCGGGCACCAGCCGCAGCGCGTCGGGGTTGATCTGCCGCTCCTGTGGGCGCGGCTCGCTGCCGGCCGCCGGCGGGCGCGGCAGCCAGCCGGCGTTCCACGCGTAGAGCCCGGCGTTGAGGGCGATCAGCGCGAGGACCAGCCAGCGCATGTCGATCAGTCCCGCGTCAGCGGCCGCACGCTGACCTCGCCGCCGACGAGCTCGTGGACCTCGCCGTCGGGGGTGCGCACGCGCAAGGCGCCGCTGGCGCCCACGCCCAGCGCGAGGCCCTGCGGAACGGCCGGCGAGGTCGTGGTCACCGTCTGCCCGCGCAGCAGGTCGCGCCGCGCGTAGTCGGCGGCGAACGCGGCGTAGCCCTCGGCTTCGTGGCGGCGCAGGGCCTGCGCCAGCGGCACGGCGACGCGGTGCAGCACCTGCGGCGCACTCAGCCCGGGGTCGAGCTCCTGCAGGCAGGCGCGGTCGTCGCGGTCTTCCTCGATCGACTGCGGCGCGACGTTGAGGCCGACGCCGACCACCGCCATGCGCTGGCGGCCGACGGCCAGCGTCTCGATCAGGATGCCGCCGAGCTTGCGGCCGCGACCCGGCCCCGTGACGAGCCAGAGGTCGTTGGGCCACTTGAGGCCAATCTGCGGGCCCTCGCCGCCGGGGGGGTCGAGGGCGTCGGCCAGCGCGACGCCGGCGGCCAGCGACAGCCCGCCCCAGTCGGCCGGGGCCAGCGGCAGCGCCAGCGAGAAGGTCAGCGAGGCCCCGCGCACCGAGCGCCAGGTGCGGCCCTGGCGCCCGCGGCCATGGGTCTGCTCCTCGGCCACCAGCAGGCAGGGCAGGGTGTCGACCGCGCGCCGGCCCAGCGGGGGCGCCGGCAGCGCCGCCTCGGCGAGGACGCCGGGCACGGTGGCCGGCTGGTCGGGCCAGCCGCCGGACTCGCGCACGCGGTCGAGCAGCAGGCTGTTGGTCGACTCGCAGCGCGCGACGACCTCGACCGACACCCCGGGCAGCACCTCCCAGAGCCGGCTCCACAGCGCCTCGACGTCCCAGGACGGCAGGCGCCCTGCAGCGGCCGGGCCCGGGGCGGTGACGGGGCGGTCCATGGGCGTCGGCGGGGGCGCTGGCGCTAGCGCTTGGGCGCGAGCATCGTGCCGCGGCAGCGCGGCTGGCCGCAGTGGCAGGCGTACTGGCGCTTGACCTTGGCCGTGTGGCGGCCTTCGAGCATCAGGCGGTAGTCGAAGAACAGCTCCTCACCCGGCGCGATCGCGCGCAGGGCCTTGACGTAGACCCGCCCGTCGATCTCCTCGGCCTCGCAGTTGGGCTCGCAGGCGTGGTTGATCCAGCGCGCGGCGTTGCCGCCGCTGCCGCCGTCGATCACGCGGCGGTCGTCGATGTGGAAGTAGAAGGTGTGGTCCGGGTTGGCCGCATCGCGCGGGTGGCGGCGCAGCGCTTCCTTCCACGAGATCAGCTCGCCCTTGTACTCGATGATCGTCTGCCCGGCGGCGATCGCCCGCCGCGCGAACACGCCCTTGCCGTGCACGCCCGAGCGGCAGACCTGGATGCGCCGCTGCCCCGTCGGTGCCGTGGGGTGGCCGCCGCCGGCATCTTGCGCGTTGCTCGTCATTCGGTACATTGGTTTCATGGGCGCGCGTGCGTGTGCATGCGCGCGCGACCGGCGGGATTGTAGGCATGCCTGCGCCCGCAGCCTTTCGTCAGCCGTCGCGGCCACCGCCGCGCGGCCCAGCCCCGGACAGACCATGAGCAAGACCCTCGTCATCGCCGAGAAGCCCAGCGTCGCGCAGGACATCGTGCGCGCGCTGACCCCGACGGCCGGCAAGTTCGACAAGCACGACGAGCACTACGAGAGCGTGCACTACGTCGTCACCTCGGCCGTCGGCCACCTCGTCGAGATCAAGGCCCCCGAGGCCTACGACGTCAAGCGCGGCAAGTGGAGCTTCGCGCACCTGCCGGTGATCCCGCCGCACTTCGACCTCGCGCCGATCGACAAGGCCAAGACCCGGCTCGCCGCGGTGGTCAGGCAGATCCGGCGCAAGGACGTCGCCGAGATCGTCAACGCCTGCGATGCCGGGCGCGAGGGCGAGCTGATCTTCCGCCTGATCGTCGACTACGCGGGCAGCGGCAGGAAGCCCGTCGACAAGCCGGTGCGCCGCCTGTGGCTGCAGAGCATGACGCCGCAGGCCATCCGCGAGGGTTTCGAGCGCCTGCGCGACGACCGCCAGATGCAGGGCCTGGCGGCGGCCGCGCGCAGCCGCAGCGAGGCCGACTGGCTGGTCGGCATCAACGGCACGCGCGCGATGACCGCGTTCAACTCGCGCGACGGCGGCTTCTTCCTGACCACCGTCGGCCGCGTGCAGACGCCCACGCTGTCGATCGTCGTCGAGCGCGAGGAGAAGATCCGCCGGCACGTCGCGCGGCCGTACTGGGAGGTCAAGGCCAGCTTCGACGCCCAGGCCGGCCAGTACATCGGCAAGTGGTACGACCCGGCGTTCCGCAAGGACGAGGACCCCGACCGCCGCACCGACCGGCTCTGGGACGAGGCCGCCGCCCGCGCCGTCGCCGACGCCTGCCGCGGCCAGCCGGCCACGGTGGTCGAGGAGGCCAAGGCCAGCACCCAGGCCTGCGCGCAGCTCTACGACCTGACCACGCTGCAGCGCGAGGCCAACTCGCGCTTCGGCTACAGCGCCAAGACCACGCTCGCGCTGGCCCAGGCGCTGTACGAGCGGCACAAGGCGCTGACCTACCCGCGCACCGACTCGCGCTACCTGCCCGAGGACTACCTGGCCACGGTCGGCCAGACGGTGGCCATGCTCGCCGGGGAGGACCTGCCGGGGCCCTTGCGCGCGCTGTCGGCGCATGCGCGCAAGGCGCTCGACCAGGGCTACGTCAAGCCGCTCAAGCGCGTGTTCGACAACGCCAAGGTCTCGGACCACTTCGCGATCATCCCGACGCTGCAGGCACCCAAGGCGCTGACCGAGGCCGAGGCCCGGCTCTACGACCTGATCGTCAAGCGCTTCCTCGCGGTGTTCTACCCGAGCGCCGAATACCTGGTGACGACGCGCACCAGCACCGTGACCCGCGACGGCCGGGCGTACGCCTTCCAGACCCACGGCAAGGTGCTGGTCAAGCCCGGCTGGCTGGCCGTCTACGGCAAGGAGGCCCAGGACGAGGACGCCAACCTGGTGCCGGTGGCCGCCGGCGAGGTCGTGCGCGCCGAGGCCGTCGACGTCGTCGCCCTCGAGACCCGGCCGCCGGCGCGCTACACCGAGGCCACGCTGCTCAGCGCGATGGAAGGCGCGGGCAAGCTGATCGACGACGACGAGCTGCGCGAGGCGATGGCCGAGAAGGGTCTGGGCACGCCGGCCACGCGGGCGGCGATCATCGAGGGCCTGATCGCCGAGAAGTACCTGCTGCGCGAGGGCCGCGAGATGGTGCCCACCGCCAAGGCCTTCCAGTTGATGACGCTGCTGCGCGGCCTGGGCGTCGAGGACCTGACCAAGCCCGAGCTGACCGGCCACTGGGAATACCGCCTGGCCCAGATGGAGCATGGCCAGCTCGCGCGCGAGACCTTCATGGCCGAGATCGCGCAGATGGCCGAGCGGATCGTCAGGAAGGCCAAGGAGTACGACCGCGACACGATCCCTGGCGACTACGCGACGCTGGTCACGCCCTGCCCGCACTGCGGCGGCGTGGTCCGCGAGAACTACCGCCGCTACGCCTGCACCGGCACCGGCAACGGCGGCGAGGGCTGCGGCTTCAGCATCACCAAGACCCCGGCCGGGCGCGCCTTCGAGGTCGCCGAGGCCGAGGCCTTCCTGCGCGACAAGCGCATCGGCCCGCTCGAGGGCTTCCGCTCGAAGGCCGGCTGGCCGTTCACCGCCGAGCTGCGCCTGGTGCGCGACGACGAGATCGACAACTGGAAGCTCGAGTTCGACTTCGGCGACGACGCCCGCGGCGGCGAGGGTGCCGGCGAGGCGGTCGACTTCGGCGACCAGGCTGCGCTGGGCGCCTGCCCCAAGTGCAAGGCCCGGGTCTACGAGCACGGCGGCAACTATGTCTGCGAGCGCACGGTCGGCGCGCAGCCGACCTGCGACTTCAGGAGCGGCAAGATCATCCTCCAGCAGCCGGTCACGCGCGAGGAGATGGGCCGGCTGCTGCGCAGCGGCCGCACCGCCTTGCTCGAGAACTTCGTCTCGAACAAGACCCGGCGCAAGTTCAAGGCCTACCTGGCCTGGAACGACAAGGACGGCAAGGTCGGCTTCGAATTCGAGCCGCGCGCGCCGCGCACGCCGGCCGCCAAGAGCGCGGCGCGCAAGAGCGCTGCCGGCCGCGGCGTGCCGCCGGCCGACGCCGGCTCGTGAGCGCCCCCAGGGCCGGCCGCGCCGGCCGCCCCCCCGCGGGGGTATGTGCAAAGTGGCGGAGCCACATTTGCTCATGAGCGAGGCGGCCCTCGCCAGCCTGCTGGCGATCTTCGCGACGATCGCCATCGGCTGGGGCGCGGCGCGCCTGCGCCTGCTCGGCGACGCCGAGGCGGTGGTCTCGGTGCGCGTGCTCTCGGCGCTGGCGCTGCACCTGTGCGTGCCGGCGCTGCTGTTTCGCACGATGGCGCAGCTCGACCTCGCCGCGCTGCCCTGGTACGTGGTGGCCGCGTACTTCGTGCCGGCCGGCGTCTGGCTGCTCGCGGTCTACGCGCTGCAGCGCCGCGCCGCGCTGTCGCATGGCGCGGCCGCACCGGCGACCCGGGCCATCACCGCGACCTACGGCAACGCGGTGCAGCTGGGCATCCCGATGGCCGCCGCGCTGTTCGGGCCGACCGGGCTGGGGGTGCACATCGCGCTGGTCGCCGTGCACGGGCTGATCCTGCTGACCCTGCTGACCGCGCTGGTCGAGCGCGACCGCGCGCGCGCCGCGCCCGGCACCCGCTGGACGTCGACGCTGCGCGCCACGGTGCGCCAGACCGTGATCCACCCGGTGGTGCTGCCGGTGCTCGTCGGGCTGGCCTGGAACCTCTCGGGCCTGGGCCTGCCCGAGGTCGCCGACCGCACCCTGCAGGGCCTGGGCGCGGCGGTGGTGCCGGTCTGCCTGGTGCTGATCGGCGCCTCGCTGCACGCCTACGACCTGCACGGCCGCCTGGGCAGCGCGGCGGCGCTGGCCGCGGCCAAGCTGCTGCTGATGCCGGCGCTGGTGCTGGCCCTCGCGCACTGGGGCTTCGGCCTGCAGGGGCCGGCGCTGGCGGTGGTCGTGATGATGGCCGCGCTGCCGGTGGGCGCCAACGCGCTGCTGTTCGCGCAGCGCTACCGCACGCTGCAGGGCGAGGCCAGCGCGGCGATCGTGCTGTCGACGCTGGGCTTCGTCGCCACCGCGCCGCTGTGGCTGACGGTGCTGGGCTGGCTCGGCGCGGTCTGATCTGCCCACGGCGGCAGCGCAGCCTTGGGCGACAATGCCGGTGATGGAGCCGACGCCCGACGCCCCTGTCGAGCCCCGAGCCGGGGTGCACGCGACGATGGACCGCCTGGGCGCGGCCGCGCGTGCGGCCGCGGCGCGCCTGGCCTGCGCGCCGACGGCGGCCAGGGACGCCGCGCTGCGCGCGCTCGCGCGCCGGCTGCGCGCCGACGCCGCCGCACTGCAGGCGGCCAACGCGCGCGACGTTGCGGCCGCGCAGGCCGCCGGGCTCGACGCCGCGCTGGTCGAGCGCCTGCGCCTGACGCCCGAGGTCATCGCCACCGTCGCCGAGGGCTGCGAGCAGATCGCCGCGATGGCCGACCCGGTCGGCGAGCTCCTCGAACTGCGCCGGCGGCCCAGCGGGATCGCGGTCGGCCGCATGCGCGTGCCGATCGGCGTCTTCGGCATGATCTACGAGAGCCGGCCCAACGTGACGATCGAGGCCGCGGCGCTGGCCATCAAGAGCGCCAACGCCTGCATCCTGCGCGGCGGCTCCGAGGCCCTCGCCTCCAACGTCGCGCTCTGGCGCTGCGTGCAGGCCGCGCTGGCCGAGGCCGGCCTGCCGCCTGGCGCGGTGCAGCTGGTCGAGACCACCGACCGCGCCGCCGTCGGCCGCCTGATCGCGATGCCCGAGCATGTCGACGTCATCATCCCGCGCGGCGGCAAGGGCCTGATCGAGCGCATCGCCGCCGAGGCCCGGGTGCCGGTCATCAAGCACCTCGACGGCAACTGCCATGTCTACGTCGACGCCGAGGTCGACCTCGAGCTGGCGGTGCGCGTCACCGACAACGCCAAGACCCAGAAATACAGCCCGTGCAACGCCGCCGAGTCGCTGCTGGTGCATGCGGCGCAGGCCGCGGCGTTCCTGCCGCGCATCGGCGCGGTCTTCGCCGCCAAGGGCGTCGAGATGCGCGCCTGCCCGCGCAGCAAGGCCCTGCTGCAGGGCGTGCCCGCGGCCCGCGTGGTCGACGCCGTCGAGCAGGACTGGGCCAGCGAGTACCTCGCGCCGGTCATCAGCGTCAAGGTCGTCGACTCGCTCGACGAGGCGATCGCGCACATCAACCGCTGGGGCTCGCACCACACCGACGCGATCCTGACCACCCACCACCCGAGCGCGATGCGCTTCGTGCGCGAGGTCGACTCGGCCAGCGTGATGGTCAACGCCAGCACGCGCTTCGCCGACGGTTTCGAGTACGGGCTGGGCGCCGAGATCGGCATCAGCACCGACAAGCTGCACGCCCGCGGGCCGGTCGGCCTGGAGGGGCTGACCTCGCTGAAGTGGGTCGTGCTCGGCCAGGGCGAGCTGCGGACCTGAGCACGGGGCCGCGCGCGATGTCGGTCGCCGAACTGGCCCCGGTGCTGATCGTCGCCGTGCTGGCGCTGTGGGTGTACGGCGCGCGCAACCGGCTGGTGCGGCTGCGCCAGGCGGTGCACGCCGCCTGGGGCCGCATCGACGAGCAGTTGCGCCGGCGCGGCACCGCGCTGCCGCAGCTGGTCGAGGCGCTGCGCGCGCCGCTGGCCGGCGAGCCGCACGCGCTCGATGCCGTCGTCGCCGCGCTGGCGCAGGCGCAGGCCGCTGCCGAGCTCGTCGGCCGCCGTCCGGTTCCGGCCGCCGCGCTGGCGGCTTTTGCGCGCGCCGACGCCGCGCTGGCCGCAGCGCTCGAGCGCCTGCTCGCGCTGCTCGACCAGCATGGCGCGCTGCGCGAGCAGGCCGCGGTCGCGCCGCTGCTGCGCGAGCTGCACGACGCCGACCTGCGCATCGCCATCGCCCGCGCCGGCTTCAACGACGCGGCCGCGGCCTACAACGCGGCGATCGGGCAGTTCCCGACCCGGCTGCTGCGGCCGCTGCTGGGCTTCGGGCCGGCGCTGCACTGGTGAACGACGGGGGCGGGCCGGCATGAACTTCCAGCAACTGCGCGCAGTGCGCGAGGCGGTGCGCTGCGGCTTCAACCTGACCGAGGTCGCGGCTGCGCTGCACACCTCGCAGCCGGGCATCAGCCGCCAGATCCGCGAGCTCGAGGACGAGCTCGGGCTGGCGCTGTTCGTGCGCGCGGGCAAGCGCCTGACCGGGCTGACCGAGCCCGGGCGCGAGCTGCTGCCGGTCGTCGAGCGCATGCTGCTCGACGCGCAGAACCTGCGCCGCCTGGCCGACGACCACCTGCACGGCGAGACCGGCACGCTGTCGGTCGCGGCCACCCACTCGCAGGCGCGCTACGCCCTGCCCACGGCGGTGCGCGACTTTCGCCTGAGCCACCCGCAGGTGCGCCTGCACCTGCACCAGGGCTCGGCGCAGCAGGTCGCGCAGATGCTGCGCGAGGGCAGCGTCGACATCGGCATCGCCTCGCGCGCGCTCGACGAGCACGACGACCTCGTCGCGATGCCCTGCTACCGCTGGACGCACTGCGTGGTCGTGCCGCCGGGTCACCCGCTGCTCGAGGGCGAGCTGACGCTGGCGCGGCTGGCTGCGCACCCGCTGGTGACCTACGACCAGGGCTTTACCGGCCGCGGCTCGATCGACGACGCCTTCGCGCGCGCCGGGCTGGCCATGCAGATCGTGCTGAGCGCGATGGACGCCGACGTCATCAAGACCTACGTCGAGCTCGGCCTGGGTGTCGGCGTGGTCGCCTCGATCGCCTTCGACGAGCAGCGCGACGCGCCGCTGCGCGCGATCGACGCGCGCCGGCTGTTCCCGATCAACACCACGCTGGTGGCCATGCGCCGCGGCGCGGTGCTGCGCCGCTACGCCTACCGCTTCGTCGAGACCTTCGCGCCGCACCTCACGCCCGCGGTCGTGCACCCGCTGCAGACCGTCGCCCGCGGCGCGCCGCCGGCGCCGCTGTAGCCGGGCCCCGGCGGCGCGCCGCCGGGGCTGGCCTCAGCCGCCGACGGCCGACACCCGCTGGCCGGCGACGAAGCGCGTGACCTGCCGCGGCTGCAGGCGGTACTCGGCGCCGACCCGCAGCGCCAGGCGCTCGCGCAGGCCGTGGAAGGCTTCGCGCGGCAGCTCGACGTCGACGTAGCCGCCGTCGTCGCGGCGGAATTCGAGCCGGGTGTTGGCGCCGACGGTCAGGGTCTGGGCCAGCGTCGCGCGGATCGCGTCGGCGCCGGCGGCGGGGTCGCCGGGCAGCAGCACGCTCAGCTCGTGCGGGCGCACGTAGCCCTGGTCGCCACCGAGCGGCACCAGGTTG
>Ga0208609_100829_pt1 | contig 10235 bp, 5 predicted proteins | sample SubbioR11_8A_Apr_FD_184813 | JGI IMG/M metagenome (GOLD analysis project Ga0208609, IMG submission 184813) | Serpentinite rock and fluid subsurface biosphere microbial communities from McLaughlin Reserve, California, USA - CR11_8A_Apr (SPAdes) | ecosystem: Environmental > Terrestrial > Deep...
TATTGCTGCTGTCAATGTTGTCTTTCCATGGTCTACGTGACCTATTGTTCCTACGTTAACGTGGGGTTTTGTCCTCTCAAATTTTTTCTTGGCCATTTTTAATATCCTCCTTAAAATTACTATATTTTAAATTAGGCTGCTCCGCCTTGTCTTTTTGCAATAATTTCATCTGCAATATTTTTGGGAACCTCTGAATAATGATCAAACTGCATCACATATGTTCCTCTGCCCTGTGTCTTTGATCTTAAGTCTGTGGCATATCCAAACATCTCGGCTAAAGGCACATACCCCCTTACAACATGACCTCCAGCCCTTGGCTCCATACCTTCAACTCGACCCCTTCTACCGCTCATGTCACCAATTACATCCCCAAGATATTCATCAGGTATAACCACTTCTACCTTCATAACTGGCTCTAACAAACATGGACTGGCTTTAGGCACTGCGTTTTTAAAAGCTAGCGAACCTGCTATTTTGAAAGCCATTTCTGAAGAATCAACATCGTGAAATGAGCCATCTACCAATGTAGCTTTTACATCAATAGTTGGATAGCCTGCAAGGACTCCGTTCTCCATGGCCTCCCTTATGCCGGCATCTACTGCTGGAATATACTCCTTGGGTATAATCCCGCCAACAATTTTGTTCTCAAACATATAGCCTTGAGCATCTTCCAGGGGTTCAAATTCAACCACAACGTGTCCATACTGCCCTCTACCACCAGATTGGCGTACATACTTTCCTTCAACCTTGACTGATTTGCGAATTGTTTCTTTATATGCTACCTGTGGTTTGCCAACATTTGCGTCAACTTTGAATTCTCTAAGAAGTCTATCACAGATAATTTCCAGGTGCAATTCCCCCATGCCTGAAATAATAATCTGACCAGTTTCTGTGTCAGTATGCACCTTGAAAGTTGGATCCTCTTCAGCAAGCTTTTGTAAAACTATACCCATTTTGTCCTGGTCCTGTTTTGTTTTAGGTTCAATGGCTACTGAAATAACAGGTTCAGGAAATTGCATGGATTCTAGGATTATGGGAGCTTTTTCATCACATAAAGTATCCCCAGTTGATGTATCTTTTAGCCCAACTGCAGCTGCAATATCTCCTGTTGATACCTCAGGTACCTCTTCCCTGTGATTGGCATGCATTTTCAAGAGTCTGCCAATTCGCTCCATTTTGCCCTTGGAGGCATTATAAACATATGAGCCTGACTTGAGAACACCTGAGTAAACTCTAAAAAAGGTAAGTTTACCTACATAAGGGTCTGTCATGATTTTGAAGGCCAATGCCGCAAAAGGCTCATTGTCATCAGATTTGCGAACCTCCTCCATATCTTTTTCAGGATTATAACCTGCTATTGGAGGAACATCTAAAGGTGATGGCAGATAGTCAACCACTCCATCAAGCAAAGCCTGAACCCCTTTATTTTTAAAAGAAGAACCACAAAATGTTGGTATGATCTTAACTGCAATTGTTGCCTTGCGTATACCCCTTTTAATCTCTTCTTCAGTAAGCTCTTCACCTTCTAAATACCTCATTATCAGCTCATCATCACTTTCAGATACAGCTTCAATGAGCTTTTCCCTGTAATGCTCTACATCCGCTAGCATTTCTCCTGGGATTTCGCATTCATCGCTTTTTGTGCCCAGGTCATCTATATATATAATTGCTTTTTTTCTAACTAAATCAACATAACCCTTGAAGTTTTCTTCTGAACCAATGGGCAATTGTACAGGTACGGCATTTGCACCTAATCGGGTTTTAATCATGTCGACTCCATTTAAAAAGTCGGCACCTATTCTATCCATTTTATTAATATAGGCAATTCTTGGCACGCCATATTTATCAGCCTGGCGCCAAACTGTTTCAGACTGTGGCTCTACCCCGCCTACTGAACAGAACACAGCTACTGCACCATCTAAAACCCTCAGGGATCTTTCAACCTCTACTGTAAAGTCAACGTGGCCGGGTGTGTCTATAATATTAATACTATATCCTTTCCAATGACACGTTGTAGCAGCAGAAGTAATGGTGATACCTCTTTCCTGCTCTTGAATCATCCAATCCATGGTTGCGGCACCGTCATGAACTTCCCCAAGTTTGTGTACTTTACCTGTATAGAATAGAATGCGTTCAGTAGTAGTGGTTTTACCAGCATCAATATGGGCCATGATTCCTATATTTCTTGTTTTGTCTAATGGGTATTCCTTCGCCATTTAATTCACCTCTCTTATTTCATCTGTTAGATGTCAGATGTCAGATGTCGGATACGCTTTTAGAATTGTCCCTGGAAATTCTATCTATGGCTTACTCCAACGTCAGACCTCCGACCTCTGTATATTGCTGAGGCGGCGGCTAGTACCGGCAACCGAAGTTTTTACCATCTGTAATGAGCAAAAGCCTTGTTAGCTTCAGCCATCTTATGAGTGTCTTCCTTTTTCTTAATAGAACTACCTGTATTATTGGCAGCATCAATTAGCTCATTTGCCAACTTTTCCTGCATGGACTTTCCTCCCCTTTGACGGGTATAATTTATAATCCAGCGGTTGGCTAATGTCTGTCTTCTATCTGGGCGAACTTCAACTGGAACCTGGTAGTTAGCACCACCTACACGTCTTGCCTTTACTTCTAAAACTGGCATTACATTCTTAATAGCTTCCTCAAATACTTCCATTGGATCTCTGCCTGTTTTTTCCCTAATAGTATCCAATGCACCATAAACAATTGCTTCTGCTGTTCCTTTTTTGCCGTCTAGCATTATCTGGTTTATAAGTTTTGTCAGCCTTACACTTTTATATTTTGGGTCAGGCAAAACTTTTCTTTTTGGTACATGACCTCTACGTGGCATCCATTACCCTCCTTTACTAATGGGATGTTGGAAGTGAGATATTTGATTTCAGATAAAACCCACTTCTAGCAATAATTTTAATTTTACTATTTATTTCTTTGTTACGTTCTTTGGTAGGTTCTTTGGTCTTTTAGAGCCGTATTTTGATCTGCCTTGCTTTCTGTTGTTTACCCCAGCAGTATCCAAAGAACCCCTTACTATGTGATATCTCACACCTGGAAGATCCTTCACCCTGCCCCCTCTAACCAAAACTACCGAGTGTTCCTGAAGGTTATGACCAATACCTGGTATATAAGCAGTTACTTCTATACCATTTGTCAGTCTTACCCTGGCAACTTTTCTCAATGCAGAGTTAGGTTTTTTGGGAGTAGTAGTATACACCCTGGTACATACTCCCCTTTTTTGAGGAGAATTCTTCAAAGCAGGTGCTGTAGATTTTTTTTCCACCACTTCTCTACCTTTTCTAACTAACTGTTGAAATGTAGGCACTTACTACACCTCCTTCCTTAAAAACTTTTAAAACTATTGAAAAATGGCAGCCGTGGCTGAACCAACCTCTATCCCACACAAACGGCCTAATTCTTCCATTGTAACAATAAAAACAATTTCTATTCCCTTTTCCTCACAAAGTTTAAGTATTGGTTCAGTGACCCGCTTTTCCGCATCACGGGCCACAAAAACCAACTGAGCTTCTCCCTTTTCTATAGCTTTCTTAGTCTGCTTGGTACCTATAAATATTTTTCTTGCTTGTTTTAGCCTTTCTTCTACAAGCATTGCCGCAGACCTCCTATAGTTTTAGCAAATTACACACTTACTTATAATATCACTGTCATATGGTCATGTCAATACTATTAAGTTTTCATCTGCATTTTCAACATCTTCATAGCCAAGATTATTCTCCTTATATCTAACCATGCCTGTACCTGCTGGAATTAGCTTTCCAATGATGACATTTTCTTTTAAGCCAAGGAGTGGATCAACTTTACCTTTAATGGCTGCTTCAGTCAGCACCCTGGTTGTTTCCTGGAAGGATGCCGCTGACAGGAAGGAGTCTGTAGCTAAAGATGCTTTAGTGATTCCAAGCAGCACAGTTTTGGCTGTTGCAGGAGCTCCACCTTCAGCTATAATTAAATTGTTGGCATCTTCAAATTCAAAACGGTCTATCACACTGCCAGGCAGCAAATGGGTATCTCCAGCATCTTCAATCTTTACTTTTCTCAGCATCTGTCTAATGATAATCTCAATGTGCTTATCATTAATATCAACACCCTGCAGCCTGTAAACCTTCTGCACCTCTCTTAAAAGATAAGCATGGACTCCCTTTACCCCTTTTACTTTAAGCATATCGTGGGGGTTTACTGATCCTTCGGTAAGTTCATCTCCAGGTTCAATGTAGTCCCCGTCCTGCACCCTTACCCTTGCTCCAAAGGGTACAACATAGGTCTGCTTTTCTTCTCCCTGGGCTACGGTTATTTCTCTTCTTCCTTTCACCTCAGATATGCTTGCCATACCAGGATTTTCAGCAATTACCGCCTGTCCCTTGGGTTTGCGACCCTCAAATAACTCCTCAATCCTCGGTAGACCCTGGGTAATATCGTCACCAGCTACTCCACCTGTGTGGAAGGTACGCATTGTAAGCTGGGTACCTGGCTCTCCAATTGATTGGGCGGCAATAATGCCTACAGCCTCACCAATTTCTACTGCTTTTCCTGTTGCCAGGTTGCGTCCGTAACAGGTTGCACACACACCATTACGTGTCTTACATGCTAAAACTGAACGGATTTTAACTGCTTTTATGCCGGCTTCAATTATCTTTTTTGTTTGTTCATTGGAAATCTCTTCTCCAGTCCTTGCTATCAATTCGCCTGTTTTGGGATTATGAATATCTCCCAGGACAAATCTTCCCGTTAGTCTTTCAGATAATGGCTCAATTACCTGACCACTCTCATTGATTTCTGCAACCTCAAATCCCATATCAGTACCACAGTCAATTTCTCTTACTATAACATCCTGGGAAACATCTACAAGCCTTCTTGTCAGGTAACCCGAGTCAGCTGTTCTCAAAGCCGTATCAGCAAGACCCTTCCTGGCTCCATGGGTGGAGTTAAAGTATTCTAAAACTGTTAATCCTTCTCTAAAATTGGCCTTAATAGGTATTGGAATAATTCGTCCAGATGGGTCTGCCATTAGTCCCCTCATACCTGCCAACTGTCTTATCTGCTGAATATTACCCCTGGCACCTGAATTAGCCATCATGTAAACTGAATTAAATTTATCCAGGGTTTCCATTAATCCCCTGGTTACATTATCTGTGGCTTCGTTCCATAATCCAATAACCTTTTGGTATCTTTCTTCTTCTGTTATCAATCCCCTGCGATATTGAAGCTCTACATTTTCAACTTTCTTTTCAGTTTTTTCCAGAATTGCTGTTTTGTCACTAGGAATATCCAAATCCTTGACGCCCACAGTTATTCCCGCTCTGGTAGAATAGTTGAAACCTATTTTTTTCAATCCATCCAGCATCTTTGCTGTACGTGATATACCCAGCTTTTCATAACATTCAGCAACAATTTGCCCTAATTGTTTTTTACCTACAACCGTATTCTTATAGCCAAGTTCTACTGGAATGGGAACGCCAAAGTTAAATATCATCCTGCCAACAGTAGTTTCTGTTAGCTTGCCATCGATTTTTGTCTTGATCTTGGCATGAAGTTCCACAACACCCTGATCATAAGCAAGGCTAGCTTCTTCATAACTAGCAAATATTTTGCCCTCGCCCTTTGCTCCTTCTTTTTCCTGGGTTAAGTAATACATTCCCAAAACCATATCCTGGGTAGGGGTCACTACAGGTCTTCCGTCCTTAGGATTTAATATGTTATGACTTGAAAGCATCAATATCCTGGCTTCTGTTTGGGCTTCAGCAGAAAGGGGCACGTGAACAGCCATCTGATCACCATCAAAGTCAGCATTGTATGCAGTACATACCAGGGGATGTATCTGTAAGGCCCTTCCTTCAACCAGTACAGGCTGGAACGCCTGAATTCCCAAACGGTGCAGGGTAGGGGCTCTATTAAGTAAAACTGGATGCTCAGTAATTACCTCTTCCAATACGTCCCAGACCTCCGGTCTAAGCCTTTCCACCATTCTTTTAGCACTTTTGATATTATGAACAAATCCCTTGTCTACCAGCTTTTTCATCACAAAAGGCTTAAACAACTCCAGGGCCATTTCCTTGGGCAGGCCACACTCATGCATTTTAAGCTCAGGCCCAACAACAATTACTGAACGGCCCGAATAGTCCACCCTTTTACCAAGAAGGTTCTGACGAAAACGTCCCTGTTTACCTTTTAACATATCTGATAAAGACTTTAGTGGCCGGTTCCCCGGACCAGTTACCGGCCTTCCCCTTCTACCATTGTCTATAAGTGCATCTACCGCTTCCTGAAGCATTCTTTTTTCATTCCTAACTATTATGTCGGGTGCTCCAAGATCTAGAAGTCTTTTTAAACGATTATTTCTATTGATAACCCTTCTATAAAGGTCATTTAAATCAGATGTTGCAAATCTGCCTCCATCAAGCTGAACCATCGGGCGCAATTCAGGAGGAATTACCGGCAGCACATCCATAATCATCCAGTCTGGCCTGTTCCCTGAATTTTTAAAGGCCTCAACTACCTCAAGTCGTCTAATAGCCCTGATCTTTCTTTGACCACTTGTTTCCTTTAATTCTTTTCTCAATTCTGCTGCAAGTTGATCAAGGTCCATCTCTTCAAGGAGTCTCTTAATTGCTTCAGCACCCATACCAGCTTGAAACTTTGCACCGTATTTATCTCTATATTCCCTGAACTCAGTTTCAGTTAAAAGCTGCTTCTTCATTAGGGGTGTATCACCAGGATTGGTAACAATATATGAAACGAAATATAGTACCTTTTCCAGAGATCTGGGTGACATATCTAATAGAAGACCCATCCTGCTTGGTATCCCTTTAAAGTACCAGATGTGAGAAACAGGTGCTGCCAGCTCAATATGTCCGAGCCTCTCCCTGCGAACTTTAGAACGTGTTACTTCAACTCCACAACGATCACAGACAATCCCCTTGTAACGAACCCTCTTGTATTTACCACAGTGACACTCCCAATCTCTAGTAGGTCCGAATATCTTCTCACAAAACAATCCTTCTCTTTCTGGTTTAAGAGTACGGTAATTAATTGTTTCTGGTTTTTTCACCTCTCCACTTGACCATGCTCGAATCTGTTCAGGGGATGCTAATCCAATTCTCATTCTCTCGAAATTGTTAACATCTATCAAGGGCCTCTCTCCCTTCTTTTTATTGGATAACTGGAGGTTTAATAATCCATATCATCGTCATCATCCACATCATCAATATCAAATTCATCAATATCTGTCAGGTCAAAGTCTTCGTCTTCCATATCCTCATCTAATTCTATTGCAGTACCTTCTTTATCTGGATCCTCTACTTGTATGTCAATACCAAGCTCCTTGGCAGTTTCGCTAATATCATCATCATCTTCTTTTATTTCAATTTCCTGGTCCGCTTCCGATAATACTTTCACGTCCAGACCCAAACTTTGAAGCTCCTTTATTAATACCTTGAAGGATTCTGGAACCCCTGGTTCAGGCACATTTTCTCCCTTCACAATGGCCTCATATGTTTTAACCCTTCCAACCACATCATCTGATTTAACAGTTAGAATTTCTTGGAGGGTATAACCAGCGCCATAGGCCTCTAATGCCCAAACTTCCATTTCACCAAACCTTTGGCCACCAAATTGGGCCTTGCCGCCAAGGGGCTGTTGGGTTACTAGTGAATAGGGACCTGTTGAGCGAGCATGAATTTTATCATCAACAAGGTGAGCAAGCTTTAGCATGTACATGTAGCCTACAGTTACTTCTCGATCAAAGGGCTGCCCTGTTCTGCCATCATATAGAATTGTTTGGCCATTTTTGGGAAGACCAGCTTTTTCTAAAAGCTCCTCAATGTCCTTTTCAGAGGCTCCGTCAAATACTGGAGTGGCTATGTACAGCCCTAGTGCTGATGCAGCCCAACCAATATGGGTTTCCAAAACCTGACCAATATTCATTCTGGATGGTACCCCCAGGGGATTTAATACAATCTGTATAGGTGTTCCGTCTGGTAAGAAGGGCATATCCTCTTCAGGCAGGATTTTAGATATAACACCTTTATTACCATGGCGCCCTGCCATCTTATCCCCTTCTGATATTTTTCGTTTCTGGGCAACATACACCCTTACAAGCTGATTAACACCTGGGGCTAATTCATCACCATTTTCTCTGGAGAAAACCTTTACATCCACTATTTTGCCAGCCTCGCCATGGGGCACTCTTAAAGATGTATCCCTTACCTCTCTGGCCTTTTCTCCAAATATTGCTCTTAATAGTCTTTCCTCAGCAGTAAGCTCAGTTTCACCCTTTGGTGTAACCTTGCCAACCAGGATATCTCCAGGCCTAACCTCGGCCCCTACTCGGATAATACCCCTTTCATCCAGGTCTTTTAATACATCATCCCCTATATTTGGAATGTCTCTTGTAATTTCCTCTGGACCTAGCTTTGTATCTCTAGCATCACATTCATATTCTTCTATATGAATAGAAGTAAAAACATCTTCTTTTACGAGTTTTTCACTTATTAAGATAGCATCCTCATAGTTATATCCTTCCCAGGTCATAAAGGCTACTAATATGTTCTTGCCAAGGGCTAATTCTCCCATATCAGTGGATGGTCCATCAGCAATAACTTCACCCTTTTCTATCCTTTGTCCAGGTCTTACTATGGGTTTTTGGTTAATACATGTACCCTGGTTGGATCTATCAAACTTTTTAAGCTTATACTTATCCACCGTCCCATTATCATTTAAAATAGTTATATTGTTTCCAGCAACCCTTTGAACTACACCAGGGTTTTTGGCTAGACACACTACACCAGAATCTCTTGCACTTTTCCATTCCATTCCTGTTCCGACCATGGGAGCAGTAGTTTTTAATAATGGGACAGCCTGTCGCTGCATGTTAGCACCCATTAAAGCCCTGTTGGCATCGTCATGCTCAAGGAAGGGAATTAAAGCTGTAGCTATACTCCACACCTGTTTGGGTGTAACATCCATATAATCAACTTTTTCTGTATCAATTATAACAATCTCATGTCCCCATCTAGCGTTAACTTTATTAGTTAAAATTTTACCTGTTTCAGGGTCAACAGGAGTATTAGCCTGGCCTATAACATACTGGTCCTCTTCATCAGCACTTAAGTAATGAATTTCATCAGTTACTGTTCCAGTTTCCTTATCTACTTTTCGATAAGGTGCCTCCATGAACCCAAACTCGTTAATTCTTGCATATGTACTTAAGGAGCCAATTAAACCAATGTTTGGGCCTTCTGGAGTTTCAATGGGACATACCCTTCCATAGTGAGAGTGGTGTACGTCTCGAACCTCAAAGCCTGCCCTTTCTCTACTTAAACCACCAGGTCCAAGGGCACTTAGCCTTCTCTTATGGGTCAATTCTGCCAGTGGATTTGTCTGGTCCATAAACTGGGACAGCTGACTGCTGCCAAAAAATTCCTTGATAGCTGCTACTGCAGGCCGTATGTTTATCAATGCCTGGGGAGTTATTACCTCCACATCCTGAATGGTCATACGTTCCCTGATTACTCGCTCCATTCTTGATAAACCAATTCTAAATTGATTCTGTAGTAATTCACCTACAGATCGAAGCCTTCTATTTCCTAAATGGTCTATATCATCAGGTGGTATTTCTCCACTTAATACTTTTAATAGATGCTTGACAGATGCGGTAATATCCTTAACTGTTAGGTGTCTGATATATTCCTTTTCCCCTGTTTCACTCTCTGCAAATAATACTCCATGTTTAAGCTTTTTGTTGATTTTGTATCTGCCTACATTTCCAAGGTCATATCTTTTGGGATCAAAGAATAAAGTTTCTAATAATGTCCTTGCGCTATCTACTGTGGGTGGTTCACCTGGTCTTAGTCGTTTATAAATCTCAACCAGGGCTTCTTCTTCTGATTCCGTATGATCCTTTTCAAGGGTTAATTGAATACGTGGATCATTTTCATATTCAGCTAGAATCTTACTGTTGGTATTGTAGCCTAAAGCTCTAAAAAGTACTGTCACTGGTACTTTTCTTGTTCTGTCAATACGAACATATATATTCTCATTTAAATCTGATTCAAATTCTAACCATGCACCCCTATTTGGTATAATGGTACCACCACATATTTTAATCCCGCTCGGGTCAATCTGCTCACTAAAGTACACACCAGGGGATCTTACTAACTGGCTAACAATAACCCTTTCTGCACCATTTATAATGAATGTTCCTTGTTCAG
>Ga0208609_100831_pt1 | contig 10225 bp, 11 predicted proteins | sample SubbioR11_8A_Apr_FD_184813 | JGI IMG/M metagenome (GOLD analysis project Ga0208609, IMG submission 184813) | Serpentinite rock and fluid subsurface biosphere microbial communities from McLaughlin Reserve, California, USA - CR11_8A_Apr (SPAdes) | ecosystem: Environmental > Terrestrial > Deep...
CTCCACTAAGCCCAGCGTACCGACGCCGGCGGCGGCCAGATAGAGCAAAACTGGTGAGCCCAGGCCGCCCGCGCCAACCACTAACACCTTGCTGTCAAGCAGCGCTTGCTGCCCCTTAGCGCCGACACCGGGCAGGATGATATGCCGCGCATAGCGGTCGAGTTGGGTGCGGGTGAACATGCCCTAGTCTAACCCTTGGGGATCCTGTCCTAGCCCACCGGCTGACCTTGTTGCCGGGGTAGCTAGGGGCTGAGCCTTGAACTAGCTAGGCTGCTGGGGACGGGGCGAGGCCGCTGAGCTCTATTGACCATCACGATGCCGCCGATGGCCAATATACCGCCGGCTAGCGTGAGCCAGCCGGGTACTTCGCCGAGCAGCAGCCAGGCAAAGAGTAGGCTGAATACCGGCACGCCGTAGAGAAAGGCCGTGACCAGTGTGACCGGCGCTTGCGAGAGGGCGTGGGCAAAGAGCGCATAGGCCACTGCGGCAGGGAACAGTCCGATGTAGACCGCAGCCCAGATAGATGCTGTACCGGCAGTGGCGAGGTCGGCCGGGAGGCTAGGCAGAAAGACCAACAGGGGGGCGGTTCCGCTCCAGGTGGCAAAGGCGGTTATCTCCACCGCGCCGTACTTGGCGAGCAGGCGCTTTTGCAGCACCACGAAGAAGGCCGTTACCACCGAAGAGAGCAGGACCAAAAGGGCGTAGGGGTTGAAACCGGGCTGCGGGTCGTCGCCGATTGCGATGATGGCTACTCCCACAAAGGCGGCGCTGATGCCGAGCCAGCCTAGCGGGGGCAGGCGCTCACCGAGCCAGAAGAGCGCCACCACCGCGGTTATCGCCGGAGCGGTAGCGATGATCAGGCTGGCAGCGCCGGCGCTGACATGAAGCGAACCGTAGTTCAGCGCCAAATGGTAGATGGTGATTCCCAGTAACCCCAGCAGCAAGAACGAGGGCAGGTCAGCTCGAGCGGGCATTAGCCGCTGGCGCGTTATTAGCAGATAGGGGACGAAGCTGGCCGAGGCTACCAGAAAGCGCAATAGCGTCAGGTTGGTGGCCGAGAAACCTTCCAACCCCACCTTGATCAGGGGGAATGCCGACCCCCACAGCACACTTAGTCCGAGCAGAGTGACCAGCAGACGTGGACTCATGCTGCTACTCTAACGCTGCGCCGGAGAAGGAGCAAAATCTTGCCGTGCCGCGCCTTAGTTTGGCAGCTTCACGGCGCGGCCACAGGCGCAGAGCTCCTGCTCGCGAATGATCGTCTGCTGGCCCTGGCGGTACCACAGGGTGCTGCAGTCGGGGCAGCGGAGCTCCTCGCGGCTGATGCTGCGAAGCTGCTCCGGGGTCAGCCAGCGCTTCTCGCCACACCAGTGGCAGACGGCCTCAGCGCCGCCGTCCTCAGCGATCATCGCCTCGCGTTCGGCGGGGCTGAAGTAGGCGATGGCCGTAAGCGCCTTTTGCTCACTACAGCGGCAGTGAAACGACAGCGGGAGAGCGGTCTCTAGCGGGATAAACTCCAGCCCCCAACAGAGCTCCTCAAGGATCTCCAGCAGCGAGCGGTGCGCCATAGCCTCGGTCAATTGAAAGGCCCGAACATTGGCTTCCAGTAGTGCCAGCGCTGCGTCGTCACAGCTGGGGAGCGCCTGGAGGAGCACGCCGCCGGCTCGCGTTACCCGTTCCTCTTCAAGGTAGACGCCTAGTAGCACCGCCGAGGCGATCTGCTCGGATTGCGCTAAAAAGACGGCGATATCCTCAGCGATTTCGCCGCTTGCCAGCGGCACGCTGCTGCTGTAGGGGTCGCCGTAGGGCGCGTGGGCACGGATCACTTGGAGGTCGCCGCCGGGGCCGAGTGCCCCACCGACATCGAGCTTGCCGTCGCTACGGGGCGGCAGATAGACCTCGGGGTTGGTAACGTAGCCGCGCACGGTGCCATCTAAACCGGCATCGGCAATCACCCCGCCCAGCGGGCCGCCGCCGCGCAAGCGCAGCGTTACGCGGTCTCGCGGGTTCTTAAGCAGCACGTGGGCAAGCGTCAGCGCGCCGGTTAAGGTGCGGCCTAACGCAGCGCTGGCGGTAGGGCTGGTCTGGTGACGCCTGGCCGCTTCCGCGACCAGCCTAGTGGTATCGGCGGCGATGATGCGCAGGCCTCCGCCTGCGGCCAGGCCGCGAAGTAAGTAGGACATAGCTCCCTTTCGTGCCCGCCGCTCAGTATAGATAGCTAGCGGCCTACTGCCGGTAAGGCTAGCTACGGGGCAAACTTGCTTTGCAGTGCGTCCAGGCTGGCCTGAGGGACTAGGCTGCTCACATCGGCGCCGAGGCTGGCTAGCTCCCGCACTCGCGAGCTTGATAGGTAAGACCAGCGGGTAGCGGTCATGATAAAGGTGGTTTCGACCTGGGGGTTGAGCTGGCGGTTGAGGTGGGCCATCTGCAACTCTACTTCGAAATCAGAGATAGCGCGTAGGCCCTTGACGATGACCCGCGCTCCAAGGGTGCTCATGTACGCTACCAGCAACCCCTCGAACTTGTCGCACTTGACGTTGGGGAGCCCTTTGGTGGCGGTGGCGAGGATCTCGAGGCGCTCGCTAACTGTAAACAAGGCGCTGTCCTTGAGCGGATTGTGCAGCACGGCTACCGTTAACCGGTCGAAGATGCCGCTAGCGCGCCGTATCAGATCGACGTGACCGTTATGCAGTGGGTCGAAGCTACCGGGATAGACGGCATGGATCATAAGCTAGTCTAGCAGCTTGGCAATCAACGCCTCGGGTGTCAGCTCGCTCAGCCAAGCCGCCTCGAGCCAGGTGTCGTCGCGGGCCATCAGCCGCTGGCGCAGGGTCGCGGTCAGCAGGGTGGCTAGCTCGAGCCGAGCGCGGGAGAGCCGGCGCTGCCCCAGCCCGCTTTGCGCCAGATAGGCGCGGTGCTCGGCGATGTGCGCGGCTAGCTCCGCAATGCCGGTGCCATCGGTGGCCACGGTCGGGACCAGCGGCGGCAACCAGCCGGCAGCGGGGGCGAGCTCGAGCGCCGCTTGCACCTCGCGTTGCAGTTTAGGCCCGCCCGGCTGATCGTACTTGTTGAGGGCGAAGATATCGGCTACTTCCATGATCCCGGCCTTAAAAGCCTGCACCCCATCGCCCTGACCGGGCGTCAGCACCACCACCGTGGTATCGGCTACGGCGGCGATCTCCACCTCCGACTGGCCAACCCCGACGGTCTCGATGAAGATAGTGTCGAACCCGCTGGCATCGAGCAGCGTTGCCGCTTGCAGGGTCGAGGCCGCTAAGCCGCCCAAATGCCCGCGGGTGGCCATCGAGCGGATAAAGACCGCCCGGTCTTGATGCCAGCGCAGCATCCGGATGCGGTCACCCAGGATCGCCCCGCCCGAGAAAGGGCTGGTCGGGTCTACCGCTAAGACCGCTACTCGCTCCCCGGCGGCTCGAGCCACCCCGATCAGCTTATCGGTCAGCGTGCTCTTGCCGCTCCCCGGCGCGCCAGTAATGCCGATTAAGCGCGCCCGGCCGGCTTGGGGTCGCGCTGCCCGCAGCAGCGCCTGGCCCTCGCCACGGCTGCTCTCCAGCAGGCTGATAGCCCTGGCTAGCGCGCGCTCATCGCGGTTTAGCACCCTAGTGAGGAGATCGTTAGTGGGGAGATCGTTGCCGCTAGCCATGAGAAAAAGCCTCTCCCTTAGGGGCTAGAAAAGGCCAAAATAGACGAACAGCAGCAGCAGTGCGCCGCAGGCCGCCAGCCAGAAGCGGTAGGGGTACCAGCTCTGGCGGCGCAGTCGGGACAGCCAATCCTGGGCTGGATAGGCCTCCGCTACCTGGCGAATGCCGCTCAGCGTGCCGCGCAGCTCGACCGAGGCCGGTTTGCTCGGTAAGGCGTAGGGCTTGGGGCGCACCTCGACCTGCTCGACAAAGAGGGCGATGGCCGAGAGGTTGTCAGGGCTGCCGCGCTCGTTGGCGCGCTGCATCAGCCGGCTAACAGCTTCCTCTGGCGGGTAGCGGCTGACTATCTCCAGGAGCTGTGCGTCGCTAAGCAACATGCTGATGCCGTCGCTACACACCAGTATCCGGTCGCCGGAGCGCACCGTAAAGTGGTCGATGTCAAGCTTGATCTCGGGCAGCGCCCCCAGCGCGTTGGTGATCACGTTGCGCCAGCGGTGGCGCTTGGCCTCGTCCTCGGTCAGCACGCCTTGCCGTACCCGATCGGCGACCCAGCTGTGATCTTGGGTTAGCTGCGCGATGGTGCCATCGCGGATTAAGTAGGCTCGCGAGTCGCCGATATGGCCTACTAGCCCCACCTGATCATCGATCAGCACTATGGTTAGGGTAGTTCCCATACCCTGGTGCTCAGGGTGCTGGTGGGCGTAGTCGTAGATCTCCAGATTGGCGGCTTGCACCGCCTTGGCAATAGCGATAGGCGGATGCACCCAGCCGGTGGCCAGTTCGCGGCTGATGATGGTTATCGCCTTCTGGCTGGCTACCTCGCCGGTGTTGTGGCCGCCCATGCCATCAGCCACTACCGCCAGCACGCCGCTCGCCAGGCGGTCCACGAACACGCTGTCCTGGTTGATAGCTCGCACCCGGCCGGGCTGGGTAGCGCCCGCAATGTGTACCCGGGTGCCGGAGGTTGGTGGGGTGGCCGCGCGCGTCATGGCTTGATTATAGCGATTGGGGAAGTTCGTGCGGGACGAAACAGTTCACACTTGGCTGCGGTATACTACCAGGATGCTTGCTGCTAGCCTTGCTGAGTATGTGCGCACAGGCCGCGTGAGTGCCGAGGAGGTTACCATTGAGGCACTTGAGCGTGCCGAAGCCCAGGCTGATCTCAACCTGTTCATCACCATCGCCCACCAGGCGGCCCTAGGCCGCGCCCGTGAGCTTGATGCGCGCCGCCAAGCGGGTGAGGAGCTGGGCCCCTTGGCGGGGGTGCCGATAGTGGTCAAAGACAATATCTGCACCGCCGGGCTGCGCACGACGGCGGCCTCCGCCAGCTTGGCCGAGTTCGTGCCGCCTTACAGCGCCACGGTGGTCAGGCGGCTCGAGCAGGCCGGGGCGGTGGTCATCGCTAAGAGCAACTGTGATGAGTTTGGGATGGGGAGCAGTAACGAGCGGTCCTACTTCGGTCCGGCCAAGAACCCCTGGGATGCTAGCCGCGTGCCGGGGGGCTCCTCAGGTGGCTCAGCGGCAGCAGTGGCAGCCGGGGTGGTGCCGCTGGCTTTGGGCACCGATACCGGCGGCTCGGTGCGCCAACCGGCCAGCTTTTGCGGCGTGTTGGGCTTTAAGCCCACCTACGGGCGGCTCTCGCGCTACGGCGTGATCGCCTTTGCTAGCTCGCTCGAGCAGGTCGGAGTGCTGGCCCAGAGCAGCCAGGATGTGGCGCTGGCCATGGCGGTGATGGCCGGAGTTGACCCGCTGGATGCCACCACGCTAGCCCAGGACCCTTCCGAGTTTAACGCCCAAGCCGAAGCCAAACCCAGCCTAGCGGGGCTGCGGGTCGGGGTCGTGGCTGAGCTGTCCAACGAGGGCAACAGCCCTGGGGTGCGCGCGGCGCTAGCGCGCGTTAAGACCGAGCTAAGCGAGCTGGGCGCGGAGCTTGGCGAGGTGTCGCTGCCGAGTGCCCGCTACGGCATTGCGGCCTACTACCTGGTGGCTACTGCTGAAGCCAGCAGCAACCTGGCCCGCTTTGACGGGATGCTAATTGGCTCGCGGATAGGGGACAACGCGCTAGGGCAGGCCGCGGTCATGCAGCGCTCGCGCGGAGCGGGCTTTGGCGCCGAGGTGCGGCGGCGCATCTTGATGGGTACCTACGCCCTCTCAGCCGGTTATTACCACGCTTACTACGGCAAGGCGCTCAAGGTCAGGCGGCTGATTGCTGATGAGCTTAACCAAGCCTTCACCCGCTTTGACGTGCTGCTCACCCCGACCTCGCCCACCCCCGCCTATCCGCTGGGAGCGAAAGTCGACCCGCTGGCGATGTATCTTGATGACCTCAACACCGTGCTGGCGAACTTGGCGGGCCTGCCCGCGCTGAGCGTGCCAGCCGGGCTAGCCGAGGACGGCCTGCCCTGCGGCGTGCAGCTGTTGGCGCCGGCACTTGGTGACGTGCGGCTATTGGCGATGGCTCGAGCCCTCGAACCTCTACCCGGCCAGGGCGATCTGTGATAGCATCTTACGGCTTGTTTTCATGCAAGCCTTACCACCTAGCTAACCTCAAGCGCTATGCTAAAAGGAGTGAACCGTGAAACGCACCTACCAACCGAATCGGCGCAAGCGCGCCAAGACGCACGGCTTTCGCGCCCGCATGAAAACGGCGGCGGGCCGCAATGTGATCAAGCGCCGCCGCGCCAAGGGCCGCAGCCGCCTCTCTGTCTCCGACGCTTAAGCCCTGGCCTGCGCTCCCTTAGGGGTGATGCCGCCTTCCAGCGCTTGCGCCGGGGGCGGACGGGCCACGCTGCTACAGTAGGGGTTCGTTGGTTGCCCGGTCGCGAAGAGGGGGTACGGGTAGGTATTGTGGTCAGCAAGAAAGTGGGTAAGGCTGTGCTCAGAAACCGGGTTAGGCGGCGCCTGCGCGAGGCATTGCGCGCCTTGCTGAGCGGACCGGAGTGGTCTAGAACGGCGGCCGAGTTGTTAGTGGTGGCCAAACCCGAAGCGGCCCAGGCTGACTACCAACAGCTAGCCAGGGATTTGCGCGGGGCGCTTAAGAAAGGAAAGCTATTATGAAGCTCTCGCTGGGGCAACGCCTGCTGCTGGCCCCGCTACGGTTTTATCGGCGCGTGCTGTCGCCACTTAAGCCGCAGCCAACCTGCCGCTTTTATCCGACTTGCAGCGCTTACGCTGCGGAGGCGGTCAGTCAGCGCGGCGCGCTTCTTGGCTTAGGGTTAGCCGTGTGGCGGCTGCTTAAGTGTCACCCCTTCCACCCTGGCGGCTTCGACCCCGTTCCGCCCAGACGGGCGCACCCCCAAGCTAGACCTCTGCTGGAGGAATCTTGATTCGTATACTGTTGATAAGTCTGGTGCTCCTAAGCTCGCTGGCTTGGGCGCGAGTTGAGTTTGAAATTACCCCCTTTAGCGTACAGGATTTCCGCGATGCGCAGCGTCTGGCTGAGCTGTGCGCACAGGATGCCGCCTCGTTCTGGTGCCTTCAGCAGGGTGCCGAGCTAACGCTGCTCACCACCAAGGGCTATGACGCCGTGTTCAATGCCGCCGGCGAGGTGGTGGCGCTATTTGCCAAAGGCTTGCAGCGCGGGCAGGACTTTGGGGGTAACTATAACCTAGACGCTAATGAGAACCTGATCCCGATGCGAGCTGCGCTACCAGGCTTAGCGCTGCTAATCAACGAGGAATATCTAGTTCCGGAGCAGGCTACTGGAGCTTGGCAGCGACTTGACGAGAATACCTACCGAGGTGTCTTCAGCTACCGGCTCGGTGACTATCTGGTTGAGCGCGAAGTGCGGGTCTACGCCAACCGTATTGCCATGGACCTGTCGCTTACTGTGAGCTATCAAGGCGAGGAGCCGCGGGAGGCGCCGGTGCAGTTGGCCGTAGCCGTGCCGGGCATTGCGCGGGAAGCTGCGCCGGTTATCAAGATCGGCCAAGCCGGCTTTTTTAGCCTCAATCCGCTGCCGCAGCCGGTTGCTAACCCGGACTACATTTCATTGCAGAGCAACGACCGCAACACCGGTTACGCGCTGATCTTGCGTCCGGCGCTCGGCTTGGGCGGTGAGCTGGCAGCGCTGTCGCTCCCGCCGGCGCGCATCGCCATGATCCGCACGCTGCCACCGGAGGCGGAGGCGGCCCGCTTTGAATTGCAGTTCTACGGTGGCCCTAACGAGCTGATCCGTTTCCATCAAGAGGGCCTCCTGGCCTTAAACGGGCTGTTTCGGCCCAACTTGATGGGCCAGCTCTCGCTTGGCATCGTCTGGGTATTAGAGGCCATCTATCGGGTGGTGGGCGGTTGGGGGCTGTCCATTATTGTGCTAACGCTGCTCTTTCGTGTGCTGGTCTGGCCGCTGATTACTGTCCAGACCAGGTCGATGGTGGGGATGCAGCAGTTGCAGCCCAAGCTCCAAGCGCTGCAGAAGAAATACAAGGACAATCGCGAAAAGCTCACCCAGGAGACAATGAAACTCTATCAAGAGGCCGGGGTTAATCCGGCTGCCGGCTGTCTGCCGATCTTTTTGCAGATGCCGATTTTCATCATCCTGTGGCGCGTCTTTACCAACTTTGAATTCGGCGAGGGCTTCCTGTGGATCCCTGACCTAGGGCTGCCCGATCCGTTTTTTATTCTGCCGATACTTTATGTTGGGGTGATGGTGGGCCAAGCCTACATCATGGCCAAGGATAATCCCCAATCGTTCCGGATGCAGCTGATGATTAGCCTGGTGTTCGTTTTCTTCATCTTCGCATTTCCGGCGGGCGTTACGTTATACTGGGTTGTTTCGATGCTGGTGCAGGTTGGCCAACACTATCTCATTCAACGTAGCGTAGCGGCACAGGCAGCCGCTACCTGAGGGATGTTATGGCTGATAAGGACTTAGACGCTTACCTCGCAAATCTTGGTATCAACACTGCCGAAAGAGAGGTCTTTAGCGCTCCCGAGGTGGCCACCGAGCCGGTGGTCGAAGAGGGGCGGCTGGCGCTGGTAGTAACAGGCTCAGCCATTGAGCGCTGCGAGACCTTTCTGGTCAACCTGCTGCTCCATATCGACCCGGCCTATGCGGTGGAGGTCGAGGCTGTGGAAGGCGACATCCAAGCTAGCATCTACGGTGGTGACCCCGGCAAAATTATCGGTCGGGGTGGGCGCACCTTGGCGGCTTTGGAGTACCTCACCAACGCGGTGGTGAACTTAGAAGGCGAGTACCGTGGCCGGATAACTGTCGATGTGGGCGGCTACAAGGCTCGCCGCGATGAGCGCCTGCGCAAGATTGCCCGGCAGGCGGCGGCGCGCGCGCGCAAGACCGGTTTTGCGGTCGAGCTTGACCCCATGAGCGCGGCGGAGCGGCGGATCATTCACGTCACCCTGGCCGACGACCCGCATGTGATCAGCGAGTCTGATGGTGAGGGGCGCAGCCGCCGCGTGGTGGTTAAGCCCGCGTAATGCTGCTTGCTGAGATCCGCCACGCCTGCGCCGAGGTGGCCCGGCGCGCCCGCTTGGTGCGGCTTAACGAGGAGCGTTTGGCAGATTACGCCCGGGCGTTGCCGCTAGAGCGCTTGCAGCCTAGCTACGACACCCGCCATCACTATCTGGGTTCGCCCGAGGCGACGGTTGCTTATATCCTCACCCTCGACGCTGTCAACTTTGGCTCGGGCTACTTTCCACAGCTTCACAAGCGCCCCGGCCTGTCGGGGTACTTTACCGTCGCGGTGTCGCTCAAAGAGGCTTTCGAGCAGGACGGCCCGCTCTCAGCCGAGGCGCTGCGCGACTTAAGCGTTGAGCGCTGCGCCACGATGTTCGGCCAAACTCATACGGCTGGGCTGCCGCTGATGCGCCTCTTTAGCCAGGCGCTAAACGACCTGGGGAGCTACTTGCTTAAGCGCTTCGGTGGCAGCTTCACAGCCCTGGTTGACGCCGCCGAACACTCCGCCGAGCGGTTGGTAAAACTGCTCTTGCCGATGCCCTACTTTCAAGACGTCAGCGACTATCAAGGGCTGCGCGTCCCCTTTTACAAGCGGGCGCAGATTGCCGCTTCTGACCTGGCGCTGGCGTTTGGTGGGCAGGGCTATGGGCGCTTTGACGATCTGGCCGCGCTCACCATCTTTGCTGATAACCTGGTGCCGCACGTGCTGCGCGTAGATGGCCTGCTTACCTACGACGAGGAGTTGGCGACTCGGATCGCACGTGGTGAGCTGCTCGAGGCCGGTTCGCTACCGGAGATCGAGATCCGCGCGGTAGCCGTCCACGCCGTCGAGAGGTTGGTGGCGGTGTTGCGTGAAGGCGGCTCTGCGGTCACGGCTCAGCAGCTCGATATCCTGCTCTGGAACCGGGGCCAGGAGGCGCGCTATAAGGCGCTGCCGCGCCACCGGACGCGCACCGTCTTTTACTGAGGTTGCCCCGCCGGCGGTGGGTGTGCTACGCTGTTACGGCTGCTTCGCGCAGCAAGGAGGACTATGGCTCGCAACAGGTCGGCGATGAAGCATCATCGCCAGTCGGAACAGAAACGCCTGGTCAATCGCTCACGCAAGAGCGCGATCCGCACCTTTACCAAAAAGGCAGTGGCGGCGGCAGAGTCA
>Ga0208609_100833_pt1 | contig 10217 bp, 10 predicted proteins | sample SubbioR11_8A_Apr_FD_184813 | JGI IMG/M metagenome (GOLD analysis project Ga0208609, IMG submission 184813) | Serpentinite rock and fluid subsurface biosphere microbial communities from McLaughlin Reserve, California, USA - CR11_8A_Apr (SPAdes) | ecosystem: Environmental > Terrestrial > Deep...
ACATAATGCTTGGAAATATTTGGTTAAATTAACATTTTTAGTTAAATTTCACGTACTTTGGCAGTGCTATTATCACCGCCAAAGTACGTGAAAGGCTACACCATTGGAACATCTTATGCATCTACTGTTTGTTTGATGTCTAAGTGTTTACCAATCCACACTAATAGAGACTTGATTAACTGTTACAGATTCACTGCCGTGTGTTTTTGCTTTGGTGGATTTTTCGCTTCACGGATTCTTGTTTTTTTCTTGATCCCGCTGTCTTTCAATATTTTCTTGAGGCTTGGCAGTCTTTTTTGCCTTGCGAAGGCTTCTATATGCCAGGCAAGGTATAGAAGCTCCTGCCTGCGCTCGCTTGCGCTTTCTGCGTATCCTTCAAACATCAGCCCAAGCTCATGGGGAGTGGCCTCTTAACATCACCATTTATCTCTAAAGGGAGCCAAAACACATGGTAATCAATCTCCCCAATCAAATTTCTTCTAAACTGAAGCATGAAGTCAATCTTTTTAGGCTCCGGTTGCTTTGTCTCCTTAGGCTTAGTTTGTTCTGGCTCAGAAAGGCTTCTTACAAAAGCTTCTCGCTCTTGTAATTGTTCTTCTGTAAGATAAGCGTAAAGAAACAAGGTCCACTCTCCATTATAAATTTTAGAGTAAAAACCAGTGGCGCTTTCTATTGCATCTCTAGTAATGAAAGCAACAGCGCTATCTTCAACTACTTCTACTATTTCTATAGTAGAATCAGCATAATCAAACATACTCGCTAAGTATACGGCAGGGTCAGAATAACCATAAAGAGAAATGTCCCATATCATGTATGGGCTAAACATCTCTCCAGCTTTTTGAAAATCTTTATTTTTAATATGATTATAAAAATTCTTAAGTAGAATAACTCCCCCATGCGTCTCTTGAGTGGTTTGGCCATCTTGAGTGGTTTGGCCATCTTGAGTGGTTTGGCCATCTTGAGTGGTTTGGCCGTTTAAGATAAACCATCCTATAGGAGTAATAGTCAGAATTACTACTATAGGAATTAAGAATCGTCCTAAACGTTTCTTAATTCCCTCACTAACAGTTAAACATTCTAGTTTCAAACATTTAATACCTCTCCTACTCTTATCGTAACTATTAACGTTTCAATCCCCTATCAATCGGGGCAATGATTTCTACAAAGCTCAACCTGCTCAGCCTCTATATTATTGTAATATTTTGTGTTGTATAAAGCATCATAACAGCCTCTACTGAAATTCTGCGCTCAGCCAGACATAATTTACCTCGCTGTCCGGTTGTGGATAAAACCACACACTTCCCTTGCTACGGGCTGAGACTCTTCGGTCCTGCTATCGCACCCCATCCCCGATACGACAAGGATTAGCATAATGGTAGCCAATTTTAACACAACCCTCACTTAGTGCCATCCCCATAAAATAGACCATTCACGCAAACAGTTTAGACTTTGAAGCCTGTGCATCTGTATTGGGTATGTGCCTCCTGCTCATTCGCTACCCCGCTCCCTCCACTTCCCCTTCTTGTCTTTCCTGCTCTTCGGCTTCGCGAGCTTCTTGCGCTCTATCAGCAGATACTACATTTTTCAGGCAAAGTTGTTCCTATAATTTTTCTCAATCTATCATTGCTAAAATAGTTGATTATTTCAATATCCCTAGTGGGTTTCTTAGATTTCTTCTCCCCAAGCCAGCCTAATGAAGGAAGCTCGTTAAATTCTAAGACTTTCTGTTGCAGTACATACTCAACTTCTAGAAGTAACGACTCATCCGCTTGGCTAAGTTTAGCAATCCCAAAGTAACTATTCTTCATGATATGTTCGCCAATTTCTGTATAATTTTTATCTATAAAGTCACCAGATTTATTCGAGAAATACTCTTCATAGGAATTCTTCTTGAAATATTTATAGACATCTTCGTTATAAAGGTCAACAGATCTTGGAAGATAGTAGCCGGAACTTGGATTCATGTATGCTGATATATGTTCGGCTAACCGACTGCCCACCTCTTTGGACTGCCCGACATAGTAAACTTGATATCCTGCTTTGGAAGGATAGACAAATAGATATATTCCAGGACCAAAGCATGGATAATAAAAGCCGTCTTTCCCTTTGAAACGGTCAAGAGGTAAATACATAAAAGCAGGAAGTAAAGACCAGTCCAACGTAATGGTTAGCATACTTGACACCTACTTTCTAATTTTTTGTAGTTAACATCCACACCTTGACAAGCTCTCGTACAGATTCATTCATTACGACGGAATATAATATAAGTCTGTCGGGGTCTATAGTTATCCATTGATTCAGAGCATCACCAATATAAGATAGATAGCAACAAAGGCTACCAGGATAGTCTAGATCCGAACTCATGCCAACCTCTATGTGTATGAAAAGCAACCTCATGTCGGGCAAAATCTTAAACAGCCACTGTTCATTGAAATCTGATTGTACCGTGTGTTGAGTTATCAGTAAGCTCTCTTCGTTTTTCAAAAAGTGCTTGAGATCAGAGACGTCAATCCCAACTAAGTGTTGGTTAATATCCATAGAGTTCAACATTTCTTTGACTATATGGTGAAGGTTAGTGTCTACTTTACCTGCCAAGAATGGCATTCCTACTTCTAACCACAATTTAAACTCCACGTACATAACATCCTTTATTATTAATAGCGATAATAGTTCTCTACATTGGATGCCTGGAATACCGCCCTCCTGAGCAAACGATTGTCAATTGAAGACTACCTTCGCTACCTGCAAAGAGGGCAAGGATATTTGTTTTGCTAAGAATATATTCATCGTCAAAAATAAATCTCCTTTAATTTCCAAAAATTTTTAACCCAACAGCCTCCTACATACAGCAATTAAGTTTGTCTGCAAAGCGGCAGTATAAACCTGCTTTCAGGCTGTTTTCGTCTTTTCCCCTCAATCTCTGTTTGGTCCTTAAACGAGAATATCGCCCAAGTTACCTAAGTTCCGCTTCAATTTCCGAGCAGTCGCAAAGGATGCTCTGTGCGAGGCGACAGTTGGTGAAACAGTCCGATGTAAGTAATGAAATGATATGAGGAAACTTCTCCAAGGTGGTGATCACTTTGCCAAACAGGAGTGTTATTAACTAAATGCCCCCATGGGGGCACCAGCCCCGCAGTGACGGACTAAACTCGACCGACGGCTTGTCGTACTTGCTGCAACCTGTTATCCTAGACCTAGCTACATTTACTTTGTCACGAAGGCGCGGGTTTGGCGCTTAAATAAGAATTCGACATACATCTACATAATTTTCAGGAGGCGGGAGGTGGCCACGATGCCAAAATGGCTAATCAAACTAAAAGGAGACTCGGGCGATTTAGAGTTCCTTTCCGAATATTTACAGTCTCCTGAGCAAAATGTTCTAGAGGATAACGGCTCCTATTATTTGCATTCGTCAGAATTTGATTCGCTAAATACGCCAAACGAGGTGTATGAACGAGGCAAAGCACTAGTCGAATTAGTAAACTTTTCTGCGAATCTTTATCTAAATGACTTTCAAGACATTGCAGAAGATGGTGTTGCTCTGTTTGAAGATAATGGGGAACGCCGCCACTATACTTTCTTAGAAGTAACGTTTCGAACCCATACAAGGGCGAGAGCAAAAATCACTATAATAAAGCCTGACGGCACCGAGCTTATCATTGAACACCCAATAAATTATTGCTTTCAAGTTGCCCAGAGGGACACATCCGTATTAAATGCTCTTCGTGACTTTGGCAAAGGCACATGGGTAAATCTTTACATGGTGTATGAGGTTATAAGAGATGATGTTGGTGGATATAACAATATAATTAACAACGGCTTGGCTACCGAATCCGAACTAAAACACTTTAAACGGACGGCTCAATGTCATCGCCATGCCAGAGCAAAATACACCCCTCCTTCTAACCCGATGGCTCTTTCTGATGCACAATCGTTTATAAAAGATATGCTTAGAGTGTGGATTCGTAGTAAAGAATAATAACTATTTAAAATATTATGAAGCGTAGCGGTCACCGGGCTCGCCTTATCAGGCAGAGCCCCTTTTGTATGATAGTGTTATTTTCCGGCTGGACAATAGCGTAGGGATACGCGTCAAATACAACACACCTAATGCGACTTTTGACACTTTGCGCTATACTACTCTTCATAATTCTATGCTTCAATCTCCGTACAATTCTTAAAGCTAAACATCAACCTGCCGCTTAGAACTGCTTTTACCTTTTCAATAGCCACCCCCCACAGCTTCTCGTCAAATTCCTCCAAAACCAGCGGTTGGGATTCAATTTCCCTGATAAAATTGCTAAGAACTAACGACTTGTTCTGGCGCTCACGCTTCAGCCTCTCAAGTTCGGCAACCCGCTCCGTGGTCTTGCGGTGTCGCTCCAGATAGCTGTTGTTGCGCTCACTCCACTCATCCTGACTGGTAGGAATCCTCGCGCTCTCATAGATTGCGTTTTTGGACAGTTCAGTAACCACCTCTATTTCCCGCCTAAGTTCCGCTAACTCCGCTTCAATCGCCGACTGGTCGCATAAAACCTGCTGCGCTAGGCGGCAGTTGTTGAGCAGTTCCTCTCGGCTACCCATCAGCGTGTTGAACGCCACCAGGAAGCGTTGTTTCACATCATCCTCAGTTATGTGTGGCGTTTTACACTTCTTGCCGTTCTTGTATTTTTCATTGCATTGCCAGATAATCCGGCGATATTTGGTGTTTGAACCCCAGACCTTGGAACCGTAATAACCGCCACAATCGCCGCAGACAATCTTCGCCGAAAACGGGCTACCACAGCCAGACGGCCTACCAAGACCCTTGCGCCGCTCGATTTCTGCCTGAACCGCGTCAAATTCATCCGGCTCAATAATGGCGGGGTGGCTGTTCTGGACATAGTACTGTGGCACCTCGCCTTCGTTGGACTTCCGCTTTTTTGTTAGGAAGTCCACAGTGAATTTCTTCTGGAGAAGCGCATCGCCCTTATATTTTTCATTGCCCAATATACTTGTAATCGTAGCAACCTGCCATGTCTTTTTCCCCGCAGGCGATGGAACACCCTGGCTGGCAAGCTGTTTGGCAATCGCAGAGGGTGTTTTGCCATCTACGAACAGCCGGAATATCAACCGGACAGTTTCGGCTTCGGATTCAACAATCTTCGGCAGTCCGTCCTCGCCCTTCTCATAACCGAGAAATTGACCGTATGGCAGGCTCACCTTGCCGTCCGCCATGCGCTTGCGTTGTCCCCATGTGACATTTTCAGAAATTGACCTTGATTCTTCTTGCGCGAGCGAAGACATGATCGTGATGAGCAGCTCGCCCTTGCTGTCCAGTGTATAAATGTTTTCCTTCTCGAAGTAGACCTCCACGCCTTTTTCCTTAAGCTGGCGTACCGTTACAAGGCTGTCTACCGTGTTTCGAGCGAAGCGTGATACGCTTTTAGTGATGATGAGGTCAATCTTGCCGCCTAAGGCATCGGCAATCATCTGTCTAAAGCCATCGCGCTTTTTCGTATTTGTTGCGCTGATACCCTCGTCTGTATAGACTTTTATAAACTCCCAATCCACGCGCTCCTTAATGTATTTGGTGTAGTAGTCGACCTGTGCCTCGTAGCTGGTCAACTGCTCCTCGCTGTCGGTGGAAACTCTAGCATATGCCGCAGTCCTTCGTTTATCGTTCAGATGCGTACCATTGGCCGCGTTTTGGCGAATGTTTGCCGGTATTATCCTTACGCTTGAAGCCATGCTACCTCCCGCCTTTCGCTTTTTCTCGTGCCAACTGTCGCATCTCGTCCGTCCAGCTCTCACGGCGCGACCTGTCCTGCCAGACCTTTCCCTCTGTATGTCCGTCTCGGAACATGAAGACCAGCGTGTTAAACTCCGGCACCCGGATTTCCTTAATCTCTTTTTCAAAGATTTTAGCATCAAATTCTTCCTGGCCTAGAACCTCGGCACCTTTTAAATAAAGCACAGCTTCCGGTATTTGCTTGGCGGGGCAAGCGTTTTTGCCCTCCTTTAAAAAGGTGGGACACTGCCATGCGGCTTTTCCGGCTTTGACTTTCCGCTTATACTTCTTGCCGCAGCTGCCGCAGCGGATGATGCCGCTAAATGGGTATCGGTTATGGGTATTACTCTTTGCTCCACAAAGCCTGCGCCGCTCTTCCATGACCGCTTGTGTTGTTTCAAAGGTTGCCGTATCAATGATGGCGGGATGAGTGCCTTCCGCGAAATATTGCGGCAGCGCACCAATATTTCTGACCAGCTTTTTTGTCAGATGGTCGGCCACATACTTTTTCTGCAGCAACGCGTTTCCGGTATATTTTTCATTCCTTAGGATTTCCATTACGCGCTCGCTATTCCAGTCTGCGCCGCGCACGGTGGCCACATTCATTTCAATCAGCTTCTTTGCAATCCTGCCGCCACCCATGCCGCCGATATAATCATCAAAAATCATGCGGACAGCCGCCGCCTGCTCAGGATCGATTTCTATTTTACCTTTTGCGATGCGGTATCCGAACATGAAATTGAGTCCGGCCAGTTCACCGTTCTCAAAACGCTTACGTACGCGCCACTTGCAGTTTTCGCTGGCTGACAAGCTTTCTGCCTGTGCATAAGACGCGAGAATGGTCAGCATAAGTTCACCGTCTCCACTGATGGAGTGGATGTTCTGCTCCTCAAAATATACGTCCACGGCAAGTGATTTCAGTTCCCGCACAGTCTCAAGAAGTGTAACGGTATTCCTGGCAAAGCGTGAAATTGACTTGGTGATGATCATGTCAACTTTACCGTCCCTGCAGTCGGCAAGCATACGCCTAAACTCCGGGCGGCTATCTTTTGTGCCCGTCAGCGCCTCGTCCGCGTAGACCCCGGCATATTCCCAGTCCGGCCGCCGCTGGATCAGTCCGCTATAATAGCTGACTTGGGCGGCGAGGGAATGGAGCATTGACTCCTTCCCGGAAGATACTCGTGCGTAGGCGGCAACCCTTGGTCTTCTTGGCAGCAACGAAACCGATGGGCCTGTTCGCGTGATGATTCGCTCCATTAAAAAGCCTCCTTCCGTTTATGACATGTTCGCTCTAAACGCCCGTATTATCAAGTGTTTTAGCGATAGATGCTGCGCGGAGACAGGCCATATTTGCAGGCTATTGCAGCATCGATTCTTGTCAGTTCTTCCTCAGTGATGACGCCATCGGCAAGCCAAATTCTAAAAACCGCCATTGCCGTCCTATAATGGATGATTGCCTGCTGTTTACTCACGCGGCACCGCCTTTGACTTGCCGTAGCAGGCACGAGAGCAGTATTTGCGATCCTTATTGCCATAGCTCTCAAAAGTGGCGCCGCAGTGGGCGCATATGAAAGCATAGATAGCCTTACGCCTAAGTGCTTCCGGGTGGGTGTTCCACCAGGCAAGGCGGCATCTACTGGAACAGAACCGCTTCTGTTTGGCCCCCACGGTATGGGTGAGCGAGGCTTTGCACTGACGGCAAAGCGCTCCATCGCATTGCTTGGCGATTCCCGTGCTGACACCGCCGAGGTTGTTCCGGCGACAGAATGATTTCACCGTATTCTCCAAGATGCCAAGCTCCGCAGCGATCCTCGCATAACTGAAACCCTCACCGCGCATTAATCTGATTTTTTCTTTTTGCTGATAACTCATTTTGATGCCTCCTCTAAAGGCGACTACCTCCGCTATAAGCCGGCGGAAAAGGCAAAATCGGTGCAAAAAAATAAGCCCCACTGTACAGAAGAAAAACTCCGCACTAGGGGTCTTACTTGTTATACTCTTGCGGCTACTTTTTTGGAATTTTGAGTTTCTGTCCGGCAACTAATGTGCCAGATGAGAGCGCGTTCAGCTCCGATATTTCAGGATGCCGCGCACCGCTGCCAAGCCTTGCCGCTGCGATCTTCCAGAGCGAATCACCTTTTGCCACCGTGTAAATCTCATAATCGCTCTCTGCCACTACCTTCCTCACATCAGCCCGGAAAGAATCCATGCTCTTGCCGTGGCGCGGGAACCAATGCATCACGTCGGCATGGTTTGAGGCAATGCCGAGCCGGTGACCTTCGCTATGGCTGATGATATCCACTTCAGTCAGGCCAAACTGCCCGCAGAGATACACGCATAGCTCCACGGCCTCGTTGTAGACCCTGCGGAAGTAAACGGCGCCGGCTAAATTATCTTCGCAAATTTCAACTGAAATGTGCGTGTCGTTGCCGGATCCTCTCACACCTCTGCCGCAGTGCCAGCCGCGATGATTCCAAGGCAAAGTCTGGTAGGTGGCAATCGAGCCATCAGCAAGCCTTCCGATAAAGGCATGAACGCAGACCGACCGTCCCCCGGGCCGCTCCTGATTCCAGTGGTTGTTGTGCCGGTTTACGCCCAAAAGCCCGTCGTCCGGGCCGACGTAGCGCCGCAGCCACGGGTTATTCGCCCCCGTGGAATGCAGCATGATGCCTCTTGGCGTAATCGTTCTGCCTGCCTTGTAGCAGGCGTTGTTTGTGAGTATCAGCCTGCGCAGGTTCATTCCGATTCCCCCTCATCGCTAAATTCATTTAATTGCTTCAAGACAGCTATAAGTTTTTTTGGCAGCGGCAGTCCGAGTGCGGCCGCGTTCTCCAAGATAGAAATGCCCTCGTTGCTCAGATAAAAGAAAATCACCGCCGTCCGGATCGCGCCGCCCTCGCCAATCACCTGGCTGTCTAGCATATGCCCAAGACCAACGAGCGCAAAGATAAGCACCTTTTTAAAGATCCCCTTTGAGCCGATTTCACTTGAGAGCTTTTTGTCCATGACGGCGCACATCACGCCTGTCAGGTAATCGACCACCACAAAGACAATTAAAGCATAAAGAAAGCCGTCCAACCCGCCCAAAAACCAGCCCAGAAAACCGCCGATAGCAGCAAAGGCCGTCTGTGCATTGCTCCAAATAGATTTCATCAGTAAAACCTCCGTTTCAAAAAGGATAAAAAAGAACGCCTGCCGGCTGTGCGGCAAAGCGCCCTGACATCTATGCTTATTTAAATACCCGCTTGCCTCTGCCGCTTTCCGGCTTAATCGCCCTGTCAATTAAGTCTCTGATGTTTAAGCGTCCTTTTTCAGCGCCGCTGTCTACCGTAAATTCAGTCATAAAACCATTCTTGCCAAGAGTATGCCTGACAGTCGTAACTATCCCAAGAATCTGAGTTCCGTCATCTGAAATGATCCTTGCTTCATCGCCAACCAAAAGGTGCGGGCGTACCGGCCCGACGAATGTTTCGACTACACCCGCCTCAGAGAGCCTTGCCGCTATGCCGCCGATGATAGCCTGAACCTCGGTACTATCGGAATTGTCCGGAAACTGGATATGCAGCGTCTTTTGCGGCGCCAGTATCCACATCTGCTCTACCGTAACAGGCGAGTACAGATAGCTCATCCCGGTTGCGGTGTTGAACCGACCGCACACTTTAGCATATATCCCCTCATCGTCCCGTGCAATGTCACGGCTCCAGACATCTCTTCCCCTCTCAAAAGTGTATGCACTGTTTACTTGAACGGGAGGGTAGGAAACTGCCGACCCTACGACAATCCTGCCTTCCATCGTTTCTAGCATAACCCAGTTTAAGGCGGCTTTAATCAGCTCATTTAATGCGTCCAGCACCCCTGTTTCAGGTGTAAATAATATCCCGAATTTCCACGCGTTCGGATCCGTAGTTGATTGCACATCATAATTTTCAATACCGGCATCCCGTAATAATTTGACCACGTTAAGATAATATGTCTGGAAGGGAAACGCGTGATTCTCGTTTAGCGACTGGTCGCGCAAGAGCTTGCCGCTGATGCTGCGTCCCTCCACCGCCGCGTGAGTTTTTGTGACGCCCATATTTACCCGGTCCACATACTGCACACCCATCGGATACTCTTCGCTGTTCCCAAGCTTCAAAAATAGTTCGACCTTCATGCCGGGCGATATTCTCGATGCTTGCTCCCCTGAGATGAGCTGTTTTGGGTTTTCCAGAGTCATGCTAAAGGAGGCAATCGGTGAACCTTGAGTCATCTCGATTGTACAGTCACTGAGGTACTTGCTAAAATCTGTTTTGGCGTCCCAAATCGCAAAGCGCTGCCGCTCGGGCGATAAGACCACATCGTCCTTTAAAACTTCGCCCTGATGCCATGCACCGAATATCCCCACACGCGGCACGCTTTTAATCCGCAAAAGCGACATATTTTTATCTGCTGTCCCTATGAAGCCTTC
>Ga0208609_100834_pt1 | contig 10207 bp, 7 predicted proteins | sample SubbioR11_8A_Apr_FD_184813 | JGI IMG/M metagenome (GOLD analysis project Ga0208609, IMG submission 184813) | Serpentinite rock and fluid subsurface biosphere microbial communities from McLaughlin Reserve, California, USA - CR11_8A_Apr (SPAdes) | ecosystem: Environmental > Terrestrial > Deep...
CGGGCGGCGGCAATCTTGCCTTCGGTGCCGCGCTTGCCAAAGCCGCCCGGCACCAAAATGGCGTCGAAGTCTGCCAGCGCCGCCGCCACGTCTTGCCCTTCCAGCGTTTCGGAGTCGATGTAGCCGATTTCCACACGCACCTGGTTTTTCAGGCCGGCGTGGCGCAGCGCCTCGTTGAGCGATTTGTAGCTGTCGGACAGATCGACGTATTTGCCCACCATGGCGATGCGCACCACGCCTTGCGGGTGTTGCAGCGCGTACACCAGATCGTCCCAGCGCTGCAGCCGCGCCGGCGGGGTGTTGAGGCGCAGCTTGTCGCAGATCAGGCCGTCTAGCCCCTGCTCGTGCAGCAGCCGCGGCACCTGGTAGATGCTGGGCATGTCGGGCAGCGAGATCACGCCCCACAGCGGCACGTTGGTAAAGAGGCTGATTTTTTCGCGCTCGTCGTCGGGGATGCTGCGGTCGGCGCGGCACAGCAGCGCGTCGGGCTGGATGCCGATTTCGCGCATTTTCTGCACCGTGTGCTGGGTCGGCTTGGTTTTCAGCTCGCCCGCCGCCGCGATCCAGGGCACGTAGCTTAGGTGTACGAAGGCGCACTGGTTCGGCCCCAGGCGCAGGCTCATCTGGCGCACCGCCTCGAGGAAGGGCAGCGATTCGATGTCGCCCACGGTGCCGCCGATTTCGACGATCGCTACCTCCACCGCCTGCGCCGTGCCAAAACTGGCTCCGCGTTTGATGAATTCCTGGATTTCGTTGGTGACGTGCGGGATCACTTGCACCGTTTTGCCAAGATAGTCGCCGCGGCGCTCTTTTTCGAGCACGCTTTTGTAGATCTGGCCGGTGGTGAAGTTGTTGGCACGCTTCATGCGTGCTTCGATGAAGCGCTCGTAGTGGCCGAGGTCGAGGTCGGTTTCGGCCCCGTCGTCGGTGACGAACACCTCGCCGTGCTGAAACGGGCTCATGGTGCCGGGATCGACGTTGAGGTAGGGGTCGAGCTTGATCAGGGTGACGTTGAGGCCGCGCGACTCGAGCAGCGCCGCCAGCGAAGCGGACGCGATGCCCTTGCCGAGTGAGGACACCACGCCGCCGGTCACGAATACGAATTTGGTCATGTCGCGTGCGAGCCGGCTAAGGCTCGCGGCTAAGGAAAGGTTGATTATAAAAGGCTGTGCTTGCCTTTAGTCGGCCTTTAGTCGGCCTGCTCCAGCGCCTCGATCTGCTGCGCCACGTCGAGCCACTGCTCCTCGGTGGCCTCGATGGCCTGCTCCACGGCCCCTAGGCGCTGGCTGGCGGCGGCCAAGGCGGGTGCGGGCTGTTCGGCTTGTTGCAGTTGAGCGTGCAGGGCCTGTTGCTCGGCTTGCAGTTGGGCCAGTTCGCGCTCCAGCGCCTCGCGCTGCTTTTTGTGCGGCTGCAGGCGCGCCGACAGATGCTGGCGGCGCTGGGCCTCGAGGCGGCGCTGCTCGGCGGCCGGCAGGCTGTCGGGGCTGGCCGCTTTATCCGCCTTGGCGGCCTTGGTGGCTTTATCCGCCTGGCCTGCTTTGTCCGTCTTTTCCGCCTTGTCTGGCTTGGCCAGGGCCTCGCGGCGCTGCTTGGCCAGCTCCAGCAGGTGGCGCTGGTAGTCGTCGAGGTCGCCCTCGAAGGGCTCGATGCCGCCGTGGCTGACGAGCCAGAACTCGTCGCAGACGGCGCGCAGCAGGGCGCGGTCGTGGCTGACCAGCAGCACCGTGCCCTCAAAGCCGTTGAGCGCCAGCGCCAGCGCCTCGCGCGTGGTCAGGTCCAGATGGTTGGTGGGTTCGTCGAGCAGCAGCAGGTTGGGCCGCTGCCAGACGATCAGGCACAGCACCAGGCGCGCTTTTTCGCCCCCGCTCATGCTGCCCACGCGCTGCTGCGTGAGCTCGCCGCCAAACTGGAAGCGCCCCAGAAAGTTGCGCAAATCCTGCTCGCGTGTGGCCTGGCCGGCCAAGGCGCCTGCGGCTTCGGTCTCGCGCGCCAGCCGCAGCATGTGCTGCAAGGCGGTGTCGTCGGCGCGCAGCAGGTCCATCTCTTGCTGCGCGAAGTAGCCGATGCGCAGCCCTTTGCCGTCGCTGCGCTGGCCTTCGAGCAAATCGAGCGTGCGCGCCACGGTTTTGATGAAGGTCGATTTGCCCTGCCCGTTGGCCCCCAAAATGCCGATGCGCTGCCCGGCCATGACCGAGCGCGTGACGCCGCGCACGATGGGGGTGGCGCTGCCGTCTGCGCTGCGGTAGCCAAAGCAGGCATCGCGCAGGCTGAGCATGGGGTTGGGCAGGTTGCCGGCTTCGTCGAACTCGAAGTCGAATTCGGCTTCGGCCAGCACCGGGGCCAGTTTTACCATGCGTTGCAGCGCCTTGACGCGGCTTTGCGCCTGCCGCGCCTTGCTCGCCTTGGCCTTGAAGCGGTCGATGAAGCGCTGCAGGTGCGCAACGCGCTCTTGCTGGCGCTCGAAGCTGCTTTGCTGCAGCGTGAGCTGTTCGGCGCGCATGAGCTCGAAGCGGCTGTAATTGGCACCATAGCGCTTGAGCTGGCCCGTTTCTAGGTGCAGCGTGACGCTGGTCACGGCGTCGAGAAACTCGCGGTCGTGGCTGATCACCAGCAGCGTGCCGGGGTAGCGCTTGAGCCAGCTCTCGAGCCAGACCAGCGCGTCGAGATCGAGGTGGTTGGTGGGCTCGTCGAGCAGCAGCAGGTCGCTCGGGCAGATCAGGGCGCGCGCCAGTTGCAGCCGCATGCGCCAGCCGCCGGAAAAGCTGTTGACCGGGCGTTCGAGTTGCGGTGTGTCGAACCCCAGGCCCAGCAGCAGCGCCTGGGCGCGGGCGTGGGCGTCGTGGCTGCCGGCGTCGAAGCAGGCGCTGTAGGCTTCGGCCAGCGCCAAGCCGTCGCCGCTGGCTTCGGCTTCGGCGAGCGCGGCGCGGGCGGCGGCGAGCCGGGTGTCGCCGTCGATCACAAAGGCGGTGGCGTCTTGTGTGGTTTCGGGCATCTCTTGTGCCACGGCGGCGCTGCGCCAGTGGCGCGGCAGTTGCAGTTCGCCGCCGTCTTCGTGCAACTGGCTTTGCAGCAGCGCAAACAGGCTCGATTTGCCGGCCCCGTTGCGCCCCACCAGGCCGATTTTTTCGCCCGGGTTGAGCACCGCGCTGGCGCCGTCGAGCACCACTTTGCTGCCGCGGCGCAGCGTGATTTGGCGCAGGGTGATCATGCTTGGGGCCTGAAAGTGGAGTCGGGGAGGGTGGCCTGCCAAAGCTCCAGCGCCGCGCGTGTGAGCAGCAGCACCACATCGGGGCCGGCGCTGGTGTGCAGCCAGTGCGCGGGCAGGCTGGGGAAGGCGCGCTCGAAGTGGGCGCGCTCGTGGCCGATTTCCAGCACCAGCACGCCCTCGGGTTGCAGGTGCGCGGCGGCTTGCGCCAGCAGCGTGCGGATGAAGTCCATGCCGTCGGCGCTGCCCGCCAGGCCGCCGTCGAGCGCCAACTGCGGCTCGGCGCAAAACTCGGGCGGCAGCGCCGCCATGCTGGCGCGGCAGACGTAGGGCGGGTTGCACAAGATCAGGTCGTAGCGCTCGGGCAGGGCGGCCCAGCCGTCGGACTCGATCAGGCGCACGCGCTCGCTCAAGCCGTGCTGCGCCACGTTGATGCGCGCCACCGCCAGCGCGTCGGGCGAAATATCGGCGGCATCGACTTGCACCTCGGGCCAGGCCAGCGCGGCCAGCACCGCCAGGCTGGCGTTGCCGGTGCACAGATCGAGCACGCGCCGGGTCTGCTCGCCCAGCCAGTCGTCGAGGCAGTCGGTGCCTTCGGCAGCGGCGATCAGCTCGGCGATGAAGCTGCGCGGCACGATGCTGCGCGCATCGACGTAAAACGGCACGCCCTGCAGCCACGCTTGGCGCGTGAGGTAGGCGGCGGGCTGGCGCGTGCGGATGCGCTCATCGATCAAATCCAGCACGGCTTGCACCTGCGCGGGCTCGATGGGCTGCGCGGCCAGCGCGCCCAGATCGCTGTCGGGCGGCAGGCCGAGGCGCCACAGCAGCAGCCAGGCGGCTTCGTCGTGGGCGTTGCTGCTGCCTTGGCCGTAGGCGAGGGGGGCGGCTTGCAGGCGCGCGCGGGCGGTCTCGAACAGTTCGATCAGGGTCATGAAGAATGCGGTGGGGCTGGGCCAAGTTGGGCTGCAGCCGATTTTAGAGTGCCCAGATGGGAGCCGGGCCGGTGCTGCAAAGACCGGTGCTGAGCTTGAGACCGGTGTGGCGCAACAGAGTGCTAAAGGAGCAGGGCCGTCGGGTGCAAAGGGGAGGGCGCCGCAGCCCACGCCGCGTCGGGCTTCCAGTGCGCCACCCAATCGGGAATTTGCTCGGCAGGCATGGGCCGGGCAATGGCGTAGCCTTGGCCGTGCAGACAGCCCAAGCGCAGCAGCATTTGGGCGTGGGCCGAGGTTTCCACCCCTTCGGCGATCACCAGCCGCCCGAGCGCCTGCGCCAGCCCGAGCACGCCCTGCAAAATGGCGATGTCGCTGGGGTCGTCGAGCATGCCGCGCACAAAGCTCTGGTCGATTTTCAGCACCTGGATGGGCAGGTGCTTGAGGTAGGTGAGCGAGGAGTAGCCGGTGCCAAAGTCATCCAGCGAGGCGTGCACCCCCAGTTCGCGGCACTGGTGCAGGAGCGCGCTCACCGTGCCCAGATCGCCCAGCGCGCTGGTTTCGAGCACCTCGAGCTCCAGTTGGCTGGCCTGCACCTCGGGTTGTTGCGCCAGCGCGGCGCGCAGCTTGGGCACAAAATCCGCTTGCGCCAATTGCATGGCGTCGATGTTGACGCTCACCGGCAGGCGCAGCCCGGCGCGGCTCCAATCGGCAACCTAGCGCAACGCCTGCTCGAGCACCCAGTCGCCCAAGTCCACCATCAGCGTTTGCTGCTCCAGCGCAGGCAAAAAGGCCCCCGGCGCCAGCAGGCCGCGCTGCGGGTGCTGCCAGCGAATGAGCGCCTCGGCCCCGATGACGGCCCCGCTGTGCATGTTCACCTTGGGTTGGTAGTGGAGCACGAACTGCTGCTGTTGCAGCGCCTGTGCGATCTGTTCGAGTTCGGCGTGGCGGCTGCGCAAGCCGCGGTCGTGCGCGGCGTCGAACAGGTGGTAGCGGTTTTTGCCGCGTTGCTTGGCCACGTACATGGCCTGGTCGGCCTGACGCAGCAGTTGGTCGGCGTCCACCGCATCGGGCTGCGGGTAGAAGGTCACCCCCAAGCTGGCCGAGAGGGTATGGCCGTATCGGGCGTCGGGTTCGTGCTCGGCGATGTGGTCCAGCAACGTTCGCAGCAGCGGCAGCGCGGCGGCGGCGTTGGGCAAGTCGGGCAGTACCGCCACGAATTCGTCGCCTCCCATGCGCGCCAGCGTGTCGCCCTCGCGCAGCACACCCTTGAGGCGCTGCGCCAGTTGGATGAGCAACTGGTCGCCGGCTTCGTGGCCCCAGCGATCGTTGAAGGCCTTGAAGCCGTCCAGGTCCAGATAGACCACCGCCAATTGCAGCCCGCGGCGCAGCGCTTGCCCCATGGCCTGCTGCAAGCGGTCGGTCAGCAGGCTGCGGTTGGGCAGGCCGGTGAGGGCGTCGTACTGGCTCAAGCGCTCGACCTGGCGCTGCTGCTCGCGCAGGGCGCTGAGGTCGGTCGAGACGCCGGCGTAGCCCTGCAGACGGCCTTGGTCGTCGCGCACCGGGCTGAGGGTGAGCAGGCACGGGTAGACCTCGCCGCTGCGGCGCCGGTTCCAGATTTCGCCGCGCCACAGGCCCTGCTCGCGCACGGCCTGCCACAGTTGGCGGTAAAAGGCGGCGTCGTGGCGGCCGGAAGCCCACAGGCGCGGATTCTGCCCCAACAGCTCCTCGCGGCGGTAGCCCGTCAGGCGGCACAGGGCGTTGTTCACATCGAGGATGGTGCCTTGGGCGTCGGTGATGACGATGGCGTCGTTGGCGTGCTCGAACACGCTGGCGGCGCGGCGCAGGGCTTGCTCGGCTAGTTGGCGCTCGGTCACGTCTTGCGTGGTGCCGATGGATTCGAGCACCGCGCCGTCCGCGTTGCGCCGGTGCTGGCAGCGCTCGTGGACGTGGCGGATGGCCCCATCGCTGCGGCGCACGATGCGGTGTACGATTTCGTAGCTGTCGGCCCCGGATTGCAACGAGCCGCTGTAAGCGGCAGCGACGGCGGCGCGGTCGTCCGGGTGCACGGACTCCAGAAAGGCCGGGTAGCTGGCGCCAAATTCCTGCGCTTGCAGTCCGAACAGGCGATACAGTTCGTCGCTCCAGTGCAGCCGCCCGGTTTGCAGATCGAGCTTCCAGCAGCCGATCTGCGCCACCCGTTCCATGTCGGCCAACTGCACCCTGCTCTCGCGCAACTGCTGCGCATCGCGGCTGGCCGCGATCCATTGGGCGGTGCGCTGCAACAGCGGGCGCAGCAGCTCGAGCAGGGTAGGCTCGTAGCCGCCGGGGCGGTTGGCCAGCCCGATCAGGCCCACCAGGCTGCCTTCGTGGTGCAGCGGGATGCCCAAAAAGGCGTTCAGGGCCGGGTGCCCGGGCGGCAGCCCGCCACGGCGCGGGTCGGTGGCGGGCTGGTTGGCGTACACCGGCGCGCCACTGGTGAGGGCGGCGCCAAATAGCGTGTTCAGGTTGGTGAACTCCATCCCCTTGGGGGCCATGGCGGCAAAATGGGCCTTGCTGGCCGCATCCCAGCCGATGTCGGTGATGGCTTAGGTTTTGAGGTAGGGTTGGCCGTCGGCGGCCCGCCGCACCTCGCCGATGAAGCCGTATTCGCTCTGCGTGAGTGTGAGCAGCCGCTGCAGCAAGCCTTCGAAGCCGCTGTGCCGCTGGTCTTGACCGGGCAGCGGGGCTTGCAGCGCCGACAAATCGGCGATCTGGTGTTGCAAAGCCTGCAGCTCGGCCTGGGCGCAGTCGGCCAGGTCGCGCAAGGAACGGCGCTGGGCCGGGCTGAGCAGGCGCGGGCGCAGGTCTTTGATGCACAACATGCCCACGGTGTGGCCGCTCTCGACCCGCAGCGGCGCGCCAGCGTAGTAGCGGATGTGCGGCGCGCCGGTGACCATCGGGTTGCCGGCAAAACGCGGGTCCAGCAGGGTGTCGGGTACCTCGAAAATCTCGGGCGCCAAAATGGCGTGGCCACAAAAAGAAATGGCGCGCTCGGTTTCGGTGAGCTCCACCCCTAGGCGCGATTTGAACCACTGGCGCTCGGCATCCACCAAGGATATGAGCGCGATCGGCACCTCGAACAAGGCCTGCGCCAGCCGCGTCAGGCGGTCGAAGCGCTCTTCGGCGGCGCTGTCGAGCACACCCAGCGCGCGCAAAGCGTGCAGGCGCTCTGCTTCGTCCTCGGGTAAAGCGGGGGCGCAATCAGGGGTGCCGACGGGGTTCATGAAAGGATGGTGGCAGCTCGCAGGGTCAACAAATGGGAATCATTTGGGGCGATTTTACACACCAGGGTCAAAGCCTTTGCTTGGGAGGCTAGGCCGCGCTTACGGCGGTTTCTGAATCGGGCCGCCGCGCCAAGCGCTCCATTACCCGGCGGTAGATCGCGGTTAAGGGTTCGAGTTCGGCCAGCGCCACGCATTCGTTCACTTGGTGGATGGTGGCGTTGGGTGGGCCAAGCTCGATCACTTGCGGGCAGATGCGGGCGATGAAGCGCCCGTCGCTGGTGCCGCCGCTGGTCGAGAGCTGCGCCTGCAAGCCTGTCACATCCTGCACGGCGGCGCGCACGGCATCGACCAGGCTGCCCGCTGGCGTGAGAAAGGGCAGGCCCGAGAGGCTCCAGTCCAGCGCGTAGTCGCGCTCGGGCTGCAGGCCGTGGCGCGCCAGCACATCGGCCACGCGCTGCTGCAGGCCATCGGGCGTGCTTTCGGTGCTGAAGCGAAAGTTGAAATCGAGCACCGCCGTGCCAGGGATGATGTTGCCCGCCCCGCTGCCGGCGTGCAGGTTGCTGGCCTGCCACGAGGTGGGGGGGAAGTGCGCGTTGCCGCCGTCCCAGTGGGTGGCGGCGAGTTCGGCCAGCGCCGGTGCCAGCATGTGCATGGGGTTGCGCGCCAGGTGCGGGTAGGCGATGTGGCCCTGCACGCCCTTGACGGTGAGACGGCCGCTGAGCGAGCCGCGGCGGCCGTTTTTGATCGTGTCGCCGGTCTGGCGCTCGGCCGTGGGTTCGCCCACGATGCACCAGTCCAGCCGCTCGCCACGGCGTTGCAGCTCGCGGCAGACCACCACGGTGCCGTCGTGGGCCGGTCCTTCTTCGTCGGAGGTGAGCAAAAAAGCCAGGTTCAGCGGCGCTTCGGGCTGCGCCGCAACAAAGGCTTCGCAGGCCACCACCATGGCGGCGAGCGAGGCTTTCATGTCGCTGGCGCCGCGTCCGTAGAGTTTGCCATCGCGCACGCTGGGGCTAAACGGATCGCTGGCCCAGCGCTCCAGCGCGCCGGTGGGCACCACGTCGGTGTGGCCGGCCCAGACCAGCGTCGGGGCGGTGGGGCCGACGCTGCGCTTGGCCCACAGGTTGCTCACGCGCCATTCGGGCGGGCCGCTGTCAATGCGCTCGCACGCAAAGCCCAGCGCTTGCAGGCGCGTGGCGATGAGCTCCAGGCAACCGGCGTCGGCCGGGCTGATGGAGGGGCGGGCGATCAGTTCTTGGGTCAGGCTCAGGGTGGGGTGCATGGCTATGGGGTGGGTCGAATGGGCAAGGCCAAAGCACTCAGGCGTCGAGCGTAAAGTCGGAAAACGAGGGGCCACGGGCTCGCGCTGCCGGGTCGGCGGCGGGTTGCGGGCTGGGCTGGCTGGGTGAGCGCTCGTTGACGGACTGGTTTTGCAGCCGCCACATCAGGTTGGTGGGCGAATCGGCGTGCGCCAGGCCCTCCTGGCGCTCGATTTTGCCGCTCAGAATGAGGCGCGCGATGTCGGACTCGAAGGTCTGCGATTCCTCGGACATGGACTTTTCCAGTGCCTCGCGCACCCCAAAAAAATCGCCTTTTTCGATCAGTTCGCTCATCAGGCGCGAGTTGATCATCACCTCCACCGCCGGCACGCGGCTGCCATCTACGCTGCGCAGCAGCCGCTGCGACACAATCGCCTTGAGCGAGGAAGCCAGGTCGTTGAGCATGGTCGGACGCACCTCGACCGGGAAGAAGTTGAGGATGCGGTTGAGAGCCTGGTGGCTGTTGTTGGCGTGCATGGTGGCCAGCACCAGGTGGCCAGACTGGGCGTAGGCAATGGCCAGCGACATGGTTTCGCGGTCGCGGATTTCGCCGATCAGGATCACGTCCGGGGCCTGGCGCAGCGCGTTTTTCAGCGCCACGTAGAGCGAGGCGGTGTCGGTGCCCACTTCGCGCTGGTTGACGATCGAGAGCTTGTTGCGAAACAGGTATTCGACCGGGTCTTCGATCGTCAGAATGTGGCCGCTGCTGTGCGCGTTGCGGTGATCCAGCAAGGCCGCCAGGGTGGTGCTCTTGCCCGATCCGGTGGAGCCGACCACCAGCATCAGACCGCGCTTGGCCATGATCATTTTCGCCAGCACCGGCGGCAATTGCAGCGATTCGAAGGCCGGAATCTCGCTGCTGATGAAGCGCGCCACCACGGCGCAGTTGCCGCGCTGCTTCATGGCGCTGAGGCGAAAGCGCCCGGCACCGCTTAGCGGGATGGCCACATTGAGCTCGCCACTGGCATGAAACTCCTGCAACTGGGCTGTGCTCACCACCTCGGCCAGCAGTTGCAGCGGGCCATCGACCGGCAGCGGCTGGGGCGTGATGGGCGCGCACACGCCGTTGATCTTCATCTGCACCGGCGAGGCCGCCGACAGATAGACGTCGGAGGCTTTGCGCTCGCTCATCAGGCGCAGGATTTTTTCCATCTGACCCATGGGGGAACTCCTTGGCAGCAGGGGGCGGAGATCAGTCGCGCAGCAGCTCGTTGATGCTGGTCTTGGAGCGCGTTTGCGCATCGACTTGCTTGACGATCACCGCCGCGTACAGGCTGTAGGGGGCGCCGTTGGCTGCGGTTTTGGGCAGGTTGCCGCTCACCACGACCGAACCCGCCGGCACCCGGCCGTAGCTGATTGCGCCGGTGGCGCGGTTGAAGATCGGGGTGCTCTGGCCCAGATAGACGCCCATGCCGAGCACGGCGTTTTCTTCCACGATCACGCCCTCGACCACTTCGGAGCGCGCGCCGATGAAGCAGTTGTCCTCGATGA
>Ga0208609_100840_pt1 | contig 10099 bp, 12 predicted proteins | sample SubbioR11_8A_Apr_FD_184813 | JGI IMG/M metagenome (GOLD analysis project Ga0208609, IMG submission 184813) | Serpentinite rock and fluid subsurface biosphere microbial communities from McLaughlin Reserve, California, USA - CR11_8A_Apr (SPAdes) | ecosystem: Environmental > Terrestrial > Deep...
GCTGGTCCGCCTGGCCGGCCGCCACGCCGGCTGTGCGCGCCCGGTGCTGCCGCTGCCCGGCCCGCTGGCTTCGCTGCAGGCGCTGGCGATGGAGCTGCTGCCCGGCGAGCCGCTGATGTCGCGCGACAACCTGCGCTCGCTGCAGGTGCCCAACGTCGCCACCGGCAAGCTGCCCGGGCTGGCCGCGCTGGGCATCGAGCCGGCCTCGATGGACGCCGTGCTGCCGGGCTACCTCGGGCCGCAGCGCGGCGGCAGCGCGCGCCTCAACCCGCTGCGCACGCGCGCCCGCCGCGACTGAGGTGAGACAGGCGGCGCGCGCGACGGCGATGAAGACCTACCTCGTCGGCGGCGCGGTGCGCGACCGCCTGCTCGGCCGCCCGGCCGGCGACGCCGACCATGTCGTCGTCGGCGCGACCCCGGAGCAGATGCTGGCCGCGGGCTTCCGCCCGGTCGGGCGCGACTTCCCGGTCTTTCTGCACCCGCAGACCGGCGCCGAATACGCGCTGGCCCGCACCGAACGCAAGGTCGGCCGCGGCTACCACGGCTTCACCTTCCACGCCGACGCGGCGGTCACGCTCGAGCAGGACCTGGCGCGGCGCGACCTGACGGTCAACGCGATCGCCCTCGACCCCGACAGCGGCGCGCTGATCGACCCCTACGGCGGCCAGCGCGACCTCGCCGCCGGCGTGCTGCGCCATGTCGGTGAGGCCTACGCCGAGGACCCGGTGCGCATCCTGCGCACCGCGCGCTTTGCCGCACGCTGGCCGCAGTTCGTCGTCGCCGCCGAGACGCAGGCGCTGATGCGCCGCATGGTCGAGGCCGGCGAGGTCGACGCCCTGGTGCCCGAGCGCGTCTGGCAGGAGCTCGCCCGCGGCCTGATGGAGCCGCGGCCGAGCCGCATGTTCGAGGTCCTGCGCGACTGCGGCGCGCTGGCCGTGCTGCTGCCCGAGGTCGAGCGCCTGTGGGGCGTGCCGCAGCCGTCGCAGCACCACCCCGAGGTCGACACCGGCGTGCACCTGATGCTGGTGCTCGATGCCGCGGTGCGGCTGGAGGCGCCGCTGCCGGTGCGCTGGGCCTGCGTCGCCCACGACCTGGGCAAGGGCACGACGCCGCCCGCGCTCTGGCCGCGCCACCTCGGCCACGAGGGGCGCAGCGTCGCGCTGGTGCAGGCAGTCGACCGCCGGCTCAAGGTGCCCAACGACTGCCACGAACTGGCCTTGCTGGTCGCGCGCGAGCATGGCAACGTGCACGCCAGCGCCAGGCTCGGCGCCGCCGCGCTGCTGCGCCTGCTCGAGCGCTGTGACGCGCTGCGCCGCCCCGAACGCTTCGGGCTGGCGCTGCTGGCCTGCGAGTGCGACTCGCGCGGGCGCACCGGCTACGCGGACGCGCCGTACCCGCCGCGCGAGCGCCTGCTGGCCGCGCTGGCCGCGGCGCAGGGTGTCGAGACCGCGGCGATCGCCGCCGCCGCGCCAGCGGGCAGCCCCGGCGAGGCGATCGGCGAGGCGATCCGGCAGGCCCGCGAGCGCGCCATCGCCGCGGCCGGGATCGCCGCCGGCTGAGCCGGCGGCCGTGGCCGGCCCGGCAAAGCCCATGCCTCTGGCGCGGCATGGCCGCTGCGCGCTACGCTGTGCCAGGCAGGCGCAGGCGGCGTGTGTCATTCACGGCGTCGTCGCCCGCGGCCACGCGCCCACCGCCGGCGCGGGCACCGCCGTCTTGGGGAGCTGGACATGGGCGTCGCCGAAGGCATCCGCAGACACGGCTTTCGCCGCTGGTACGAGCGCGAGCTGCGCGGCAGCCACGGCTGGCTGGTGCTGGCGCTGCTCAGCACGATCGGCCTGCTGGCCGCCTTCGAGGGCCTGACCCGCGCCGAGGGCATCGACGCGCGCGCCGGCAACCTGGCGGCCATCCTGGTCTGCGCGGTGGTCGCCGCCGTCGCCCTGCGGCGCTACCTGTACCTGCTGATGCACGCCGAGGCGCTGGCCCACCAGGCCGTCTGCGCCGGCTGCGAGACCTACGGCCGCCTCGAAGTCTGCGCCGAGGAGCGCGGCGGCGAACTGCTGCGCGTGCGCTGCCGCCACTGCCGGCACGAGTGGACGCTGCTGACCTGAACCGGCGCCGCGCCGCCGCGGGCTACAGCGTGTGCGTGCGGTCGCCGACCGCAAAGCCCAGCGACGCGACGTCGACGCCGCGGCCGCAGGCCAGCACCTTGAACAGCTCGCCCATCTCGTGCTCGGTCAGCAGCTTCTGGGCGTCGGCGCGCGCGCGCCAGTCGGCGCCGGCGAGCAGGTCGAGCAGGCCGCAGTTGATCAGGAAGCGCGCCTGCGAGGTGTAGCCCAGCACGTCGGCGCCGGCGTCCTGAGCGGCCAGCGCGACGGCGCTGAAGTCGACATGCGCGGTGATGTCCTTGGTGCCGACGTCGGCCAGCGGGTCGGTGTCGGCGCGGTGTGCGCGGTGGCACATCAGCGTGCCGCCGCTGCGCTGCGGGTGGTGGTATTCGGCCGCCGGGAAGCCGTAGTCGACGAACAGCGCGGCTCCGCGCTCGAGCCGCTCGACAACGGTGGCGACGAAGGCGCAGGCCTGGCGGTGCAGCTCGGTGATCGCGCCGGGCACGAAGGCGGCCTCGACCGGCGGGCGCAGGTCGGTCGGCCGATCGGCCCAGGCGAAGCCGCCCTCGCCGTCGAGGCCCACGCCGCGCTCGTGCCAGCGCTGGCCGTCGTAGCGCAGCAGTTGCACCGGCATCGCGTCGAGCACCTCGTTGCCGACGACCACGCCGTGCAGGCGCGCCGGCAGTTGCCGGGCCCAGCCGACGCGCTCGCCGTAGCGCGCGAGCCGCTCGCGCTGGCGCGCCGCCAGCGCCGGCGAGACGTCGACGATGACGTAGCGGCGCAGGCGCGGCCCCAGCGCGTCGAGCAACTGCTCGGCCAGCGCGCCCGAGCCTGCGCCGAACTCCCAGACCGTGTCGGCCTCGGCCGCGGCCAGCCACTGCCCGACCTGGCGGGCGAGCGCGCGGCCGTACAGCGGCGAGAGCTCGGGCGCGGTGACGTAGTCGCTGCCGTCGCCGGGCATGCGGCCGAAGACGCGGCCAGCGCGCGCGTAGTAGCCTAGCCCGGGCGCATACAGCGCCTCGTGCATGTAGCGCTCGAACGACAGCCAGCCGCCGGCCGCGGCGATGACCTGCGCGATGTGCCGCGCCAGCGGCGTCGCTACACTGGCCGGCTGCGCGCCGTTGGCCGCTGTCGCCATTTCGCGTCCCTGCCGTCGTTCATCATTCAATTCTAGGCACCCATGACCGACCGCCCCGTCGTGCTGGTCACCGGCGCCGCGCGCCGGCTCGGCCGTGCGATCGCGCTGCACCTGGCGCAGCACGGCCACGACCTCGCGCTGCACCACCGCAGCGCGGCCGCCGAGGCCGCCGCCACTGCCGACCAGGCGCGCGCCGCGGGCGTGGCCGCCGCACCGTTTGCCGCCGACCTCGCCGATGAAGCCGCCTGCCGCGCGCTGGTGCCGGCGGTGCTCGCGCACTTCGGCCGGCTCGACGCGGTGGTCCACAACGCCGCGCTGTTCGAGCCCGACCGCGCCGCCGACTTCAGCTACGCGGCGATGGACCGCCACTGGCGGACCAACACCGCGCCGGCGGTCGTGCTGGCGCAGGCGCTGCACGAGCACCTCGGGCAGCGCAGCGCCGCCGCGCCGGGCTGCGTCGTCGTGCTGCTCGACCAGAAGCTGTGGAACCCCAACCCCGACTGCCTGTCGTACACGCTGTCGAAGGCTGCGCTGCAGTGCGCGGCGACGCTGCTGGCGCAGGCCCTGGCGCCGCGCGTGCGGGTCTGCGCGGTCGCGCCGGGGCTGACCCTGGGCAGCGCGCAGATCGACGACGCGCGGCTGCGCGAGCTGCAGGCGCAGTCGCTGCTGGGCTACGGCGCGCAGCCCGATGACGTCGCGCGCGCCGTCCACTTCCTGCTCGGCGCGCGCGCGAGCACCGGCACCACGCTGCTGGTCGACGGCGGCCAGCACCTGCAGCCGCGGCTGCGCGACTTCGGATCGCCGCCATGACCCGCCCACCGGGCGCGCTGCGCCGGCTCAGCGTCGAGCGCCTGCGCGTGCAGGCCAGCGTCGGCATCCTCGAGCACGAACTCGAGTCGCGTCAGCCGCTGCTGGTCAGCGTCAGCGTCGAGCAGCATGGCGCGCCGCTGCTGCCGGCCACCGACGACGTGCAGCATGTGCTCGACTACCGCCTGCTGCGCGAGGCCGTGCTGGCCGAGGCCCAGGCCGGCCATGTCAACATGCTCGAGACGCTGGCCGGGCGCATCGCGCAGCGCCTGCTCGCGCGGCGCAGCGTGCGCCGCGTGCAGGTGCGCATCACCAAGCCCAACATCTTCCCCGACTGCGACGGCGCGACCGTCGACATCGACGTCCATGCCTGCGATATCGACTGACGACGACGCGGCCGCCACCGCCCGGGCCGACCCGCGCCGCGCCGCGCTCGAGCTGCGCAAGCTCGACAAGCGCCTGCACCGCCTGGTCGGGCAGGCGATCGCCGACTTCAACATGATCGAGGCCGGCGACAAGGTCATGGTCTGCGTCTCGGGCGGCAAGGACAGCTACGCACTGCTCGACCTGCTGCTCGCGCTGCGCCGGCGCGCGCCGATCGACTTCGAGATCGTCGCCGTCAACCTCGACCAGAAGCAGCCGGGCTTCCCGGCCGACGTGCTGCCGGCGTACCTGCGCGCGCAGGGCGTGGCCTTCCACATCGAGACGCAGGACACCTACTCGGTCGTCAAGCGCCTGATCCCCGCCGGCCAGACGATGTGCAGCCTGTGCTCGCGGCTGCGCCGCGGCATCCTCTACCGGGTGGCCAGCGAGCTCGGCGCGACCAGGATCGCGCTGGGCCACCACCGCGACGACATGCTGCAGACGCTGCTGATGAACATGTTCTTCGGCAGCCGGCTCAAGGGCATGCCGCCCAAGCTGGTCAGCGACGACGGCCGCCACGTCGTGATCCGCCCGCTGGCCTACGTCGCCGAGGTCGACCTCGAACGCTGGGCCCTGCACCGGCAGTACCCGATCATCCCGTGCACGCTGTGCGGCAGCCAGTCCAACCTGCAGCGCGCGCAGATCAAGCAGATGCTGCGCGACTGGGACCGCCGCTTTCCCGGCCGCATCGACAACATGTTCAGCGCGCTCGCCCATGTCGTGCCCTCGCACCTGATGGACCGCCGCCTCTACCCCTTCGAGACGCTGCAGCGCAGCGGCGTGGCCAACCCCGAGGGCGACCTCGCGTTCGACGAAGAACCCTGCGCGCCACCCGCGACGGCCCTGCGCGTCGTGCGCGACGACGGCTGACGCCGCGGCGGCCCGCACTGCGCGCGCCCTCGCCCTGGGCGGGCGCTCACCGGCGCGCGCTGTTGGTCAGGGCGCGCCCTCACCAGCGTGCACCGTTGGCCAGCGCGCGGGCGTCGGCCTCCCAGCCGCGCAGCCGCGCTGCGGCATGCGCGCGCTGCGCCGGCGTGGTCTCGTTGTGCACGCGCGCGTACAGCGCGCACTGGAAGCGCCGCAGGCGCTGCGCCGGCACTTCGGCGTCGGCCGGCGCGTCCGTGCGCACCCAGGGCTGCAGCGCCTGCGCCAGCCGGGCCTGGGTCTGGGCCAGCCGGGCGGCAGGTTCGACGCCAGCGCCGTTGGCCGGCGGCGGCGCCAGCGTCTCGAGCAGCGCCTGCTGGCGCTGGCGGCGTTCGGCGTCCCACAGCGCCGGGTCGGCGGGCGAGTCGGCCAGCCAGCGCGCGAGGCGCTCGCGCTGGCCGTCGTCGAGCCGGCCGTAGAAGTTCTCGAGGCGCCGCAGCGTGCGCTCGTGCAGCGCGCGCTGCCAGGCCGCGCGGTCGGTGGCGGGGTGGCTGCTGCGCCAGGCGGAGCGCTCGCGCTCGAAGCGCCGGGCCAGCCGCTGGCGCTGCGCCGGCTCCAGCCGCAGCGCCAGCCCGGCCAGCAGCGGCAGCGCCTGGTCGAGCGCGGTGGCGGCGCGCTGCTCGACGGCGTCGGCCCAGCGGCAGACCTGCTCGGCGCTGGCCGGCTGCAACACCTCGCGCTGGGCCGCCTCGAGCAGCGCCGCGTAGTCGGGCAACTGGGTGCGCCGGTGCCAGTCGAACCATTGCTGCAGCGGCTCGCGCAGGTAGTCGTGCTGCTCGGGCGTCAGGGCCAGGCGCGAGTCGAGCCCCCAGAGCGCGAACTCCGGGCCCTGGCCGTAGCCCAGGCGCACGACGCTGCAGCCGGTGACGAGCGAGGTCACGGCCAGCAGCGCCAGCGCCCGGATAATGCGCCCGCCACCCAAGGACGCCCCGATGGGACTGAACATCGTCATCCTCGCCGCCGGCCGCGGCACCCGCATGAAGTCGCAGCGCCCCAAGGTGCTGCACAGGCTGGCCGGACGCCCGCTATTGCAGCATGTTCTGGCTGCCGCCGCCGGCGTCGGAGCCACCCGCGAGGTGGTCGTCATCGGCCATGGCGGCGACGAGGTCGCCGCGGCCTGTGCGGCGCCGGGCCGGGTCTTCGTGCGCCAGGAGCCGCAACTGGGCACCGGCCATGCGGTGCAGCAGGCCGCGCCGGCGCTCGACCCGGCGGCGGCGACCACCCTGGTCCTCGCCGGCGACGTGCCGCTGGTGCGCAGCGAGACCGCGCGCGCGCTGGTCCAGGCCTGCGCCGGCGAACGCCTGGCGCTGCTGACGATGACCCCGGCCGACCCGCAGGGCTACGGCCGCATCGTGCGCGACGCCAGCGGCCAGCGCGTGCTCGCCATCGTCGAGGACAAGGACGCCAGCGCCGCGCAGCGCGCGATCGGCGAGGCCTACACCGGCATGCTGGCCGCGCCCACCGCCGCGCTGCTGCGCTGGCTGGCCGCGCTGCGCAACGACAACGCGCAGCGCGAGTACTACCTGACCGACGTCGTCGCGCTGGCCGTGGCCGAGGGCGTGCCGGTGGCCGGCGTCGCCGTCGCCGACGAGACCGAGGCGCTGGGCGTCAACAGCCCGCAGCAGCTCGCCGACCTCGAGCGGCGGCTGCAGCGCCGCCAGGCCGACGCGCTGATGAGCGCCGGCGTGCGGCTGGCCGACCCGGCGCGCTTCGACCTGCGCGGCACGCTGGCCTGCGGCGCCGACGTCGAGATCGACGTCGGCTGCGTCTTCGAGGGCCGCGTCACGCTCGGCGAGGGCGTCGTCGTCGGCCCGCACTGCGTGCTGCGCGACACCACGGTGGCCGCCGGTGCGCGCATCGAGGCCTGCAGCCACCTCGAGGGCGCGCAGGTCGGCGCCGGCGCCCGCGTCGGCCCCTACGCGCGGCTGCGCCCCGGCGCCGTGCTCGGCGACGAGGTGCACATCGGCAACTTCGTCGAGGTCAAGAATTCGACCCTGGCCCGCGGCGCCAAGGCCAACCACCTCGCCTACCTCGGCGACGCGACGCTGGGCGAGCGCGTCAACTACGGCGCCGGCAGCATCACCGCCAACTACGACGGCGTCCACAAGCACCGCACCGTGATCGGCGACGACGTGCAGATCGGCTCGAACTGCGTGCTCGTCGCCCCGGTGACCGTCGGCGCCGGGGCGACGGTGGGCGCGGGCTCGACGATCAGCAAGGCAGCCCCGGCCGGCCAGCTCACGCTCGCACGCGGCCGCCAGGTCACGCTCGCGCGCTGGCAGCGGCCGGTCAAGACCCGGGCTGGTGGCGACGAAACCTGAGGCCGACCCCGGCGCCGAGGCGGCGGCCTGCTACAGCGGCAGCGCCTCGCCCAGCGCGCGCTCGCGGTAGCCCGGCTCGAGCTCGCCGGCGACCACCATGTCGACCCGAAACGGCAGCGCGCTGGCCTCGAACGCCTCGCGCAGCGCGGCGCGCTGCGCGAGGCTCAGGCCGGCGGGCTCGTGCAGCAGCAGGTCGAGGTCGGAAAACGGCCGCGCCCGGCCGGTCGCGCGCGAGCCGAAGACGCTGACCCGCGCCCCCGGCAGCAGCGCCTCGACGATGCCGCGCACCAGCGCCCGCTGAGCCGCGCTCAGCACCAGCGGGTGCGCCGCGGCTGCGGCCGCGGTCTGCGGCTCAACCACCGCCGGCCGCCTCGAGCCGGGCCAGCAAGGCGCGGGCGTCGGCGGCAAAGGCCCCGGCCTGGCCGGCCACCGCCTCGGCGCGCGACTCGTCGTACGCGTGCGAGGTGGCGTTGCGCAGTTCGCGCCAGCCTCGCCAGCCCAGCGCATCGGGCAGCAGCCCGGCGTCGGCCGCAGCGCGCAGCAGGTCGTTGAACGACAGGTCGGCAACGGCCGGGGCCGAAGCCGCGCGCTCGACCAGGGTGCGCCGCAGCAGCCGCACCGCCAGTTCGTAGCTGAACTCGAAAGACTGGATCACTGCCGAGCGCAGGTGCGGCTTGAGCCGGCTGCCGGCGGGTTCGGCGCGTCAGAGCTGCATGGCCTCCTCGAGCAGCGCCAGCTCGCGGGCCAGCGGAGTCAGATCGATGCGGACAGGTTCGGCCACGGCGAATTGTGCGGCAAGCGGTATCGGCGGCTGCGTTTCGCGATTGTCTACCTTGGCCACACAGCCGGCTGTGGTGGCTGCAGAGGCGACAGCTACCACGCACTGAACCGCACCGGGTTTCGAGGAGGCCTGTCGGCTTGGGGCAGACCCTCGCCGAGGCCTTCGCCGCGACCCGGATTCGACCTCGGCCGCTTGCTCTGGCTCAGCCGCCGGGCCCGGCGCTTTCGGGACCGGCGGCGGGTTCGGGCTGCGCCGGGTCGCCGGCTTCGGCCAGCTCGGCGGCCAGGCACAGGTCGGCCCAGGCCTTGGCCTTGTCGGCGGGCTGGCGCAGCAGGTAGGCCGGGTGGTAGCTGACGACCAGCGGCAGGCCCTGGTAGCGGTGCACGCGCCCGCGCAGGCGGCCGATCGGCTCGTCGCTGCCGAGCAGGGCCTGGACCGCGAAGCGGCCCAGCGCGAGGACGATGCGCGGCCGGACCAGCGCGATCTGGCGCGCCAGGTACGGCAGGCAGCGCTCGAGCTCGTCGGGCTGCGGGTTGCGGTTGCCCGGCGGCCGGCACTTGAGCGTGTTGGTGATGTAGACCTGCCGCGCGGGCGGCGCCGGCGCGCGCGTGAGGGCCAGCGCGGCGAGCATCGCGTCGAGCAGCCGCCCGGCCGGGCCGACGAAGGGCTCGCCCTGCAGGTCCTCCTGCTCGCCGGGGGCCTCGCCGACGATCATCCAGTGCGCGCGCTCGTGGCCGACGCCGAACACGGTCTGGCGGCGCGCTTCGCACAGCGTGCAGGCGCGGCAGCCGGCGACGGCGGCGCGCAGCGCCGGCCAGTCCAGCGCGGCAGGGTCGGCCGGCATGGAGCTGGCCGCTGCCGGCGCGGCGTTGCTGGCGCTGGCGGCGCGGCCGCCGGCGGGCGCAGCAGCCGGCGCTGGCGCCGCCGCAGCGACGGCCGCGGCCTCGGCCGCCGGCGGCCGCCAGGGCTCGATGCCGATCTCGCGCAGCATGGCGCGCTGGCGTTCAGTCCAGGCCATCGTGGCCGCCGGCGTAGGGTTGCAGGTCGAGGTTCATCAGCAGCGCGTCCTCGCGGCGGCCGCCGTGCTCGGGGTAGTAGCCGCGCCGGCGGCCGACCATCAGGAAGCCGAAGCCGCGGTAGAGCGCCTGCGCGCCGAGGTTGCTCGCGCGCACCTCGAGCCACAGCGCCCGCGCGCCCAGGCCCAGGCTGCGCCGCACCAGGGCCTCGAGCATGCGGGTGGCGTGGCCGCGGCGCTGCTGCGCCGGGGCGACGGCGAGGTTGAGCAGGTGCACCTCGCCCGGCCCGGGCAGCGCGACGAAATAGCCCAGCAGCTCGCCCTCGCCGTCGGCGAGGACTTCGGCCAGGTGGCCGGCAGCCAGCGAGTCGAGGAAGTTGCCGCGGCTCCACGGGAATGCGTAGGCGCTCGCCTCGAGCGCATGCACGGCCTCGACATCGGCCAGCGTCATCGGCCGCAGCCACGGCGGCGCCGGCTCGGGACGCTGGCGGGCGTGCATCAGCGCGGCGCCGGCGCGGCGCGCTCGGCGGTGGTCAGCGCGACCTTGTCGCGCAGGTACAGCGGCAGCGCCTCGGCGGCGTCGAG
>Ga0208609_100841_pt1 | contig 10097 bp, 8 predicted proteins | sample SubbioR11_8A_Apr_FD_184813 | JGI IMG/M metagenome (GOLD analysis project Ga0208609, IMG submission 184813) | Serpentinite rock and fluid subsurface biosphere microbial communities from McLaughlin Reserve, California, USA - CR11_8A_Apr (SPAdes) | ecosystem: Environmental > Terrestrial > Deep...
TTCATCCGGAGTTAACAGCGGACCTGCGGCTGCATCACTATTTTTTGCAGATGGCCAAAGAAGTGCAAGAGAAGGGCTGCTGACCCTTCTCTTTTTCCGGCAAAATGAAGAAATGGCTGACATTTCCCCTGCGGGGACTACATTGAGGGTGAAGGAAATGCGTGAGCGAAATATTTTTGACTTGCTGGCTTCTGCCGCAAGTACAGGTACGGAGGCGCTAGCGCCGGCAACTGGTCAGACGGCGGCAACACCTCTCTGCAGCTCCAGCCCTCTGGAAGCCTTGGCAACAGAGGCGGCCGGTTGCACCCGCTGTCGGCTCCGAGGCCAGGCTACTCAGGTAGTGTTCGCCGACGGCGACACGCAGGCGGAACTCATGTTCGTCGGAGAAGGTCCGGGCGCGGAGGAAGACAAACAGGGGTTGCCTTTTGTAGGGGCGGCCGGACAGCTCTTAAACCGTATTCTGGAGGCCGCCGAAATTAAGCGTAGCGAAGTGTATATTGCTAATATAGTTAAATGCCGGCCGCCAGGCAACCGCCTGCCGCAAAAGGACGAGGTGGAGGCGTGCCTGCCGTACCTACTGCGCCAGATAGAGCTCGTTTCACCCAAAATACTGGTCTGTCTTGGTTTGCTGGCGGCACAGGTGCTAATTGACCCGAAAATCCGTGTCAGCGTCGCCCGCGGTAACTGGTTCGCAAGAGGGGAAATCCGGGTTATGCCGACTTTCCATCCGGCGGCACTCTTGCGCGATCCAGCCAAAAAGCGGCCTGTCTGGGAAGACATGAAGCAGATCCGGGACTCCTACCGACAAATCCGGCAGGGGAGGTGAAAAGATGGCGAAGGTACTGGTAGTAGACGATGAGAAAACGATTGTCAAAGGTCTGAAGTTTGGCCTGGAGAAAGAAGGGTATGAAGTAGTGCCCGCTTATGACGGCGAGGAGGCACTCCGCCTTTTTGCCGCAGAAAAGCCGGATCTGATTATCCTTGACCTGATGCTACCCGGTGTGGACGGGTTTGAGGTTTGCCGCCGCCTGCGCAAGAGCAGCGACGTGCCGATTGTGATGCTAACGGCCCGTGGTGAGGACATTGATAAGATCCTTGGTCTAGAGCTTGGTGCTGACGACTATGTGACGAAGCCGTTTAATCCCCGGGAACTGGTAGCGCGGGTAAAAGCGATTTTGCGCCGGGCGCAGAGCGGGGTGCTGGATCCGGCCCAGATGCAGGTAATTAGGTTGCAGGAGATGCAGATCGACCTGCTTCAGCACAAAGTGCGCGTCAAGAACAAAGAGGTCGAGCTGACCGGTAAGGAGTTTGCCTTGCTTAGCCTGCTGGCCAGTCATCCAGGTCGCGTCTTCAGCCGGGAACAGCTTTTGGAGCAAATCTGGGGCTATGATTACTACGGAGATGCTCGGACGGTGGATGTCCATATCCGTCACCTGCGGGAAAAACTGGAGCAAGCTCCCGGCTCGCCACAATTGATTCTCACAGTCTGGGGGGTGGGCTACAAGTTCCGGGAGGGTAAGAATGTTTAACAACTTGCGCACCAAACTAACCGTCAGTTACTTGGTGCTGATTTTGGCGGTTATGGTGCTGACCTCTTTTTTTCTGCTCAATATCCTGGAACAGTACTATCTTTCCCACCAATCGGAGACGCTCATACGGGCGGCCAAGATCGTAGGCGAATTTTCTGCCGGTCACCTGCGGACAGCGCCGGACGTGGCCGACATCTCTGGCCTGGCGGAAGACTTTGCTCGGCAGATTGGTGCCCGGGTGATTATTACTGACCATCATCGACAGGTAATAGGCGATTCGTTGCGCGTAGGAGGGCTTGTCGGCACCTTGCTGGACAGGGACGAGGTGGAGTCTGCCTTGTCGGGAACCATACGGCAAAGTGTGCAGCTTGCGCAAGCTTCTGACCAGTGGGTCATGCAGGTAGCGGTACCTGTCCAAAGCGAAGGACAGATTGTGGGCACCGTCTTTATTTCTGCCTCCCTTGCACCGATTTACCGCGTGCTGGGGGATATCCGCAGCTTTCTGGTCCTAGCGACCATATTGGCCATGGTGCTGGCAGGCTTCCTGGGGGCTGTCTTTGTCCATCGCATAACGGTGCCCATTGCCTCTTTGACTAAAGCAACAGAACAGATCGCCAGAGGTGACCTGAGCCAGCGGGTACTGATCCGCTCGCGGGACGAAATCGGGCAGCTGGCGGACCAGTTTAACATTATGGCCAGCCGCTTGCAGGAAATGACGCGACAACTGCGCGAATTTGTGGCCAACTCCTCCCATGAACTGCGCACACCACTTACTTCCCTGAACATTCTCGTCAAATCCTTGCGAGAATACCCTCTGGAGGTAGAAGAAAGAGAAGAGTTTCTAGCCGATATAGATCAGGAACTGGAGCGTCTGACTAGGCTAGTCGAAAATCTCCTAGACTTGACTAGGCTTGATCGCCTAGCCGCTGAAGACACCATGCACTCCGCCGACGTTGTCCCTATTGTGGCGGGTATACTCGAAATGCTGAAAAAACGAGCGGAAGTAAAAGGAGTTGTGTTAAACTATACGTTGCCGAAACAGTCGGCGCCGGTTTTTGCTGTGCCCCACCAGATTAAACAGGTGATTTTTAACCTAGTGGACAATGCGGTTAAATATACGCTGCCTGGAGGGACGGTTACCGTTTCGCTCACCCAGGAACAGGAAGATCTGTTGATGACGGTGGTCGACACTGGCAGCGGTATCCCCCCTGAGTACCGGGAAAAAGTTTTTGAGCGTTTTTACCGGGTAGACAAGGCTCGCTCCCGGGAACAGGGAGGAACCGGACTTGGTTTGGCGATTGTTAAAGAAATTGTCAGCCGCCACGGGGGGAAGGTCTGGGTGGACGCTACTCCGGGCGGTGGAGCCACTTTCGTAGTCTCCTTGCCGCTGGCACAGCAATTAACCCAAGGCGAAACGACTGTCAGTAAAAACTAAGCGCAGCAAGAGAGGCTGCTTGGCCTTTCGTGTACCCGGGAGCTGGACGCTTTAAAAAAGAGTCGGATATAATATAATAGTGCAAAAAACGCGAAAGAGGTCACGGTATGCAGACATTTCTGAAAGAAGCAGTGGACCTGCTGGCTCGGCATGTGCCGCTGGACAGGGAGCAAATATTAAACGACCTGGAAACGCCGCCCAGCCCGGAGTTGGGTGACTTCGCCTTCCCGTGTTTCAAGTTGGCTAAAGCTTTCCGCAGCGCACCAGTCAAAATTGCCGCTGATTTGGCCGGAAAAATTGTTCCAAGCGCATCTTTTGCCAAGGTGGAAGCGCACGGGCCGTACCTAAATTTTTACTGTGACCGCCGACTTTTGTCTGAGGAAACACTGGCCGAAATTCGTGAGAAAAAAGAACGGTTTGGCTGGCAGGCACCAAGGGGCGGACGGCCAGTAGTGATTGATTTTTCCGCTCCTAATATTGCCAAGCCTTTCGGCATCGGACACCTGCGTTCCACGGTCATCGGGCATGCTCTGTACCGTATCCACCAGGCGATCGGCTACCGCTGCATTGGTATTAATCACCTTGGTGACTGGGGGACGCAGTTTGGCAAGCTGATGGTCGCTTACTTGCGCTGGGGAGTCAGTGATCAGCTGGAGGCGGAACCTATTGCCCATCTGTACAAGCTTTATGTCCGTTTTCACCGCGAAGCGGAATCCGAACCGGCCCTGGAAGAGGAGGCGCGGGGCTGGTTTAAGAAGCTGGAGAACGGGGAGCCGGAAGCGCGCAGACTCTGGCAAATGTTCCGCGACGTGAGTCTTGCCGAGTTTAAGCGTGTCTATGAGCTGCTAGGCATCCATTTCGATTACTACCAGGGGGAAAGTTTTTATAACGAAATGTTGGCTGGTACTGTCCGCCAGGTGGAAGAGCTGGGGCTGGCAGAGCTGTCCGAGGGCGCGTTGATTGTTTCTCTGGGGGAAGAAGGACTGCCGCCTTGTCTGCTGCGTAAGCAGGACGGTGCCACCCTCTATGCAACCAGAGACCTTTGCGCCGCTATTTATCGTCACCAGTTATATGATTTCGACCGTCTGCTTTATGTGGTAGGCGCAGACCAGGCGCTGCATTTCCAGCAGGTTTTTGCTGTCCTGAAAAAAATGGGCTACCAGTGGGCCGACAACTGTATCCATGTCCCCTTTGGCCTGATTCGCTTTAAGGAAGGGAAAATGTCTACCCGTCAGGGGACGCTCATCTTTTTGGAAGATGTTTTGGAGCGGGCTACCGAACTGGCTTCCAGCATTATCCAGGAAAAAAACCCGGGATTGCAGAACAAACACGAAGTGGCCCGCCAAGTTGGAATTGGCGCCGTGATTTTTGGAGACCTGGGAAATGACCGGGTTAAAGATATCGATTTTGATTGGGAAAAGATGCTGGATTTTTCCGGGGAAACGGCACCGTACCTCCAATATGCACACGTTCGGATTTGTAGTATCCTGCGCAAGGCCAAGGACTGGGACGGAGCCTATGAAGCCGCCCTTTTATCGGCACCCGAGGAACAGCAGCTTGTGGCTACGCTGGCCCGTTTCGGGCAGACGGTGGCGCGTGCTGCCGAAACATATAAACCTTCAGCAGTGGCAAGGTACCTGGTGGAGTTAGCCAAGGACTTTAACAAATTCTATCACCAGTGTCCGGTACTTGCGGCAGAGGGGGGGCGGCGTGCGGCGAGGCTAGCGCTGATTGAGGCTACCCGTCAGGTGCTGCAAAACGGCCTGTGGTTGCTTGGCATTGCGGCTCCCGCAGAGATGTAGCTGCTGTGGCCCTGTTTTTGTTCGTGAATCGGGGACGTCCCTGCTTCCCTGGCCGGCTACGAGCGAACAGCCAAAAAAAGGAAAAGAAAGCCGAAGAGCACAAAGAGCACGGCGCTCGCTAACCGTACTGTGCCGGCCGGCAGGCGGGTCAGGAAACGGGAGCCTAGGTAAGCGGCAGCGGCATGGTTGATAAACTGGCCGCCCATGGCTCCTAAAAAGACGGAGAGAGGCTCGCCGGTGGCTGCTGTCAGCGCGATGGCCGTCAACTGCGTCTTGTCCCCGAGTTCAGCGAAAAAAACAAGCAGGAAAGTCTGGGCAACTACCGCGCCGCCGCGTTCTTGCGCTGGAGTCCCTGGTGTCTGGCCCCAAAACAACATCAAGATTCCAGTAACTAAAAAGAAACAACCGCTGGTCAGCAGCGCAACCTTGGCGGGCAAAAGCTGGGCCAGAAAGTCACCCAGTATGGCCGCCAGCGCCGTAATGGCGGCCAGCGCCGCCAGCGCTCCTGTCAGCACTTGGCGTGGGGGAAAACGGGAGGACAGGGTCAGCGTGACGAGCTGTGTTTTGTCTCCCATTTCAGCCAGCAATGTCGTGAGGAAAGCCAGAAAAAAAGCGGCCAAGTGGCTCAACTCCTCTTTAAGGGCTAGAGTTATTATCTCCTACTTCATCATTCCCGCGCCTGCCCCTGCTTTGAACAGGGGGTGAGCGGAAAGGGCATAAATGAAAGAGCGAGGCCTATCCAGTGTCGCTCCTGAAAGAGCTACTTTGACGAGGACCTGCGACAACATTTGTTAAAGCTTGCATTTTACGGTAGCACCGTCTATACTAATACACATATGTACGTCGGGAAAGGCCTATGAAAGGGAAGAGCAAAGTAGCCTGAGTTTTTTTGTGAGTCTACCCTCGTCCCTGCCGGGCGGGGATTTTATTTTGCACAGGAGGCGAACAAATGCTAGACCTGAAGTTTGTCAGGGAAAATCCGGAAGTGGTGCGCCAGGCGCTGACAGACAAAGGGGAGGAAGCGTCTCTGGAGTGTTTTGCGGAAGCAGACACCCGGCGCCGAGTCCTCCTGCGCGAGACAGAGCAACTGAAGAACAGACGCAATACTGTTTCTGAAGAAGTGGCACGGCGGAAACGTGATGGCGGAGACGCTGGCGTCCTTATCGAGGAAATGCGACAGGTATCTCAGCAAATTAAAGAGCTGGATAACGAAATCCGCCGCACGGAAGACGGGCTTCAAGAGATCCTGCTGACACTGCCCAATATTCCCGCTCCGGATGTGCCGGTGGGACACAGCGAGGCAGAAAACGTCCCCGTCAGACACAGCGGGGAACCGCGCTGCTTTACCTTTCTGCCTAAGCCGCACTGGGAAATTGCTGCCAATCTTGACATTATTGATTTTGAACGCGCTGGCAAAGTTACCGGAGCTAGGTTTGCTTTTTACAAAGGGCTTGGGGCGCAGCTGGAGCGGGCCTTGATTAACTTTATGTTGGATCTGCACACGACTGAGCATGGCTACCAGGAAATTTTTCCGCCGTTTCTGGTTCACCGCCACAGCATGGTCGGGACCGGCCAGTTGCCCAAGTTTGAGGAAGATGCCTTCCGCATCCAAGGGACAGAGTATTTTTTGATCCCCACGGCGGAAGTCCCAGTGACGAACCTGCACAGGGAGGAAGTTTTAGCAGAGGAAAAACTGCCTATTTATTACGTGTCCTATAGCGCTTGCTTCAGGGCGGAGGCTGGCGCCCACGGCCGGGACACGCGCGGCCTGATACGGCAGCACCAGTTTAACAAGGTAGAGCTCGTTAAATTCACACGGCCCGAGGATTCCGCCCAGGAGCTGGAAACACTGGTGCAATGCGCCGAAGAAGTTTTGCGGCGCCTTGCTCTGCCCTTTCGTACCGTCCTAATGTGCACCGGCGACCTCGGCTTTGCCGCCGCTAAGAAGTACGACCTAGAGGTCTGGCTGCCGGCGTACAATATGTACCGGGAGATCTCCTCCTGCAGCAACTTCAGAGACTTCCAGGCCAGGCGGGCCAGCATTCGTTTCCGTCGCACCCAAGGCGGCAAGGTGGAGTTTGTGCACACCTTAAACGGCTCCGGCGTAGCGGTGGGGCGGACGGTAGCGGCTATCCTGGAAAATTACCAACAGGAAGACGGCACGGTCTTAGTCCCGGAGGTGTTGCGGGCATATCTGCCGGCGCTAAAAACAGGCTCTATTGGAAAATAATGGATGAAGCGCTTTGGGCCGGTTGACAAGGCGGGCAGGGGTATGCTATACTTTTTAATGCGCCCGGAGGGGTGTCTGAGCGGTTTAAGGAGCTGGTCTTGAAAACCAGTGACTCGTAAAGAGCCGTGGGTTCGAATCCCACCCCCTCCGCCATCATTTGGTGGAGACGGTGAATCCGTTTTTGGCAAATACCGCGGAGAGATGGCCGAGTAGGTCGAAGGCGGTCGCCTGCTAAGCGATTAAGCGGGACTAAAACCTGCTTCGAGGGTTCGAATCCCTCTCTCTCCGCCATAATTACAGAAACAGGCTCCCGGACTATCCGGGGGCTTATTTAAGTCAAAAAATTTTCGTAAAAGGCTAAACCGGCTATTGACAGAAAATTAGAACTATGCGATAATTGCCTTACCAGATTCCGAGGAACAGGGGTTGCCCGGTCGAAAGCCTGTGACGGCGCAAGTTGAGTATCCTTGGTGAGAAAGGCAAGCGTGCGGTGTGGTGAGTAGGGAACGTGTGTTGGCGAGTCCAAAGGTTATCCGGAGGTGCGCCGGTCATACGGGGTGGACGCCGGTACCCGGTAGTGGAAAGAGTGCCGGACTGAGTTCCTGGCAACCGGAAACTTCGGGGAGAGTTCTACCGGGAAGCAAAGAGTTCGTTGGAATCTGGCAGCACTAAGCTCCGAGAGGCAAGAAGTGTCCATGGTTCGGCAACCGGCCGGTAAAGCCGGGGTGTGCGGGCAGAAGAGAAGCGAGGGTCTGTGAATAACGAGTGCTTTGCCAAGGAGCGGGTACTCGGTCAGGGCGGACACAGCGCGGATCTTTGTGGATGCGGGAGGTCTGTTGGGGCTTGGTTCATTGTTAGGGCTCTTCTACAAGCGCCGCGATTTGCAGCAGATTGCGGTAGCGCTCATGATAATCAAGGCCGTACCCGACAGCGTAGACGTTAGGCAGTTCAAATCCCTGATAATCTACGGGGACGGCTACAATCCGCCGTGCCGGTACGTTTAAGAGTGAGCAGACCCGCAATCCTGCCGGATGGCGGGTTTTTAAGTTACGCAGCAGGTAGTTGAGGCTCAGGCCCGTATCTACGATATCTTCAATAATCAGCACTTCCTTGCCGGCGATATTTACATCGAGGTCTTTCGTAATCCTGACGATACCGAGCGGGGCTGTCTCCTGGCTGTAGCTGGAGATGCCGATAAAGTCCAAGAAAAAAGGAACAGTGATCTGGCGGCTCAGGTCCACGGCAAAATAAACGCTGCCGCGCAGGACGCAGACTAGGACCAATTCCTTGCCGGCATAGTCGAGGGAGATGGTTTTGCCGAGCAGGGCAATTTGCGCCTCTATCTCTTCCCGTCCCAGCAAAGGTTCCAGGCGGTGCTTCATTCTAACCTCCCGTTATGTTTCTACATTTTCGTCCAGCCCAAATTTTTTCAGCAGGCTACGGTAATCCTTGCCATAGACTATTTTTGCATTGGCCTCCGGATAAAGTTCTCTCAAGCGCCGTAGCTTCTTATTTTTTTTCCAGACCAGCTTCTGGCGCTGTGTCGTCAGTTCGACATAAAGGTTCTGCTCGGGAAGATAAAAGTCGGGCGTGAAAGCTTCGATGATACGGCCTTCGCTGTCCCAGTGCAGTGGGAAGGTGCGCGGCTCGTACTGCCAGGGGATATTATAAAAATCAAGGACACGGGCAAATTCTACTTCGCTTTCGTGCATAAATTTGGCTGTCTTCACAATCTTTTCTGGCTGCAGCAGAGCGGCTGCTTTGTCCATGCTTTGCGGCGCATGCTTGGCGCTAAACTGGGATAAGGTATAGAGGACAGTCTTAATGGCGCCCTGGGGCGTCAGTTTAGCGGTATTCAGTACCAGATCATATAAGGCCAAGTCGAGCCAGGAATGGCCGAAAGCGTGGCGGATGTAGCGCTTTTTCCGCTGCTCCTGCTCGCTGACCAAGCGGGCGGCCGCCTTTTCTTCTAGGCTATAAAGTTGCCTTATCCACTCTACGCGTTGTGCAAGAGGAGCGTAAACAAAAATATGGAAAGCGTCCGGTCGGTCGCGAAACAAAAACTGCCCGCCGCGGCCTAGGAGCACTATCGACTGACTGGCGGCCAAATCCATAATGTACTCGTGCAGCGCCGTTACATAGAAGCAGCGCTTTTTTTCCAGCTGCTCTGTCTTTGGGGCTGTCTCATCGAAACGAACCAGCTGTGGCGGAAGCCCCAGCGCTGTTAGCCCCGCCGCAATCCGACTGCGGTCCACAAGCAAAAAACCAAGCTCTTTGGCCACCGTGCGGGCCAGAAGTTCGCCACCGGCGCCAAACTGCCTGGAAATGGTGATAACCGTCACGCCATCTCCCCCGGTTTTCTTTCTTCAATTCTGTAGATTGCCCAAAATTCCTGTAGCAAGGCAGTAGTTGTTAGATATTTATTTCCCAAAACGTGCATAACAACCAGGCCTTTATCGTCTGGCAACGCGGCGGTGTTAACTTGGGAGAAGGTATGATATAATAAAGGAAACCCTTAAGGAGGTTATCGAAATGATTAAAATTATAATGGTTTTGCTTTTAATTTGCCTGACGATAGTTATCGGGGCCGCTTACTTTGTAATTTGGCCGATGGCGCAGCAATTCTTGGCTGCGGCCAATGCGGTATTACAGCCGGCACTCGCAAATATGCCGGACGCCTTGCCGGCTTTGCCGCAGGATGTAGCATTGGGTATCGAGGGGCTGATTGCTCTTTTGCCTATCCTTGAACGCCTTGGGATGGAGGGAATTACACAAATTCAACAGCTCGCTGCTGGCGGGATTACGGGAGAAGAGGCGCAACAAGCCCTAGACATTCTGCGTAACCAGCTCTCCGAGGAGCAGCTTAGGCAGTTACGAACCCTGCTGAATATTCAATAGCAACGATCCAATAAAATGTCTAGTCCAAAATCTTGATTTTACAGGCCTGTTGTGTTACTATGTCGTTATGCGCCCGTAGCTCAGTCGGATAGAGTAACTGACTACGAATCAGGAGGTCGGAGGTTCAAGTCCTCCCGGGCGCGCCATAAAAAACTCAGTAACCACGGTGGTTTATAGCCTTCGTGGTTTTCTCCTTCTAGTGG
>Ga0208609_100842_pt1 | contig 10085 bp, 9 predicted proteins | sample SubbioR11_8A_Apr_FD_184813 | JGI IMG/M metagenome (GOLD analysis project Ga0208609, IMG submission 184813) | Serpentinite rock and fluid subsurface biosphere microbial communities from McLaughlin Reserve, California, USA - CR11_8A_Apr (SPAdes) | ecosystem: Environmental > Terrestrial > Deep...
CTGAGCAAACAGCACGAGCTATTGCCGCTCGCGTAGGATGTTCAGTTGATGCAATGACCTGCCGGATAACTTCCATATCTGATTCTGTGAACAATCTGCCACAATAACGATAAGCCGACGTTTCAATTACTTTACTCATGATTTGAGTCTATACTAATGATGAGCTTGTGTCCAGCACTAATTGCAGTGGTCTACCTAATGATAGTCACGACTTATGGGTAATGATAAGCCCCCCCGGGAGAGGGCTAGGGTGAGGGAATCCGAATCCGCACTTCCGCCCGCAACTTTTTTTGCACGGTATAATTTTAACGACTGCTTGTCTCCAAATGTAAATTGTTTTACAAACGTGTTTAAAGTAGTATCTCTAAATATATGTTAAAGGAAATCTCCCTTCTAAGTCGAAGAAGTAAATATTTTAATGTAAGACAAAGGAAGGGCTGTCATAGTGCGTTTTTTTGAGATATTCCCCCAAAATTTCTTTTCTCTGTTTGCGTCGACAAACAGAGATATCTATATCGAAGCGCTCTTGATCCTTCACCGCCAGTACCGCAGTGAAACTCTCCTGAAAAAACAAGACTTGGTCTCTAGGCTGGTTGCCGGACTGGAGACTAGGATGCTCGATTTAAAAGAAGAAGACGACGATCTTTATGGGCCGGATGAAGATGTCAATCTTTCGGGGCGGGCCCATTTTCTGCTGCGCAAATTTGTGGACACGGGCTGGCTCCAACTTGAACCGGATCTCGCCTCCTTCGCAGAAAATTACGTGGTGCCGGGTTACGCCAGCAAGCTGCTGCACCTATTTTACGATATCCTTCACGGCAAACCTGTGGAATACAACGGTTTTGTCTACTCCACTTATTCAAACCTGCGCACGGCGGAGCAAGACAGAGACGAGCATATGTATGACGCGTTAAAGCAGGCGCACCGTGCCACGGAAGAACTCTGGAAAAGCCTGCGGGAACTGCTTGATAACATCCGCCTTTACCACCAGCGCCTGCACGAGCAGGACGAGGTAAAGGAACTACTGGCAGAGCACTTTGACCGCTTCCGCGTACTGGTATCCGACCGTGTCTACCATCCGCTCAAGACGTTTGACAGCGTGCCCCGTTTTAAACAACGCATTACCGCTATCCTGCGCTCATGGCTCCGTGATGCTGATACGCTAAACATCATTGCCACCGCCGCACTGCGCCGGGGCGAATTCTCCGATAAAGCCGAGGCACGCTCCCAGACCATCCGCATGATCGGGGAAATCATGGACACCTATGACCGTCTGGACGGCATCCTGATGCAAATTGACCGGAAAAACGCTGGCTATACCCGGGCTTCGGTAGAAAGGATGCAATACTACTTAAATACCGACCGTGATATCAAAGGGAAACTGGTGGAAGTGTTAAAGGCAATGCCACCCTTAAAAAGTGACTTGGCGCTACCTCCCGCCTTGGTCGGCCTGCCGTTATACAGTGCCGGCTACCTGGATGAGCAATCTTTATACACCGAGCCTAAACAGCGGGAACATCTGCCGGAGGCGGTGCTGGAAGCGGCCGCCTCCGCCGAGGATGTGGACGAAGAACTAACCGTCTTCAGGGAACGGCTGGCGCAGGTCTACTCGCACCGCAAAATTGTCAGCTTTATCCTAGCGCAATTAGCCGACAGACGGAGCATGGCAGCGGCAGAACTGGAACTGGCTTCTGCGGAGGAATTTGTTAAACTACTGCTTGCCACAGTGAAAAGCGATGAAAAGGACTTGCCTTACCGTATTGAGTTTAGAGAAGGCTATCTGTATGTAAACGGATTCCGGCTGCCGGAATTAGTCATCTCAAGAGAGGAGGGGAATGGTCGTGTGGGAACAGGAATGGGAAAAAATGACCGATAAAGACAGGGAACAATTTGCCCGCGTTGTCAATCTTCTTTTCCAAAAGACTTTTATTGTACGCGACGAGGTGGATGCTAAAAGCCACGGGATTTTAATCAACAAAGATTTTCGCTTCCTGGAACGCCACCAGACACTCTTTTCCGACTACTTCCGGGTGGCCGGCTGGGAAATTCAGCTGGACGGACACCGCGGCGTGGCCGCCCTCTACAACCGTTTTGGCTATAACCACCGCCGCCTTGATAAAGCCGCCACTTATCTCCTCTTTACCCTCAGGCTTATCTACGAAGAGCAACTTGAAAAGCTGGCTCTCCGCCGGGAAGCGTCTGCCACTGTTGGCGAACTGGTCGAGAAAATGTTCTACCTCGGTCTGCTTAATAAAAAACCGTCGGACAAAATGCTGCGCGAAAACCTAGGCACCCTGAAAAACCATAACATCATTGACAAACTGGACGGAAACTGGACAAACCCCCAAACACGCCTAATCATCTACCCATCCATTCTGTTGCTGGTCTCAAACGAGAAAATCAGTGAACTTTATGAATCTTTAGGACAAACATTGATGGGAGAGGAGGAGGAAGAAGACGATGAAACGGCTGGAGAAGATGCTCTTAATTAACTGGCACTACATTCGCCATCAGCTCCTGGAATTTAAGGATGTGAACTTTCTGACCGGCAAAAACGGTGCAGGCAAATCCACTATTATTGACGCCATCCAGTTGATGATGCTCGGCGACACCCAGGGTCACTTTTTCAATAAAGCGGCCAGTGAGCGGTCGACACGGACACTGAAAGGATATCTGCGCGGCGAAGTGGCCGAAGACGAAAACACAAACACAATTTACCTCCGCAGCGATAAAGACTTTACCAGCTACATTGTTATGGAGTACAGCGATACCGTCTGCAGCAGCCGTTTTTGCCTGGCCATAGTTTTTGACACCTATAAGGACGGCGAATCTAAGCACCGCTTCTTTTATCTTAAAGACGCCCTGCCGCCACACCATTTTTGCTTAGACAACGTCCCTATGAATATTCGCACTCTGCGCGCTTATCTAGGCAAGCATTATGAAGCGAAACGCTACCAGGTGTTAGATAGCAATATGGAATATCGCGACCTCTTGGCCGGTGTTTTAGGAGGACTCAACAACCGCTTTTTCCGCCTTTTTCGCAAGGCTGTCCCCTTTTCCCCAATTATGAACATTAAACAGTTCCTTACAGAATTTGTCTGTGACACAGAAAATGAAGTGGATATTACTCATATGCAGGAAAACATCCGTCAGTATAAACAACTGGAAGAAGAACTGGACTGGGTCGAAAAACGGGTGGGCGCACTGGCAAGCGTCAGTACCCAGTACCAAACCTATCGTGAAGCAGCCGACCGCCTCTACATCCAACAGTTCCTGCTTGACCGTGCCGCCGCAACTAAAAGCGAAGACGAATTGACAGCGCGCCGTCGGGAAATTAAACAACTCACAGAAAACATCCTTATCCTCACAGCAGAGATCACAGAAATGGAAGTTCAGTTAGCATCTTTAGAAGAAAAACGTGACCGTCTCCTGGAAGAGCGGGCGCGCTCCGACATTTATCAAAAAGAACAAGCGCTGACAGAGAAAAAACGCCTCTTGGAGCGGGATATCGCAAAAGCAAAAAATAGTGCGGAGCGGTTGACGTCCCTGTTAAACAGTCACTACCGCTGTTGGCAAGAAGTCACGCGTTACTGCGCTGCTCACCCCGGGCTGCAACTGTCTAGCACCATACCCGCCGAAACACTAAGCATCTTTAACAAAGGCAGCGGCGATTACAACCGCCTAAACCATGAACACCTCAGCTTGGCTAAAATGCGGATGGACGACTATCTGGCCGATTTGCAAAAAACCGCCTACACTCTAGAAATCGAACAAAAGCAGGCCAAAACGCAAGAAGAACGCTTAAACAAAGAGATTGAGGGGCTCAAGCGCGGCATCAAACCTTACGAATCAAACCTGCTAGACCTTAAAGATGCCATTGACCGAGAAAACCCCGGCGCCAACCCGCAGATTTTTGCCGAGCTCTTGGAAATTAAAGACGATAAATGGCAAAAAGCTATCGAAGGCTATCTCCACACACAAAAGTTTTACCTTTTGGCGGAACCGCAGATGTTTGCCGCCGCGTTGCAGACATACGACCGACTCAAGTTTAAACGGCACTTTTATGACCTGGGCCTAGTAGATATGGAAAAGATTCTGGCACTTAAACCCTCCGCCCTCCCCGGTAGTCTGGCAGAAGAAGTAGAAACAGACAATCCGCTGGCCCGCGCGTACGCAGACTACCTGCTGGGCCGTGTCATGAAATGCGAAACGCTTGAAAATCTGCGCCGCCACCATACCGCTATCACCCCCGACGGCATGCTTTACCATAACTACGTAGCCCGTCAACTTAACCCCAAGCGCTACGAGAACCCCTATATCGGTCGCAAAGCATTAGACCGTCAAATCCAACAAAAAGAAGAACAACGGCGTACTATCAACGAACGTTTGGAGTATCTCGCCCCTCTCGTCCATGAACTTTCACGCATGAGCCGTACACCTACTCTTTCCCAGAACGATATCGATACGATTCTCTCACTTAAAAAAGAAGCGGAAGCCCTGCCGGCTCTGGAAGCCGAGTTGCGTGAAGCCGCGGATGAATTAGGGAAACTCGACCTCTCCTATCTAACTCGCCTCGCCGAAGAAATTGGTCATTACGAAAAGAAAATCTCTCTGGCAAAAGGACGCCTGAATAATCACCGTGTAAAAACGGGCGAATCGTCCGCCCTGAAAACAAGCAAAGAAGAGTCGCTGCCCGTCATAGAAGCCGAGCTATTAAGACGCTCCGAGTATCTCTCCACACTCTATGAAGGCAGCTGGCGCGAGCAAGCCGGCGAACCCCGTTTCCAGGCGGAACTCAAAACCAGGGGCAGTGCCGCAAACATTATTAACGAGTTCACACCTGTGGTGAAACGCACCGATACTCTCAGGCAGAAAAGATGGGATACACTCGTAGATCTGCGCACTTATTACAACCGTGATTTTAAAGGTTCCTTCAGCCCCACAGCGCCGGAAAATGTCGCTTACGACAGCGAGTTGGAACGCCTGCGCGACACATTACTCCTAGAATACCGGGAGAAAATCAAAAACGCTAAAGAACGGGCTCAGGAACAATTCCGTGAAGATTTTATCAGCAAACTGCGCGCCAATATTGAAAAAGCGGAAGAACAGATCGGCGACCTCAACCGCGCCATCAAGGACAACTTCTTTGGCCGCGACCGCTACCGTTTCACCGTCACACCCAACCCTGCCTGCCGGCGCTTTTACGACATGATCACCGACGATATGCTCATCGAAGGTTTTAACCTGTTCTCAGCCTCCTTCCTTGAGAAGCACGGCGACACGGTGGATGAACTGTTCCGCCAGATTGTAGACGTGGGCGAAGGGTCGCTGACCGCCGACCAACGCCAGCGCCTCTCTGAAAACCTAGAACGGTTCACCGACTACCGCACCTACTTGGACTTTGACATGGTGAACATCGACGATGAAGGCCGGGAATCCCGCCTTTCCCGCGTCCTCAGCAAAAAATCCGGCGGGGAAACGCAAACGCCGTTTTACATCGCCGTCCTCGCATCATTTTTGCAGCTTTACCGTGTCCGCCAAGGTGATGAGAATACTCTGCGCCTAATTGTCTTTGATGAAGCATACAGCAAAATGGATCACCAACGCATTCAGGAGAGCATCCGCCTGATCCGTGACCTTGGCCTACAAGTGATCCTCTCCGCACCCACAGAAAAAATCGGCGACATCGCCCCGCTGATGGATCGCAACCTTTGCGTCATACGCGTCAAGCGGGAAACTGTGATAAAAGCCTTCGACCCGCAGGAAATCCTGGAAATGGGGGCCTAAGATGGACTACTGTTCCTTTCTCCTCAACACCCTCCTCGATAAATACGAAACCAGTGCCCACTTCTTCGAAACATCCCGCGTGAACCGTCGGGTCGCCTTTCCGTTTAACCGTTCCACCATCCCCGTCTACTTTGCCGGCGACCAACCTCAGGACAAGCACGCCATTCACCAGGCTGTGCTGGAACTCCAAACAGCCGGCATCCTTCAAGCAGAATGGCAGCGCGGCGAAAAAGGCAACCTCCTCAAAAGGACTACCCTAAACCTGCAACATATCGCTGCGGCCTACCGTATGGCAGGCCGCACCCCCAAAGCGGATCAACTGGCAGAGCAACTATTCCTCTTAAGCAGCACCGCCTCCAAAATCCAAACACCATGGATCCTGGAAACACTAGCATCAGCCCAGAATAGCATCCGGGTAAGCCGCACCATCCCTGCACCCTTTCCAAACACGACCGAACAACTGGAACTTTTCCTTAAAGTCCTGTCAGGCCTTGACGACAAAAAAGAGGGCGAACTCTCCGAAAGAATTTTCAGTATCTACTATCTGGGTCACAGTAAACTCTTTACCGGGAAAACCCGTTCCGCCCTCATCACTCTTGCACGCCGCCGCTTTTCCGATCCGGATCTCTCCGATGAAGACATCCTGGCTGAACTGGGCATTGTGAAAACGTCAACCGAGCTGCTTATCGCAGGCCCGCTAACAATCACCATCGATGGAATAGCAACAGACCTCACGCCGCTCACCTTCGGCGCCGTGATTGATACCAGTCAGATTAGCCGTATCTGTTTCGCCAACCTCCATGTCGATACAATTCTCTTAATAGAGAACAAAACCAACTTTCACGAACTTGTACGCAAAGGCTTGTCCAAACACATCATCCTCATCTATCTGGGCGGTTTCCCGGGCCCCGGCAAACGTCAGTTACTAGCAGCCCTTAACCAACAAACGCGCGCAACAACACAGATTTACCACTGGGGCGATATAGACTGGGGCGGATTCCGTATCCACCGCATCCTCAAAGAAACCGCCTTTCCCAACATCCGGCCGCTCTTTATGGACGAGGCAACCCTGTTATCGTACCGCCATATGACCGACACACTCCACCCATCCTACGCCAAAAGACTGGAAAAACTCAGCCAAGATACTCGCTACAACGAATTTCACCCTGTCATTCAAACCATGCTTGCGTACAATCTGCGCCTAGAGCAGGAAGCGCTCCTGGCAGACGAGCAAGCGATTTTCCTAATACGCTCCTTGTTCCAATGCTGATATACGGGACCTGCTGCGTGTATAACAAATTTCGCCCAAAGGTTGAACCCCGGCGCGATATTCAATTAATAGCAGGACTTCCAGTAAGTCAAACTAATTGATTTGAAAGTAAACTCAATCAACTTTGCCAGAGTCCCACCCTTTACAAACATCTACCCACCGATTGTAATTTGAATATTTTTCTAACTCCATTAACGTTAACTCAATCCCACTGTTGGAACTCCCAGCTGCAGGAAACACTGTTTTGAAGCGTTTCAAAGAATCGTCTAAATATACAGATACACTTTCATTCACTGCAAATGGGCATATCCCACCGACACTGTGTCCAACTAAACTAGTTGTATCCTCTGAATTCAGCATTTTTGGTTTATCACCAAAACACTCCCTGTATTTCCTATTATCAATTTTCGCATCTCCTGCAACAACAATGAGCATCACTTGGTTCCCAATATGAAAAGACAATGTCTTAGCTATTCGCTGTGGCTCACAATTTAATGCAAGTGCTGCAAGCTCCACCGTTGCCGTAGATTTTTCTACTTCTATAATTCGATCTTGAATTCCCTGCCTCTCAAAGAATTCTTTGACTTTTTCAATGGACATATTTAAGCACTCCAATTATTTTACTTTACAATATGCTGATACAAGAAAGACCATCTCTCTCATTGACCGTATTTAAGCCCCTCTTTTTCATAGTGTCGCCTCTCACGAATTCTGACGGCCGAGTTCTCACCACCGCTGGCGTTGCTACTTGAACGACAACCCGAAAGCAAAGTGAGAATCACCTTATCATCATCGTTTTTTTATTTCCTTTCATTTGTTTGAATGCCTGCTCCAATTCTGCCTTAAAAAAGTAATCGACGAATACGGTCTGAAGCCATCATCCTCGTCTGCTTACAATCAATTTTGCATTTACTTCTGCACTTCCGCTGCAACTTTTTTTGCGTAAGCGATTGCATAACTTAGATCAGATTCATTGGGATGCCCAGATCCGACGAACAGAAAGCTGCCCCGGCAAAGAAATTCATCAGCGACGACATCAATTTGTTTGCTTTCCAGCAGTTCCCTGACCATATTCTGTTTCTTTCTTTTGCTGGCACAAGATGTAATCAGAGCCACTTTCTTCACCATGCTACCCTCAATGTTACTGATATAGCCAAGCATCGCAGGATCACTTTTCCCTGCGTAGATTCCGCCAACAATGAACAGCAAATCTAGCTCTTTCATTACAGGACCAGTTTTGATATCCTCTGCTTGCACATGAAGTTCCTGTGCAACAGCTCTGGCAATTTTTTCTGAATGTCCTGTCTTAGTATAATAAATTACTCCGCATTTCATTTCCTGTATCCCTCCACAAACAGAATGGTGTAGCCAAGCGTCCATTAACATACATTACTGTTAAAGCACATTATTTGCCAGTTGCATGCTGATCTTGCCGGCCGGATTGATCCTTTCAACGCTATAAGCATTAATGCTTGTCGATATAGTCTTGCAACTGTTTATGCCACTGCTCGGCATCAAATATCTGTGGCTCAGTTGCTGTGCCCATGAGAAGGTCTATCAAATGCCTTGGCGTTTTGCCACCAATGTACATTGATTTGATACAGGAGACACAGTATACACAAACCTCACTGCAAGGCATTGAATCTGCCCGTTTTTACTTTCCCGTAGTTATCATTCAAAAACTTCAAAATTTTATTCTCCGTTTCAGGATTATAGATACTTAAAGCGCAGCCCGGATTAAAATATGTCTTTGTCATAAGCTATTTTCTCCTATCTAAATCCATATCGGCTTATTGTCCACCTGCTTTAATTATCCCTTTTTTAGATCAATATTGAGCCACGAAAACCTCTGACGCTATAATAGGAGTCCGCTCCATTATGGTATACAAAGACCGTATCGTACCGGCGATCACAAAAGAGCGCCCCTCCAAGCTTTCTTATGTTATCAGGTGTCTTTATGCGATTGTCAATAAAATAGTGAGCCACGTGCCAGAAAAAAAATGAGCCACTAACGCCAGGAAAATTATGAACCACTTTGAACAAATCGCCAAGAGAATATTGAGCCACTTTCATTAAGAACGTGCCCCTGTTAAGCCAAGGATTAATGACCGATTGAACAGAGGCTGTTTTTGTAGAGGAAGGATTCTTCAGATTCTTCGTTTCTCTTTTAATAATGTTTGTTCCAGTCGGTAAGACTCTTTAACGTTCATGTTGAATACATGTGAGCGGAAGGTTAGCCTGTCGATCATTGCAGCCACCATGAGTTCATTCTCAAACAACTCCGTCCAGCGGGAGAATTCTAGATTGGTGGTCACAATAACACTTGCTCTTTCAGAGCGTTCCGAAATAACCTGGAATAACATTTCAGATTGGTGACGGTTAAAGGTTAAATAACTTAGCTCATCGAGAACAAGCAAATCAAATTTAGTCAGGCTCTTTTCTAATCTCGATAGGCGGTGTAGCTGTATCGCCTCAGCAAGCTCATTGGCCAAGTTCATGGCAGTGTAGAATTTGACATTAAACCCGGCATAACAGGCATTCATGCCCAGCCCGATGGATAGATGCGACTTACCGGCTCCCGAGTTCCCGATCATCACGATGTTTTGCCTGTTTCTAATAAAATCACAGGCAGCAAGCTCCCAGACTAAGGCTTTTGATACATGTTCGAGCCGTTCGTAATTAAAATCGTCTAAGGTCTTCATCACAGGGAACCCGGCTTTTTTAATCCGGCGCCTTTGCTGTCGCCGCCCACCCACCGTGTCGGTGCGGGAGCGGTTTTTTCTTACCCGTTTTGACGGAGTCGTGGCATAATGATTGGTGGTAGACATTGTCTATTCTACCGACAATCATACATAAGGAGAACCACGGAAAATAGCAAGAGGGAAACCATCATGCCTCGCAAGCGCAGGTTTCCCTCTCCAGCAGAGCGTCTAAAGACGCGTCCGTGTCATTATCTTACATGAATTGGGATACCTGTGTAAAGACCTATCTTGAAATGATACTAAATGGCTGCCCCAAAGAGTGGCGC
>Ga0208609_100843_pt1 | contig 10084 bp, 8 predicted proteins | sample SubbioR11_8A_Apr_FD_184813 | JGI IMG/M metagenome (GOLD analysis project Ga0208609, IMG submission 184813) | Serpentinite rock and fluid subsurface biosphere microbial communities from McLaughlin Reserve, California, USA - CR11_8A_Apr (SPAdes) | ecosystem: Environmental > Terrestrial > Deep...
TCTCTTAATTCATGGTTAAAAATAATTTCCTTTTTAATAGAAGATGCAGCATAGTAAATATACCCCTTATCCACTTCTGTGTTAAAATTCTCTTCTAAAAGGAACGCCTGGCAGCACAACTGTACTTGATCGCTAATACTTTCTTTTAAAACTCCCTTCTTGTATTCTACTGGATACAGCTTTCCATATTCCTCTTCCACTTCATCTAGCACAGCAGTAATTAGATAGTTTTCCGAATCAATCTGCAATTTTCTATATTTCACCTTATTATTTGTTCTAATACAGTTGTGCTGTTGTCTTTTTTCCTCCTGCAATTGTCCATGGAGCATATCATGGTTTATTTCTTCAACCTGCTCTAAAATTCTATAGTAATAATTTCTTGGACAGTATAGTATTTCACTAATATATGACACAGGAATATATTGCTGTTCCATGCTATCACCTTTTTCCTCAAGAATAACTCTATAATGCCCAAAAACCATGGTTCTTTAAACCATAGTATATTTAGTTTGTTAAAAAAGGAGACATTCGCATGTTTTTAAAGCAATTTCTTTATTGATAGGGAAAACACTCTCAGAAGAATAATAAGTGTCCTCAAAGAAAATGTTTAACATCTTGTCCATAACCAATACTGCCTTATTTGCATCTAAATAGCTTACAGGAGTCATTCCATGTGCTACAATAGAGTCATTTCTAGTTATTCTAAGCTCATTCATTGTATCACCAATGTTAACCTCTTGCTTAGATATACCCCTATCAATCATTACAGTTTCTTTTTTAAGCTTTGCTAAAACCTGATCCTTAAAAGTATTACTAAGTATGGTGTCTGCAGAATATAAGGTTAAACTATTGCGGCGGATATCCTCAGTATTATATGCTTCCAGTTTTTTTAGGTTATTCTTGTTAGTACTGCTTTTTAAGTTTCTAGGATTAACGCCATATGTGGTCAGTAAATGGCAGTACAAAACTCCTTCATAGATTCTCCAAAATCTTGCTAATACTTCTGTATACTGATGGTTGTGAAACCTACGTTTTGCATTGTAAATCAGGTCCACTAGGTTATGTGTATTTTCTATTGTTTCATCTCTTTTTAACTCAGAAAGAACTCTTAACTGTTTGTCAAGAATTTCTTCCAGGTATTTCATATCCATGGTGCCTGCTATCTTCCCTCTAGCACTATTTAATTTTTCATAAGCCTCTTTATATTGTATTAAATCCCACCTGGCATAACCTTCAAACACTTTTTTTAGCAATTCAGCTTTTTGCCTTCTATCATGATAAATACTAATTTTGAAAAGTTCGGCCAACTCCTCAATAACAGAATAAAACATTAGGTTTTGTGCATACCTTTGTGCCCTGACAATAATATTTTCTTCTTCTATAAAAGCTCCTTGAATTTCTGTAATTCTGTCTTCTGTTTTAAACTGTGGATTGGCCACCTGCCACAGATGCACCCTAGGCAGCAATCCAGTATTAGCAAAGATTAACCAGGTAGTCTTCATCTGTGGTGTTCCTGATGAACAATTGGCGTGCAGCTCATAACTATCAGAGAACTCCCTTTGAATTTGCTTAAGCGTCTTTTTAACCTCTTGCTTCATGATAGTCAATAAAGAAGTATAATCAGTAGGATCTGTAGATATTGGCATACATATAAAATCTGTTTGTGGAAAATCTGCCTTTATCCAGTCTTCTGTATCTCTAGCGTTCTTATCAGTTGAGTTTTTTGCACCAAGGGTTTTGACGGTAGGAAACATATATACTATATCTGGTTTTAAATGTCTAACAAGGGTTACTATAGATCCCTCTTCATTTGTTTTTTCTGAAATAGGATCCTGCTCTCCAACAAAAGTTAAGAGTATTTTTTTCATACATACCTCCAGATCAATAACTTAATATATGTGAATGAAAAAACTACAAGCGAATACTTGTCTGACCCATACCCATGGTAGTTTTATATCCTGTTCCACAGTATTTGCTAAATCCAAGCATCCAGGCAAGTCTATTCATATCCACATTATTTAGCTTGGTTTTTTCTATGGTATATGTACACGAACCTATAAATCCAAAGAATTGATAACGAGTAAAGTCTATATAAGCTGACTGCAGCTTGTGTTTAGTCAAATAGCAGTTGCTTGTAATAGTGTGAAGTTCTTCATTACTAATTTTATATTTACTAAAGAAATTCCACTTATCAAAATAACTTTTTAGAACTAGCTTTGTGTCTGGTAATATGTAATTCCTTCCTTCTACTTTAAAACATGTAGGCGATAAAAATGTAAGCTCAATTGTGTTTTTATTTAATTCTCTATTTATGAGGTTCTCATAGCTTTCAGTACTCTCATTCATTATCTTCTTGATATACATTGGGATTTTACTAACATTTACCTGTCTTTGTTGTTGATAGTATTTATATATGGTTTCAAAAGCTGCTATAAATACCTCATCCTTTAAGAAAGTTAGACGAACTGTATACTTGTGCCCTGCATGTATTTTTAGTAGTCCCTTCGCAGGATTTTTTCCACTTATATTTGATATAGTAAAGGGCTTGGCGGTTTTTAACTCATGCAAAGTCTCACTTAATTCTTCATTGTTTTCTTTTATTAAACTAAATAGCATTCCATGCAAATAGATGGAGTTGCCCCAGGGCAACTCCCCATCTCTTATGGCTTCCAATTCAATTGATATAGCTGTAGGCAATATAAACCACCGTCCTATTATATGTCTGGATTTTGCAGCCTGGCTGGTATTGCTAATGTGCTGCCAATCTGCACAACCTCGGGATATGTATCACTGACTGAATAAACGAGTCTGCCATATGCGTGTTGTGGCTTGTCCGTCCAAAATACTGCACCAGGCTTTAGCATAAGCAGGGGCTTTTTAAAAGGATTATCTGCATGGGCATAAGCCTGTCCAAGCTTACCGTATTTAACATGTATTTTATATTGCCCCTGGACAGGATCGGTCTTTTTAGGAATATAGTTGGATAAAGATACAAAGCAGTTTGGTTGGTCTGGTATTTTAAACCCTGTAAATTCCACAAAGTCAATTATATCAAAGGCACCTTTTCCAACACTGGCCCTTTTACCTATTCCTCTTAGGGATAATTGTTCAAATAGATTGTAAAGCCTATCTAACCATTTATCTTCTACTCCTGCATAGATAGATAAATGACCATCACCCCAAAACGTTTCATGCTGTTCGTATAAGCCTCCATCCACTGTAGCTCCTGTAAGCCTATTAATCTGGTTATGCATTACACCCACATCTTCTTTTTCGACAGCCTTAGGAATTAGTTGAACCTGCCCGCCATTAATAATTGTGTTAAACTCTTCAATGTTCAGCAAGTCTATCTTTTTAGCTTTTTTAGCCTTTTCTGCAGTATTTAATGCTTGTTCCTTGACAGCCGATTTGTCAATTGAAAATAGATTTCCTGCCATGGGTTTGACTATTAAATCTTCAGGAAAAGCTTCAGAGACTACAAAGGGAAACTGTTCATTATCATACAGGTTAAACAGTTCTTTTAGCTTTGCCTCTCCTTCTTTTTGCACATATATCCAACATAGGCTTCCTAGAATTGTATCGCTGTGCCAGGGGGTTATCTGGCTGGCCTTAGGCTTAACTCTTAATTTATATATTTTCATTCTATCCACCCCTATAATTCAAAGGGACTGCCGTTTATAGTGAGGTCTTTGAATTCAACTTTACCATAACCTCTACTTCCCGAACCCCCTATGTATGAATCGGATACTGCTTTAAGAGCTCTTTTTACATCCCCAATGACATCATGACCATCATCAAGGTCAAATATCTGCACTGCAATTTCAAGGTCAAATTTAGCTCCTGCAGGAACCCTTTCCTGCTGCCTTGGATGTTTTGCAGTACCAACATTTCTATCTATAATGTTTTCCGTCTTAACTTCTATGTAATTGAGACCATCCTTAATAGCTTCTTTCATTTCTTGGCGGCTTTCTTCACTTAGGTTAGCATCTCTTACCAAAATCCTGGTGGGGCCAATGTTATGTCTAGGATTTTTATGTGGACCGTAAATGCGGCATACCATACACTGCCCGCAGCCACAGGGCTCTCCCCTTTCTCTTACTCTGCCTAGAATTTTTTCCATTTGTGAGCGCATCTTCCCCTTAAGTGATGAGCCTGGAATATATGGCTCTTGGGTAATCGGGTGTTTTATTATAGGGTTATCTATTCCACCAATTTCAATATTATCTGTACTTCCCCCGATATGTAGTCCAGTCATACATTGAATCTGGCCTTTAATTATTTTTGTTTCAATTAATCTCATTCTTCAATCCTCCTTGTAATCTTTTATTTGCTGCCAGGATAATGATAGGTAAAATATGCTACTACTGCTTGGAAATGGGGGATAAAGCCTTTTAGTATGTCTTTTGCTGTCTTTATGTTTTGTATGTTTTTATGTATAAAGTCATAAAACACAGACGGCACCTTTTCTTTGCCCTTTGCTTCTGCAGCAAATGATAATATTAAGCTGACATCATTTATCAACTTTTTTGTGTCTTTGGAGTAGGAGTAAGCCTTTTCAGCGGTTTTCACATGGCCATAAAATCTTCTAAGCTGGCTGTTGCTCATCTCTTTCCCAAATCCCTTTGCAACATCAGAAGCTGCATCTGTAATCAATTTATCTTTCAAATAGCCTTCTTGATCAAAATACCCACCTTCTAGGTATCCCTTAGGTAATCCATAGCTGCTTTCTCTTGGAGAATTGTAATTTCTATTACCTTGATTTCCTTGATAGCCTCCTCCATGGTTTTTTTGAAGATCCTTTTTCCAATCATTCACTTTTATTCCCCCTCTCTTATGGCAGATAATGCGTAATTAATTATTACCCCCAGGTTAATGAGCCTTGGGCTTGACATTTCAAAAAGAGATTTTAACCAGCTTATTATTTCTTTATCCTCCCGACGCTCTTTAATTAGGCGACCAATATCATATGCCAGAAATGCTTTATATTTCAATCCTTCCACATTGTCATTTTTCAGAAAATCTTGATACATTAATGAATAATTCCTAAGCTTCCATAACCATGATTTTTGCATCCTGCCATCTTCAATCCATGATGTCAGTTTTTTCCCATCATCTACAGCTTCTTTAAGGTCTTGCCATGAGAGAGTTTTATCAAATATGCTTACCTGATTACGTCCATTTTCCTTGCCTTTTAAAACAAGCTCCTTGGATTCTTCCAGCAGTTGTTCTGCCCTTTCTACAGCCTTGACCATGGGAGACTTGGTTTTAGCAAAGGAAATACCTGCTGATAGAGTTATGTTTTTGTTAAATGAAGTAAAGACCTCAAATTCCCTTTGTAATTGTAATGCAAAATCAATAGTTTCATTCCATGGCCCTATTATTAGCAAATCATCTCCACCAGAATAAACCGTATAGCAATTTACAAACTTATGCTTTAAAAGATTATTAACTCGGCCTGAGAAGAAAACATCCAGCATACGGCTTAAAGTTGTTATTCGTGAGATGGTATCATAGTTTTGCTCATCTGTTTTTAGACCAAATGCAAATATGTTACCCAGATTATCAACGTCTGCCTTTAGATATGCTAACCTTTTACTTCCTTTGCTTTTGTCAGCTATATCATCAAAACTAACTGTAGAACCATTTTGTGCTGGAACATAATTAGCTAAATATTTAAATGTCATTGATTTTTCAGGCAAAATTCTATTGTCATTTACAGCTATATATTGGCTATCCTTAATAGCTGCTGCATTATCTTTTGTAATTAGGTTAAACCCCATGTTTTCTAGTAATATATCTGCATCAGATGATTTATTTACTGTTAGCCCTGTCAATCTAGGTATTTTACTGCCTATTTCCAGATCCTTCAGGCATTTTGGCCCGTAGCCTCGGTCATTTACAATGGAAACGGCATATTCCTTTCCGCAGCCTTTACACATGCCAAGACCCTTTGTATCTTTTGTTTGAAAAATGAAACTGTCTTCTTCCCAACTGTTTCCCTTTTTAATTATGTCATTAAAAGGCATCTTCTTTTTTATGCCCAGTTTATTGTTTATTTCTCTTACAACTTCACCAAATGTCTGAAATTGTTTTCCTGTAAGAGTCTGGAGGGCAACATTTAGGGCCAGCTCCCCTTGATACTGTTTCATTAATTGTGTATCAATTTGCTTCTGTATAGCATTAATTCTTTCATTAATATCTACAAGGTTAGGTAAAAGTATATAGAATTTACCACCAGAGGACATTAGGATGTTCGATATTGGCAGATTAAAATCAGCTATAATCCTATAAGCAACTAGCTCTGTTAACATGCTTATTGAAAAGGACCTGGCCCTTAACCTTTTGGCGACACCACCTGCACCAATCATTGCCCCTGAAAATAGGTAGCTTTGTATGCCTGACATGTCACCAACTAATAAACAGAATTTATCTGATTGGTCATTATTTATACTATCAATTTTAAAATCGTTTATTGCTTCATGGTAAAGGTACGAAGATGCAGCTATGGCACTTGTGGTTTTCAGATGGTCAAATAGTGATACATCTGCTAATTGTTCCTGAGTATTTGATGGAATGCACCAGGCATATTTCATTAGCAGAGAATAGATCTGATTATATACTGTCCAGAAGCGAGACTGTTTTGAAAGAAGCTGGTTAAACTCCTTTCCAAACTGCTGCAAATGGCTATTAATATCATTTTCATTATGTTCTTTTATAGCAGCCGGGAAGCAATAATCTGGGTTGTATTCGTTCATTTTATACTGCAGCACATCAGTTTTTCCTGCCCGCAATTCTATGCGGCTAAATACTGAGTCAAGAGGTCTTTTTTTATAGTCTTGGTAGGTGCTATCTCTTTGTCCTCTTTCAGATGATGAATAATTGTCTGCCCTGCTTACAAGATAGGCTAGCGGCAAGATTTCAGCTGGGGCACTTTGAACAGTAAGATGTTCCGGAAAACTATATTCATCTTCATGATGCTTCATTACAAGGTTTTGTAATAGGGTTAAATCAGATATTTTAGCAAAATGATCTTTGTGTGCGGCTATAAAGCTTGATGATACTTCAGGGTGTTTGCCTTTAGTGCTTAAGCTTCCAAAACTGCCCTTTTGAAGCATTTTGCCAATATCGTGCAGCAGACCTGCTAGAACTATTGTTTGATACTCCATTTATACACCTCCTTTAGACATTTTAGGTAGTATTTCTATCTAATACTAACTTTTTCCTGCTTAAATTAAAAATAAGCCAAAATATTTCAACTCTTTGCTTTAAGGAAGACACTTTCTTGCTCAAGAATTTTTTAGCTCCACTTAGTAGTATGCAAAACATGTTTAGCACCTTCTCGCACTTTGGATTAAGCTGCAAAAAAGCCAACCCTTGGTTGGCTGATTGAATTGATTGATTGACTTTACTCCCTTGTGTGCAGGTATGGGTATTCTCCCCTGGGGATATAAGTGGTGTGAAGATATTTTTTGGCAGCCTCGGATAAAGGCTTTCCTAAGAACTCATTATAAATCTGCTGGATTCGGGGGTTTTGGTGGGATTGGCGGATTTTACTGCCTCTATCAATATTGTACAAGGCATCAGCCCGGTTATGGCGATAATCCAGGGATATGGCCTTGTGGTCCCTTCCACCTAGAATTGGCTGCCCGCCCCCTCCCACACAGCCGCCGGGACAGGCCATTACTTCCATGTAGTCAAATGTCTTTTGGCCCTTTTTGTGCATGTCCAGGGCTTTTTTAGCATTACCTGTACCATGGGCAATGGCAATGGTAATGGTCTTTTCTCCTAAAGTAACCCTTCCGTACTTTAATCCCCTTTGACCCCTGGCATCATTGTAGTCTGGCACCTTCATCTCTTCTCCGGTAATGAAATAATGGGCAGTACGCACTGCAGCCTCAAGGACTCCTCCTGTGGCTCCAAAGATAACTCCTGCACCGCTGTGCTGATCAAAAGGCTCATCATACTCCATGTCGTCAAGCTGGGCAAAGTTAATGCCCACACTACGTATCATCCTTGCCAGCTCCCGGGTGGTTAATACAAAATCAACATTTTGGTATTCTCCAGTTCCCATTTCTGGTCTGGCTGCTTCATATTTTTTTGCAGTACAGGGCATGATAGCCACATTGATAATTTTATCAGGATTAATCCCATATTTTTGGGCATACCAGGACTTTGATAGGGAGCCAAACATCTCCATGGGTGATTTGCAGGAGGAGAGGTTTGGCAGGAATTCTGGATAGAAGTGCTCTGCAAATTTTACCCAGCCTGGACAGCATGATGAAAGCAGGGGAAGCTTCTCAGGCTCATGCAGGATTCTTTCTACCAGTTCACTGCCCTCTTCAATAATTGTCAGGTCTGCAGTGACATCAGTGGCAAAGACCCTGTGAAAGCCCAGCTGCTTAAGGGCTGCCACCATCTTTCCTCCTACAAAGGTTCCAACAGGCATGCCAAAGTCATCTCCCAGGGTAACCTGAATTGAGGGAGCCGTCTGCACCATTACATGCTTATCTGGAGCAGATAGAGCATCCCATACATCTCCGATGCTTTCCTTCTCGGTCAGGGATGCAGTTGGACAGGCAATGACACACTGGCCGCACATGATACAGCTTACCTCAATTAAATCCTTTTTAAAGGCAGGAGCAATAACAGTATCCAGGCCGCGGTTGAGGGCTGAATAAACATAGCATTCTTGAATTTTATTGCAGATGGCTTCACATCTTCTGCATTTAATACACTTGTTGTAATCCCTTTGAATGGCTGGATTATTAACATGGAACCCCTGGTCATACATTTCTCCTGTAAAGGGAATATCCCTGACTAAAAGTGTATCGGCAAGGTTTTGCAGTTCACAGTTTAAATTCCGAAGGCATGTGGTGCATTCTCTATGGTGATTTGACAACAGCAGGGATACTGCTGTTTTTCTGGCGCGCCTTACCCTTGGGGTATTTGTTGCAACTTTCAAGCCTTCCCTTACGGGATACACACATGAAGGCTGCAGATTTCTTGCGCCCTCAACCTCCACCACACAGAGCCGGCAGCTGCCAATTTCATTTATGTCTTTTAGGTAGCAGATACTTGGAACATCAATGTGGTGCAGTCGGGCTGCTTCCAGGACAGACATTCCCTTTGGCACCTGATAATCCTTGCCGTCAATATTGATTGTCACAGCCTCGTGCTTTAGCTGTTGTTCTTGCTTTTCTCTGATATTTTCCATGGATTTATCCCTTCTTATCTTTTGTAAATTGCGTCTGTCGGGCACTTGGATATACAGGCCCCGCATTTAATGCAGATATCCTGATGTATATGATAGGGAGGTTTTTTTCTTTCCCCTGTTATGGCACTTACCGGGCAAATTTTTGCACAGATATTGCAGGCAATGCATTTTGTATCGCTTATTACCACCTGCAGGAGGGCATTGCAGACCCCTGCAGGACACCTCTTTTCCTTGATATGTGCCTGGAATTCTTCTCTAAAATATTTAAGGGCACTTAAAACAGGGTTGGGAGCTGTTTGTCCCAGACCGCACAGAGAGGAATCCTTCACGTCATGGCAAAGGTCTTCTAGTATCTGCAGGTCCTTTTCATCAGCTTTTCCCTGGGTAATCTTTTCTAGAAGCTCTAATATTCTTTTAGTCCCTATACTGCAGGGCACACATTTGCCGCAGGATTCATCCTGGGCAAATTCAAGGTAAAACCGTGCAATGTCCACCATGCAGTCAGTTTCATCCATGACAATCAGTCCTCCGGAGCCCATCATGGAGCCTATGTCTGTTAAGGACTTGAAGTCAATTTTCGTATCCAGCAGTGCTTCAGGAATGCAGCCCCCAGATGGTCCTCCTGTTTGCACAGCTTTAAAGGCTTTTCCATCTGGTATGCCCATTCCAATTTCATAAATTACAGTTCTCAAGGTGGTTCCCATGGGAACTTCAATAAGGCCAGTGTTGTTAATTTGACCGGCCAGAGCAAAAACCTTTGTTCCCTTGCTGTCCTCTGTTCCCATGCTGGCATACCAATCTGCCCCCTTTTGCAGGATAATTGGAATGTTGGCGTAGGTCTCCACATTATTGTTCAATGTGGGCCTCTCC
>Ga0208609_100845_pt1 | contig 10063 bp, 13 predicted proteins | sample SubbioR11_8A_Apr_FD_184813 | JGI IMG/M metagenome (GOLD analysis project Ga0208609, IMG submission 184813) | Serpentinite rock and fluid subsurface biosphere microbial communities from McLaughlin Reserve, California, USA - CR11_8A_Apr (SPAdes) | ecosystem: Environmental > Terrestrial > Deep...
CCTGCTCAGCATCAATCAGTCCCTGATGATACGCAATCTCTTCGGGGCAAGAGATCTTCAGCCCTTGCCGCTGTTCAATCGTCTCAATAAAATTGGCAGCTTGCAACAAAGCTTCATGGGTACCTGTATCCAGCCAGGCGAAACCACGACCAAGCTTTTCCACGCGTAGTTGATCTTGCTGCAAGTAAAGTTTGTTGATGTCAGTGATTTCGAGCTCTCCTCGGGCAGACGGTTTCAAGCTGGCAGCCATGTCAACTACTTGGTTATCATAAAAATAAAGACCGGTAACAGCGTAATTAGACTTAGGGTTAGACGGTTTTTCCTCTAGGCTTAAAACATGATTATTTTCGTCAAACTCTGCTACTCCATAGTGCTGCGGATCGCGTACCCAGTAACCGAAGACAGTGGCACCTTGATCTTGAGCGGCTGCAGTTTTAAGTTTTGGGGTAAGACCATGTCCATAGAAAATATTATCTCCCAGGACGAGGGCACAACTATCATTGCCTATAAAGTCACGTCCAATAATAAAGGCTTGCGCGAGACCGTCCGGGCTGGGTTGCACCGCATAGCGAATATTAATCCCCCATTGACTCCCGTCATCTAGCAATGATTGAAACTGGTGCTGATCTTGTGGGGTATTAATGACTAAAATCTCAGTGATACCCGCAAGCATCAGGATGCTAAGCGGATAATAGATCATCGGCTTGTCGTAAACCGGCATCAGCTGTTTACTCACAACTCGGGTAAGCGGGTACAGGCGAGTGCCTGATCCTCCGGCAAGAATTATTCCCTTATGCATTGCTCACCAACCCCAATCTTTCTCCTCGGTAGCTTCCGTCTAGCACCCGTTGCCACCAATGACGATTTTCCAGATACCAAGTAATAGTTTTATGCAGTCCTGTTTCAAAAGTTTCTTGCGGCATCCAACCCAACTCGCGCTGGATTTTTGCGGCATCTATGGCGTAACGACGATCATGACCCGGGCGATCCTTGACATATGTTATCAGTGCAGCATGCGGAAGAACTGGAGAATCCGGCACAAGTTGATCTAGAATGGCACAAATAGTATTAACTACTTCCAGGTTTGTTTTTTCACAATGCCCACCAATATTATACGTTTGCCCTGGACTGCCTTTTTCAAGTACAGTTCTGATTGCCCGGCAGTGGTCTTCCACGTAAAGCCAGTCCCGCACATTCTGTCCATCACCATATACCGGAAGGGGCTCACCGGCCAATGCTTTCAGGATCATCAGCGGGATCAGTTTTTCGGGAAATTGATAGGGACCATAGTTATTAGAACAATTCGTAATCAGCACCGGCAAACCATAGGTATGATTCCAGGCACGAACCAAGTGGTCAGAGGCAGCCTTTGAGGCAGAATAAGGAGAAGACGGCTTATAAGAGGTTTCTTCGGTGAAATAACCCTCAGAGCCAAGCGATCCATAAACTTCATCAGTGGAAACATGCAGAAAACGAAAGTCTTGGCGCTTACCAGCATCCAGCCCCTCCCAATAAAACCGCGCCGCCTCCAACAGTTCAAAAGTTCCTACTGTGTTTGTTTGGATGAAATCGGCCGGCCCATCAATGGAACGATCCACATGGGATTCTGCGGCAAAATTTATAATCGCATCAGGATTATATTCTGACAACAATTTCTTGCTTAAACTTCGCTCTCTGATATCTCCATGAGTAAATATATAATTATGATAATCCGCATACTTAGCCAAAGACTCAATATTTCCCGCATAGGTAAGCTTATCCAGGTTTATAATCCGCAAGTCTTCTTCTGCGGCAAGGCACTGCCTGATGAAGTTGCTGCCGATAAAACCGGCACCGCCGGTAACTAACCAGGTTTTCACTTAAAAAAGCACTCCCTTCAACTGCTCTTTTTACAAATAAAGCCCTTATCTCTCGCGCAAGTATTCGACAGTAAATGTATATTTCCTGCAGAACAAACAATAAATGTGGCAAGTACTCGGTTCCAACAAAAAAATCAGGACAGCTCAGAAATCCGTCCTGACTCTTAAGAAGTATAACCTTTCAAAAAGACTTCCACGTCCGCAGTATACAGCTCACGCAACTTTGTCGCATCTGCTAAGACAAGCCGCACCTTTCTCTCATCCAGTTCATATGAATAAGCGTGCCTGAAGAAATGTCTGAAAGAATGCAGATTATTCAACAAGACAAAACTCTCCTCAGATAATAAGGCAGGTCTTACGCCTTCAATCGTGAGAAGCATCCTCTTTAGTAGTTCTGCGTGATAGCGAGTCTTGTCCTCTATGTTATTCTCAAAGAAATCAGCTATTACTTTAAAAAGGTCTTCAAACGCGCAATAAAGATTATGGAGCTGATAAGCAAGGCTTTCTGTGGCTATTCTGCCCCTTTTACCCTTTCTATCATCCAGTTTTGCATAAATGCTGTCAATCTCTTTTACACGTGCATATATCTCAGCCTTCAGAAGCGCTAATCTTTCCTTTTCCATGGTATCCCTTCCTTGATTATCTTTTCAGCCCAGCGGTGTTCTTCCAACTGCACCACATCTACGTCATCCTTGCCGACTTCTCCCGAGATGAACGCCATGGCTTTGAAAAAATCTTCATCCTTTAGTCCTATAAAAGCTATATCCAAATCAGAATGTTCATTGAAGCAATGCGGCCTTGACACCGAACCAAAGACATAAGCCTGCTCAAAGTAGATTTCCTCTGCCAATTTATCCAGAACTTGCATCGCATCGGCTAATAGCTGTTTGCGGTGCTGCTCCCGCTTTAGTTTTTTCTTGGCGAGAGCACTATCTAGAAGATCGGTATTCCACACAGCAACCCGCCTCCTTCATCATTACACAAGCAAAAATGTCACGGGCATTCTGACGATTAAGCAAAGTAGTCGCCTGATTTAATTGTACCGGGCGCAATAAAGTTTCTACTTCTGTTCATTCTAATGGCCATATTTCTCCATCAAACTGCTCTTTACGTTGTTTAAGGTTTTCTACTTCCCCACTTACTAACCATATTATTCTACAAAGTTTTCTCTGGGATCCGGCAGCTTTCATCCATTCAATAAAATCTTTTATCTTCACAACCCGTATGTCGTTAGCATCCTCAAGATTTAGGTGTTCATCAATTATATCTTGCAGATCGCTCTCATCAGATAAAAAGACAGTTACCCCATCTGTTTTTGCAAACGCTAACGACACTATCTCTCCCCAGTTTTTTCTAGGTTTTTTTGAATCCCAAAACTTAGTTTTAAGTAGGCTTATAACCTGATCATATATTAGTTCTTTACTCCCATCTTGTGCAGATATAAATTGCCTATCGACAATAATTGCCCTTTTTTGCCTGACTAAACTATCAACCTGCTTTTTTACAGCAGCTGGTGTCAGAATTTCATTTTCATAAACATGTCTGTGAATATAAAGCAATTCAACAAATTCTGGAATAATATCTTCGATAATATTTTGACTTTCTACTCTACCAAGCTTTATTGCAAAATCCGCATCTAATAAGGCAATCTTACACTTTAAAGGCATATTGAAACTCCAGTCTTAAGAATAATTAATTTATTAATCATTCTCCAAGAATTCCAATATATCCTTTTCGTTCATTGCTTTTCGAGAAATTCCAAATTCTTCAGGGCCTTTACGAGCTAGTGATAGTAAGTATTTAAGCTTATCTTCAGTAATTTTCTTTTCTTCAAATGCATATAAAGCTGCATCCAGCAAACCATCAAATCGTATTGTATTAGTTCTCCGCTGTTGTTCAACTCCTAGTTGTAACCTTTTCTGTGCGATACGAACTGGCGAGTCTTCCTCTTTGTCAGATAAGTTCATTAACTCAAGACATTTGTCAAGAGATATAAAATCAATTTCATAAAGACGACGCACAATTGCTTTATAGGGAACCCCAAAAACATCCATTAATCGTATAACATCAAAAAGTTTAAGATTATTGGGTCTTAAGTCTAGTTCATCTAGTTCATTTCTTAATACTCTTTTTGGTACTAAAAGCATAGCAGCAAATCTATTAGCCATGTTTTCTTTGAGACTTAATTTATTGTCTCCATTTAAATTAAGTGTAGATAGACTAATAAAATCTCCATGTTTTAAAACATCTTCATCATACCAAATATGGTACAATTCATGAGCTGCCGCAAATATTTGTTTATCAAACTGAATATATGAATTTACAAAAGAAAATAGTTTGCCCCCTTTGGGACAAACAAAACCACATAATTCATCATCTTCAATTGGGTATTGTAAAAAAATTGAGTTCTTCGCTATAATACCGAAAATCTCTTCTTTAATTATTCGCAAGGATTTTCCTAACTCTGAAATTTTTGTGTTTGCTTTAAACTCCAATTCTTTTACTATTTCCTGACTTAATTCCAAATGGCTAACCACATTCGCAGACATATTATTCACTCCACTTGATTCTGCAATAAATTAGTCAATTCTACCATTTCATCCATTACATGATCAAGAAATCTTAAATCATCCTTAGTATTTGGTTTGCTAACAGAACCCATCATTACAAAGACTGGATTGATTATCTGGTGCTCCTCATATTTCATTAAATAATCAAAAGAAACATTCATTATTGAAGCTAATTTGGATACTTCTATTACATTAATAGCTTTTTTGCCATGAACTATTTTACTCATAACTTGTTTAGAAACACCAAACTTTTCAGCTAACTCTGTTTGACTCATCTTATTTTCTTCTAAATACAACTGGATTTTATCTCCAATCTGTTCAAACAGATCTTTCATTAGATAACCTCCCTTTTCCCCTCGTCTATAAAATATCATAGTATACAAGCTATCGTCAACAATATGTTTACCTATCATTTAAAACGATACAGTTTTGGGCAATTATTATATGAAAAATCAAATAATCTTATACATATTTTCAACATATTATTTACGAAGTTTGCATCATGTAGTCAGCTAATGAACCATTCTTCGCTTTCAATCCATTCATCATCGATTAAATCACGAAGGCTGTTGGCGGGAGTAGGTGGGAATCGAACCCACCACGGACGGGTCAACGCCCGCCACCGGATTTGAAGTCCGGGGCCCTCACCAGGCAGACATCTACTCCCATTATTAAACTTACCAATAAAATTGAAACCTTCGCAACTTAACCAAAGTGAATTTCAGGCACAAGGATATTATAGCACCTGATTCCAGCCGCTTCAATAGTTATGCTCGCATGTTAATGCCCACTAGTGCCAACGTATTCGCCCGTTGAATGAAAAACAGAATATATTGCCATACCAAGTCGTCACCATTCCATAAGCTTGTGCTGAAGCTCCACTGAGGTGTGTTTCTCACGCAAATCTCGAAGCGCCCCCCCTCCAGTGAAGGCTTAACTCACCCGTCTGCTTTATCTTTTTGAGATGTTACTCTGGGAACCCGACAGGCGAGCGAATTTATTCAATCATAGTGCGTCCAAAGGCTGATAATTTTTATGGCTTTTGCGTCTTCATCTACTTCATAAACAAGCCGATGTTTAATATTGATACGCCTAGAATATGCCCCCTGCAAATCACCTTGCAGCTTTTTATACGGTGGTGGTGTTTGGTACGGATTATTGCGGATAAGGTCAATTAGCGCCCTTGCCTTATTCTCCAATTTTGCTGCCTTCAGCTTGTGAATGTCGTTTGCCGCTAGTCTGGTATAAAAGACAGAATAAATTACCATTTCACCTCGTTTTCCGGCAGGCACTCGCTAAGCGGTGTCTGCAAACCCTCTGCAATCTTTTTTTTCATTCCCGGAACGGAGCAAATGTGTACCGTTTCCATTAAGCCGTTATAATCCTCCTCACTGATGACAACAGCGTTTCCGTCCTTGGTACTGATATTTATCGGCTCGTTATACTTAATAGTCTGTTCCAGCATGCTAAAAATGTTTTTTCTGAAGCTAGTAATATTGGTATTTAGCATTTAAGTTCACCTCCCCCTATGTACATAGTAATGTACGCTTTTTGTCTTGTCAATGTGAGCTCATCTTTTTAGAAGCTATTCCATACTATTTTACATTTTGTTTGATCCTTCAACACTATACACAAGACGCCTATGCCGCGGCGCACCATATTAAACCGGCGGGAGGCATAATGTCTCCCGCCGGCAGTTCATACTGCATATTTTGTTTAGAACGGTTTAAGGTCTAAGGGTTATTTTTGAAGGCTCTTCTGGTACTTGCCCTTATTGAGGCGGTAAGCTTTCCAGCCTGAAAGTGAGATCCATGTGAGCGCTGTCGCTTTGGATTATGTTGTCATCAACCTCACGCCAGCCGGTACCGTCCCATCTCCGCACGTTTTGAGCCAAAGCCGCCCGGAAGAAGAAAGCGACTTCCTGGCCAGGCTGAAGTACGTCTCCGGGCAGAAAACCTTCAGTGCCAAAGGTCCTCCCGCCCCATCCATTGAGTCCGGGAATTCCCCAAGGATGAGGTGGACCCGCTTGCCATTGCCCACGCAGCCTGCTTGGCACAGACCACCCTGACGGCCCCCAGCCAAAGGTACCCCTGGTGTCAACTTCCTTGCTCACGTCTGCAATATACCACCCTTGCTCGTCATTACGCGTGATAAATGTAACGTAAGGTCGAACAGTTTCACTAATAGCGTCGGGATGAATCCCGGTTGTAAGATACTGGCCCAGTTCCCCTTGTGGAAAACCGATGATGGAGTTCGCTTCAGCCGCTGTTTCCGGTTCCACGATTCCGTTTTCATTATTCGTTATTGAACTGAAAGTTACTGATAACCTCCCGGGAAGCGTTCCGGTGTTCCGCAATACCCACTTATAGTAGGGTGTAACATCACCAGGCGCCATATTGGAGACACTTACGCTCATTACATGAGGGTTACCTGCCTGCAGTTCTATCGTACCAGCGGCAAAGGTGTTGCCGGTATTGGTCTCCGTATCGGTAAAGAGGGCCATGGTGGCGCCGCCGGCCAGTCCTGCTACCAGCAGCACCGCCAGTACCAGCAGCAATAGTTTTGCTTTCATCTGGATTCTCCTCTCCCTGCCGTCTGCACGGCAAGATTAATTAAAGGTGACTGTCTAATTGTTGGCGGTCTGCTCGGCGTTGACGGTAAAGGTCACGGTGCCGTTGTCATTCTGGTATTCGTTGCCCGCCGTCAAAGGCAGGGTTACGGTGAAGGTCACAGTGGCTGAGGCTCCCGGCGCAAGCACCACGTCCTGATCATCTGTAAGTCCGCCAACTACAGCGGGAGTATTGCCAGGGGAATTCCCTTGAACCTCAAACAAGGCTCCGCTAGTGGCTGCCAACACATCAAACCGCAATGCCAGAGTACCTGCGTTTGTCACGGTAAAGCTGCCGCTCCTGATGTCGCCAGGCGCCATGTTTGCAAAACCAACCTCAGGGATAACGGTTGAGCCGACAGTAATATCCACCGTGCCGGCGGCAAAAGAGTTGCCTGCGCTGGTCTCTGTATCGGTAAAGATAGCCATTGTGGCACCGCCGACCAACGCGGCTGCCAGAGCGATAACCAGCATACTCATAAACATTTTCTTCTTCATTTTTCAAAACCTCCGGTTAGATTATTATTTTGGCGCACAAGCGGTACGCCGCGCCCGCTTCCGGGCAGCCTGGCAACCTTAACATTTTTAAGGCCCAGCGGCTTTGCGTCACTGCCTCACAACAGCTTTGCCCCTACCGGTTTTTGCCATCACCGACAGACTTTGAATCATGCTAAATCGTCCGCTAGGTTCCCCCCTCCAATTGTTTTTCTCTTTCCAAAGCCTGCGCGTAGCCCATAAGCTTGCGTAGCTCTGTAGCGATAATTAGAACCGCCGGCACAATGACGAGCAGGATAATTCCCATTCTAGTCCTGACAAAACTGAAGATGAAACCAAGATGAGGTACGTTGAAGTCCACGCGCCCGATCAGGTTAGCGGCAGGGAGCGGCAGCGGGTCGTTAGCATCGTTGGCGTCGCCGCGGGTGATAAAGCTGACGGGGTCGGTGGGCTGCACGGCAATTACGCGGTGCGTGACGATTGTTTCCGCCTTTTCCGGGTCAGGGTCATGGTAGGTGATGATGTCTCCCACCTGTAGCGCGGTTGCTTCGATCGGCCGTACCAACACTACGCTTCCAGCCTCAAAGGCGGGACTCATACTGCCGCTTAATACGATATAGATCTTATAGCCGGCCACGGCGGGGACGCCTGCAATGCGGCTTTGCAGGAGGGAAAAGACAAGTACAGCCATCAACAACATTATGAAACCAAGCAGGAACTGTCCGGCAAGTCGCACAACTTTACGCGTGGCGGTTAATGCGCCGAACTGCTTTGCGACTGCTGTTTCCATCAATTTTCACCTCGTTTTCCGTCTCTCCGTAATCACTCTTTTACTGTCCTGAGGCTTTTTCCGCTTCCCAGAATTCGTTAATATTTTTACTGCTATCGTTTATATAATTGTCGACACTCATGCACTGGTAAACGCTTTCAGTAACGCCCTGAGGCTCATAAATTGCTACGCTGGCAGTTTCATCTTTGCCCGATTCGACCAGGCGCAGGCGAGCGGGCAACTCTCTGACTATAAAGCCGTTTAATGCTGAAAGATGCAGAGAGCCAAAATATTCGCCGGGCGCACCCGAAGTAGTGTCCAGTTTGAAGCCCAATTCGATTTTGTCACCCGGTTTCAAGATAACTTCCTCATTCTGGATTTCGAAATGCTGTGCCAGCGATCCGGAAAAGAACCAATGCAGGGTCAAGATGCGGTAACCAATATTTTCAACGGTAAGCACGTGAGGAAAGTTTCTGTTGTTGCCGGAGGGATAAGTGCCAAAATTAAGGTAAATCTGCTCATTGACACTTTTTGCTACCTTAAAGGCCGGACCTGGATTGCCTGGGCTGTCGTTCGTTTTGCTCTTGCCAGGGTAAATTGCCAGGTTTTCGACAAAAGATGTGGCGCGAAAAGCAGCTTGCGTCTCCTCCCGATCGGTAAAGTAGGCTATTGTAACCGGCAACTGCCACACGAAATAAACCAAGACAATTATAGCGGCAACCCAACAAGCTTGACAGAAATCTTTTAATGCCCTTCGTCTGGCTTCCAAGCGGCGCCTGCGGCGCTGCTGCAACCTGCTCATTAGTTGCCCTCCTGTTTTTTTGCGTGATTCGTACTAAACAAAAACCAAGCCTAACACCTAGGTACCTAGCCAACTTTTCCCGGCAAAAGCCTTACGGCTCCGTTTCCCAGCAGCGCATTTCCTGCTTGTCCTCAGGAGATGCCGTTGCCTTCAGTGCTTCGTCCATTAAGCGGAGCATTTCCAACAGGCTGCGGAACGAACAGGATTTTTGACCTTCCAGCCACTGAATGGTGCCCTGCCAGCAGTTGTCTTGTCGAAACTTAACCTGGATCAAGAAAGACTGACCCTTGGCGTATCGTTTATGGTTTGCCGCTTGGCTATGCGCCACTCTTTCTCCCCCTAACCCGGACAAAAACATTTCTGCATTAAAATTCACCGCACCCTTTGAACTGCTGTCACTTTAAAGAACTACCGAAGCACGCAGCCGGAACAACACTCGCTAGTCATTTGCTGAACACAGCATATCAGCGGGCAGTTTCAAGCCGGAAACATGGCGATGGTAAAAAAATTACCATTCTGTGACAAACAAATTTCAAATAAGTATTCGTATAAATACAAAACCGCTGGTTTTTAGGAACCAACGGTTTTGGCTATGCTGCTATGTAGCTAGGTCTTATCATGCGGGGTTAAAGGCTGCAACCTGCTTCTCAGCAGCAGCTCACGGTCTTTGAGGCTGGCGGCCAGACGCTGCAGAATACGCTGTCCCTGCTCCAAGGTAGTGTTCGGCAACAGAACCATAAACTGCTGCTGGCCAAAGCGGCAAAGCACATCGCTTTTGCGCAGGGCGTCCTGCAGAACCTCCTGCAAAGCAGCCATGTCCTCCTGCCATGTTCTGGCTGTTTCAGTGCCAAGTTCTGAGGAAGTTGCAGCCAACAAGGCCAACAATCCTTGCCCACCGTTTCTTTCCGCTCGACGAATTTCCAGGTTGCAGATAACATTAAAAAATTCCGGCTCGCAAAA
>Ga0208609_100847_pt1 | contig 10040 bp, 8 predicted proteins | sample SubbioR11_8A_Apr_FD_184813 | JGI IMG/M metagenome (GOLD analysis project Ga0208609, IMG submission 184813) | Serpentinite rock and fluid subsurface biosphere microbial communities from McLaughlin Reserve, California, USA - CR11_8A_Apr (SPAdes) | ecosystem: Environmental > Terrestrial > Deep...
GTGTCGAAGCGGTAGTCGTTACTCATCTTTTCTCCTCCTTAATTAAATTGTGTCGCTAGACAAGAAACACGCTTTGCGCTTTGTCAACAGCAAAGCCTCTCCTTGTAAGAAGAGGCTGCTTTTTGCTCTCCTTATCTTTCAGGTTTCCCTGAAGGAATTGGCACCTTCCAGTTGTTGCTGGGGTTGCCGGGCTTCATCGGGCCATTCCCTCCGCCTCTCTTGATAAGACTATGGGTTTTCCAATACCTATTTAATTTGTATGCTAACTATGATAACAGCACAAGGAAGGCTTGTCAAATATTTTCCTCACCAAAAACGGCTGCGCAGGTGGCAGAAGCTCCGTAAATTCTGAGTCCATTATTCCAAGCATTTTACCCCTCTTAAGCGCCTCCCCGTGTCTCATTTTACTAGTAAAAATATGTAAAGTCAAACGGCTTCTGCGACCTTTTTCTTATAATATCCTTGCTCTAGGCAAAACAATTGCCTAGAGCAAGAAAAAATGCTTGAGAAAATTAGCACTTATCTATTATAATGGGAGGAAAATCTCTGCACAGGAGGAAGCCAATGTCCGAGCTCGTCTATAATTTCAATCCCGGTCCGTCCACGCTGCCGCTGTCCGTCCTAAAACAGGCGCAGTCCGAGCTTCTCGACTATAGAGGCACCGGCATGTCCGTGCTAGAAATTTCCCACCGCGCCAAAGAATTCGAGGCTATCGTACACAGCGCCGAAGCATTATTTAAAAAGCTGGCCGGGGTGGGCGAGGAGTACCGCGTCCTTTTTCTGCAGGGCGGCGCCAGCCTGCAATTTGCCATGGTGCCGCTGAATTTCCTGCCGGCCGGAGCCTCCGCCGACTACATCATTACCGGCGGCTTTGCCCAAAAAGCATTTGAGGAGGCGCAAAAAACCGGCAGAGCCAGAGTTGCCGCCACGACTGCGGCAGATAACTTCCGCCGCTTGCCGTCGCCGCAGGAAATTTCCCTTTCTCCTGATGCCGCCTACGTCCATATGACCAGCAATAATACTTTGTACGGCACACAATGGCACTCTTATCCGGAAACGGGAAACGTCCCGCTTATCGCTGACATGTCAAGCGATATTTTTTGCCGACCGTTTGAGACGGGCCGTTTTTCCTTGATTTACGCCGGCGCTCAGAAAAACCTGGGTCCTGCCGGCGTGACCGTCGTACTGATCCGCAAAAGCCTGCTGGAAAAAGTCCCACAGACGCTGCCCGCCATGCTACGCTATGACCTCCACGCCGCAAATGACTCCCTCTACAACACCCCGCCTTCTTTTTCTATCTATCTGCTGGAGCTGGTATTGCGCTGGATTGAAGAGCAAGGAGGCTTGGCGGCCATGGCCCGGCACAATGAAGAAAAAGCCGGCTACATCTACCAGGCCATGGATGAAAGTGACGGCTTTTATGTCGGGCACGCCGATAAAGCGCATCGTTCTCTGATGAACATAACCTTCCGACTGCCGGACGAGGCACGGGAGAAAAAGTTTCTGGCAGAAGCTGCCTCCCGCCGGCTGGTCGGGCTGAAAGGACACCGCTCCGTAGGCGGCTTGCGCGCTTCCGTCTATAACGCCATGAGCAAGGAAGGCTGCCTGGCCCTGGCAGAGTTGATGGCAAAGTTTCGCCGAACCAACAGCTGACAGCAATTTCAGCCCCCACAAAAATTCTGAAGGGAGTTAGAGCAATGCTTCTTTCCGCCAAAGCACTGGCCATCAGCCCCTCGCCCACCCTGACTATTGACGCCAAGGCTAAACAGCTAAAAAGCGAAGGGGTGGACGTGATTGGATTCGGGGCAGGGGAGCCAGACTTCGACACGCCCTCCCACATTAAAGAGGCCGCCATTGCCGCCATCAGGGCTGGCCACACCAAATACACGCCCGCGCAAGGAACGCCGGAACTGCAAAAAGCCGTCTGCCATAAGCTGCTCACCGACAACGGTTTAAGCTACAATCCTAACCAAGTTGTCATCAGTAACGGCGCCAAACACTCCTTAAGCAACGTCTTTGCCGCCCTCCTCAACCCGGGTGATGAAGTCCTGATTCCCTCGCCCTTCTGGGTCAGCTACCCGGAAATTGTCCGACTCCACGACGGCGTCCCTGTCAGCGTACCGACCGGCGCTGCTGGCGGCTTCAAAGCGTCGGCCGCCGACTTGGCTCGCTTTTTAAGCAAGAAAACCAAGGCCCTTGTGCTGAACAGCCCCAACAACCCTACCGGGCAGGTCTACTCTCAGGAAGAGCTGCAGGAAATCGCCGACTTTGCCGTGGCGCACAGCCTGTTTGTCGTTTCGGATGAGATTTATGAACCGTTAATTTATAGCGGACAGACACATCTGAGCATTGCTTCCCTGGGGGAAAAAATTAAGGAGCTGACTATTGTCGTTAATGGCGTCTCTAAAACATACGCCATGACGGGCTGGCGCATCGGCTATACCGCCTCCAGCCGAGAGATTGCCAAGGTGATGGGCAATGTGCAGAGCCATGCCACCTCTAACCCCAACTCCATCGCGCAAAAAGCAACCGTCGCCGCTCTGCTCGGACCTCAGGACTGCGTAGCGGAGATGAAAGCGGCTTTTGCTAGGCGCCGTGACTACATGATGGAAAAAATCCGCCTGATTCCCGGCCTCTCCTTCATCGAGCCGGCTGGCGCCTTCTACGTTTTTATGGACGTCAGCGGTCTCTTCGGGCGTATTTGCTGCGGCCGGACTATGGCCAGCAGTGATGATTTTGCCGCCCTGCTGCTGGAACACGCTCGAGTGGCCGTTGTCCCCGGCACCGGTTTTGGTGCCCCTGCTTATGTACGCCTCTCCTACGCGCTGTCCATGGAACAAATCGAAAAAGGGCTAAAGCGTATCGCCGCCTTCGTGCAGGCGCTAGCATAGCCCCCAGGCAAACCACGTTCCGTTGAGCAGTTATCTTACCGCCAGCCTAACCTTTCTCCAGATAATCACGGACCGAGGCTAGATATTGTCGATACATGGCCAAAGACTCCCTGTTGACAAGCTTTTTCTCCACAACTTGTCTGATGACCAACCGGGACACCTCCGCTTTTTCTTTATCCTTTAAGGTAGGCTTTACACAACCGCTCAAACAGAAGGGCATCTGTTTGTTGGCGTAGCGTCAGGGAGGCAAAAGCAGCAAATTCACTGGGGTTCTGCTCGTAAACAGTTTTCCCGTTTCTGGCTGCCTCATATTTAACAGATAGTCTTATCCCTTTCCGGAAAACGTCTTGAAGGCCTCTTTGGTGATGGTCACAGTTTCTACGCTGTCTAGGCAACTGCTCACCAAGTCCTCTATATCAAGCAGCGCCTCTGCTGCGATTACGGCCTCTAGACTGGGGCGGGTTTCAGGGTACTCGGGCACAAAGACAGTGCAGCAGTCCTCATAAGGGCGGATAGAGATCGGGTAAGTGTGGAGGCGGCGGGCCAGAGTGACGATTTCCTCTTTGTCAAATCCGATAAGCGGACGAAAAACAGGCCTGACGGTTACCTGCTCAATGACATTCATGCTCTCTAGCGTCTGGCTCGCTACCTGGCCCAGGTTTTCTCCGGTAACAAGCGCTAGCGCCCCGCGCCGCTCAGCAAGACGCTCGGCCACACGGAACATCAAGCGCCGCATCAGCGTCACCGTCAGCTTCTCCGGCGTTTTTTCCCGTAATTCCTGCTGAATCCTCGTAAAATGAGCCACATGAAGACGAAGGGGACTACCCCAGTCGGCCAGAATACGGCAAAGGTCGATTACTTTTTCTTTGGCGCGTTCACTGGTGAAAGGGAAGCTGTGAAAATGGAGAGCCTCCAGCGTCACACCGCGCTTCATCGTCATCCAGCCGGCTACAGGGCTATCGATACCTCCGGAAACGAGCAGCAGCGCCTTGCCGGTAACGCCGACAGGCAGGCCTCCGGGGCCGGAGATTTTTTCTGTAAAGATATAGGCTTCCTTTTCACGGATTTCAATCTCCAGAAGCTGTTCCGGCTGGCGGACGTCTACCACCAGACCGGGGAAGTTTTGCAGCAGGTAGGCTCCAACGTGGCTACTTACCTCCGGGGAGGTAAGGGGAAAGCGCTTGTCGGCTCTTTTAGTCTCCACCTTGAACCGTAAGAGCGGCCTAGCCACTCTGCGAAATTCAGACAGCGCTACCTCCTTTATAGCATCAAGCGACCAACCGGCCACCGCGACCGGGCTGATAGAAACGATGCCAAAGACTTTACGGAGCTTCTCCAGGCAAACGGCGGTGTCATGGACATGCACCCTGACAAAATTGCGCCCGTGCATCTGCTGGACCCGTGCGCCTTCTAGATCGCGCAGCGCCTGGCGAATGTTCGCCGTCAGCATGTTGGTAAAAAAGTGGCGGTTTTTCCCTTTTAAGGCGATCTCTCCGTGACGAACGAGCAGCAACTGATGCATAGCTATGACCTCCGCTAAAACCGGCGAAGGTAAGCAAGCACCTCCACCAGCTGTTCCAGTGTATAATCTATTTCCTCTACCGTGTTTTCTGCCGAGAGGCTAAAGCGCAGCGTTGAAGCAATGGCCTTCTCCGGCATCCCCATGGCCAGCAGAACGTGGCTAGGCTCCGGGCGGCGGGAGTGACAGGCAGACCCTGTGGAAACATAAATTCCGCGCTCCTCTAGAGCATGCAAGAGCACCTCTCCTTTAACGGCGGGGAAAGTGACGCTGGCGATATACGGGGCGGCGTCGGACGATCCATTGCAGACAGCGCCGGGAAGCTCTGTCAGGAGGCCGTTTAGTAGCCGTTGTCTTAAAGCAGTGATGGTCCGGATGTTTTCCTCTCGGTGCTCTGCAGCTAGGCGCACCGCCGCCGCTAAACCGGCAATCCCGGGCACATTTTCCGTGCCCGGCCGCACAGCCTTTTCTTGGCCGCCGCCATGAAACAAAGGCTCCAGCTCCAGGCCTTCCCGGCAATAAAGCGCCCCTACGCCTTTGGGCCCGTGAATTTTGTGGGCGGAGAAAGAAACCAGGTCCGCCCGCCAGCCGACAGGGCAGACCGGCAGTTTACCGAGCGACTGAACGGCATCAACATGAAAAAGGAGCTCGCTGTTTTTTGCTTTGAGTAACCGCCCGATTTCTGCCACCGGTTGGATAGCGCCCACCTCGTTATTGACATGCATAACACTGATGAGAATAGTATCGGGGCGCAAAGCTGCCGCCACCTGCTCCGGATCGACTAGTCCGCGGGAATCTACCTCCAGGAAGGTCACTGTAAACCCTTCGGCGGCCAGAGCCCGGCACGCCTGCAGCACAGAAGCGTGTTCTACCTTTGTGGTTACTAGGTGACGCCCACGGCGAACCCGCCGCCGGGCCGCTCCTTTCAGGGCTAGGTTGTTGGCTTCCGTACCGCCGGAAGTAAAGAAGATTTCTTCCTCCCGGGCGCCGCAAGTGGCAGCAAGTACCCGCCGCGCCGCTTGCTGCAGACGTTCAGCCTCCAGCCCCAGACGGTGCAGCGAAGAAGGGTTGCCAAAGGTGTCTTCCAGCGCCCCACGCATAACTGCTGCTACTTCCGGCAGAACGCGGGTGGTAGCGCTGTTATCAAGATAAACTGTTTTTCTCATTCAGCCTCCCGCAATGGTTCCTCTTAACCATCAATAAAGCCTTCCCTGCGCTTGGTTAATTCTCCCAGGAAAAAACCACCTGCCATCACAGCGCCCCTATGCCTCTGGGTCACTTGAATCATGGAGAATTTTGCTAACCTGTGCCCGCATTTCTTCTTTACGGCAGACGGTGCGATGCCGTATGGGCCGCGAGGCCAAGTCTCTGACACCCGGCGGCACCGCTGTGCCGGTCAGGCGGCCAAGCTCATTGATAAGTGAAAAGTCGTCTTCTTCCCGCTGTCGGCCTTCGATAGATTGCAGCACGTCACGAGGAAACTTGTAGGGACTGGCAGTAGCAACGACTATCGTCGGCGTCTGGTCAGACGTTTCCCGGCGGTACTTCTGCCAGACAGCATAAGCTACTGCCGTATGTGGATCCATAAGGTAAGCAGACGAAGTATACACTTTGTGGATAGCCTGTGCCGTTTCTGTTTCGCTGGCGTAGCCGCCGACCAGGCTCCTGAAAACGCCTTGCACTGCAGCACCGATTTCATAGCGGCCGGCAGTGTCTAGCTGCCGCATCAGTTCGCGGGTTTTGGTGCCCTCCTCCCCGCTAGCTTCGTAGAGCAACCTCTCTAGGTTGCTGGAGACTAGGATATCCATGGATGGCGACATGGTGGTAATAAATCTCCTGTTTTTGTCATACACGCCGGTAGCCAGGAAATCGGCCAGCACTTTGTTCTCATTGGCGGCGCAAAGCAACTTCCCGACCGGGAGACCCATCTTTTTGGCATACCACCCGGCTAGGATATTACCAAAGTTACCTGTGGGTACGGCAAAATTCACTTCCTCCCCCAGACGGAGGGCCCCGCTTGCTACCATCTGCAGGTAAGCGAAAAAATAATAAACTACCTGCGGGATTAAACGGCCAATGTTAATAGAGTTAGCCGAGGAAAAAAGCTTCTTTTTACGGGAGGCCAGCTCTCTTAACTCTGTGTCGGCGAAAATGGCTTTGACGCCGCTCTGGGCATCGTCAAAATTGCCCTTGATGCCGATGACATACGTATTCTCACCCTGCTGCGTGATCATTTGCCTTTTTTGCACTTCACTGACGCCGTATTCCGGAAAAAAGACGATAATCTTTGTCCCCGGCACGCCGGCGAACCCCTCCAGTGCCGCCTTGCCCGTATCCCCGGAAGTAGCCGTTAAGATAATAACTTCCCCGTCAAGGCCCAGTTTCTCGGTAGCCTTCTTGAGTAGGTGCGGCAGGATAGACAGCGCCATGTCCTTGAAAGCAAAAGTTGGCCCGTGAAACAATTCGAGGAAATAGACGTCAGCCACGCTAACAAGCGGAGCGATAAGCGGTGTATCAAACTTGGCATCGTAGGCGGACGCAAGGCAGCCCTGCAACTCCTCGGCACTAAAGTCAGGCAGGAAAGGTTGCATGATGCGCCAGGCTAATTCCTGGTACGTAAGGCCTGTCCACGCTGCCAGATCTGCGACCGGCGCCGGAAAAACAGCAGGAACAAAGAGGCCTCCGTCTGCGGCTAGTCCTCGCACGATAGCTTCGGCCGAAAGGGCGGGCTGGGTTTCTCCTCTGGTGCTCTTGTAGGTCAGCTCTTTCATGCCGTCATCTCCCCTAAGTCGGTAACTCCCAGGAAATAATCCATCAGCCGATAGCCCGCAGGGATTTTTATCCCTGTTTCCAGGGCTGAAAACTCGTCATAGCCAGACGCGCCGCCGAATGGATGTCTATCGCTTTGGTAGATAACAAAAGGCACCGGGTCACTGGTGTGGGTGCGCAGGGACAGCGGTGTGGCATGGTCAGGCAAGACCATCAGCCTGTAGGGCTCTCCCCAACTGTCCAGAGATTTTTTTAACACGCGCAGCACGTGCTCATCAATCAACTCAATAGCCCTGACTTTGTTTGCTACCTCCTGACGGTGACCGTATTCGTCCGGTGCCTCTAGGTGAAGGTAGACAAAGTCCGTACCGCTTTTGAGCGAGGCTAAAGCCGCCTCGGCCATGCCGACAAAGTTAGTATGGTTATCACCTGTCATGCCGGGCACTTCCAGGACCTCTAGGCCCGCGCACAGGCCGAGTCCCCGAACGAGGTCCACCTCAGAGATAACCGCTCCGCTGAGCTTGTATTTCTCTGCAAAACTGGCTAGCTGCGCCCGCTGTCCGTGACCCCAGAGCCAGATAGCGTTGGCAGTACCCAAACCTTTAGCGGTCCGCTTGGTATTGGCTTCATGCCCTGAAAGAAACTGCGCACTTTTTTGCATCATTTTTCGTAAAACGCCGTTATGTGACCCTTCCGGCAGATATGTTCCTACCTTCCGGCCGAGAATATCATGCGGCGGCGTCATTCGCCATTCGTGCGGGCCATCTTCCCAGACCATCAGGTGCCGGTAACTGATTCCGGGATAAAAGCCGATTCCCGGACTGGCCAGCCTTTCATTGACCAAAGAAATCAGCTCTCTGGCCTCCTCTGAGGAAATTTGCCCGGCACTATGGTCGAGCATCACCTTTTCCTCATAGGGTTCGTCTTCTGAAAGTGTCACTAGGTTGCAGCGAAAAGCCACATCGCCATTTTTCAGTTTAATGCCCATACTGGCCGCCTCAAAAGGGGAACGGCCCGTGTAATAGATACGCGGATCATAGCCGAGCACCGCCAGATTAGCCGTATCACTGCCCGGAGACATGCCCTCCGGCACCGTCTGCACCAGCCCCAGTATTCCCCGCCGCGCCAGTCCATCCAAGACAGGTTTGCGGGCCGCCTGCAGCGGCGTCTTGCCTCCTAGCGACTCCACCGGATAATCGGCCATTCCATCCCCTAGCACCACGATGTTCTTCAACGTTTACCTCTCCCCTGTCCGGTTGTGCAAAAAATGTTTCTGCTAAACTTATACCACAGAACGCTTTTGCTGGCTACCTGCCGGATAAAAAATTAAGCCGGGACGCCGTGGCTTGCCGCTTCTGCGGGAATGGCGATCGCTCCGGCAACTCAGACGACTAGGTAGAGCGGAGGGCGAGCACAAAAGTCGCAGTGCTGCGGCGCCGTCCAAGCAGTAAAACGGACGCTTTCCAGGTGACAAAGATCCGGGGGCTCTTCGTAAACATCAACAAATTCGTCGATGGCCCGGTCCAGATGTTCTCCACAGACCACATACACAGCTACCAAACCTCCTTTAAACCGTTCCTTTACTGAGAACACGCAGTACAAACGGTGCCACGTCCGTGAGGTCGTTTAGGACGGGCAACTCTTTTGGACGAGCGCCGGCTAGGAGCAGGGGAACCGGGTTTGACGTATGACCGGCTGTCAGCAGGTCTTCAAAGTTGCCATGGTCGCTGGTCATGATAAATAACGTCTCCGATAAATTCAGGTGTGCGAGCGCACTGCCGATAAAGCGATCGATGATCCCGGTCAGCACCGTCGCTTTTTCGCGGCAGCGCTTGTGCCCGAAGATGTCGGTCAAAAAATGCTCAAATAGCAGAAAATCGTGCTGCCGGGCCACCCTGGCCAGACATTCGCCGGCTTGTTCAGGAGAAACGACAGGTACATCGTGGCCCAAGGTGCGAACCCATTCATTGGTAATATCCGAGTAAACAGCCTCGCCCTGAAGCATTTGCTGGAAAGTACGGAAAGGAAGGCCAGCATAGAAGTTCAGCATGGTCGAAGCAGAGAAAAGGAGTCTGCCGCGGTCGAGTTCCGCAAAAAACTCAGGACGGTAGCAATTAAGAAACGTTGCGGATTTGCCAGCCTTGATTATTTTCCCCAGCAGCCCTTCGGCAGATAATATCTGGCGGAGTTCTTCATTGGGAAAGCCATTCAGGTGGCGGCCAATAGCTTGGGCCGCGTTTTGCCCGCTAAAAAGCGTCGTCTGGCCGGTGGCACTCTGCGGGTAGCCAGGAACGCCCAGGGTGGCGTCCAAAGGCAGCAGCGTGGCCAATGGCCCGTGAAAGCCGGCGGTCTCCCTAGTCAGATCTTGCCCCCCCAGCAGCCGGTTCAGAGCCGGCGTACTGGCGGTAGACAAAGGATTATTTTCGCCGGCTGGAGCCAGTCCTAGGCCATCGATGAAGAAAAGGACTACTCGCATATGCCCTGCCAAGCTATTCCACGCGCTCCGGGAGCTCTGCCAAGGCAACTTTGACCGTATGCTGTTCACGTCCACGGAAGAAGACAACATCCACCTCGTCGCCGACTTTCTGCTCATGGATAATCCGGCGCAGGGCAGCAAAGTCCGCTATTTTTTGTCCGGCCATAGCGGTAATTACATCCCCGCGGCGAATGCCGGCACGGTCAGCAGGACCGCCTTGGACGACTTCCTGGATCAAAACGCCGTAATTAACAGGCAGCTGCAGCTCGGCGGCCACCGACTCGTCTACGTTGCCTCCGTACCAGACGCCCATCCAGGGACGGATAATGCGGCCATGGATAACCAAGTCACGCGCAATTTTTTGGGCGGTGTTGGAGGGGATGGC
>Ga0208609_100849_pt1 | contig 10015 bp, 7 predicted proteins | sample SubbioR11_8A_Apr_FD_184813 | JGI IMG/M metagenome (GOLD analysis project Ga0208609, IMG submission 184813) | Serpentinite rock and fluid subsurface biosphere microbial communities from McLaughlin Reserve, California, USA - CR11_8A_Apr (SPAdes) | ecosystem: Environmental > Terrestrial > Deep...
ACGCTGCTGCGCGACCGCCAGCGGCTGTCGGCCGCCAGTCGCGCCGAGCTGGACGCCTTGATCGCCAACGTGGTGAGCCAAGCGCACGGCGCGCGCCTGGGTCTACCGCGAGCAACTGCGCGAGGTGCTCGACTGCAAGCGAGAATCAACGTCGTTCGCGCGATGCTGGCGCAATGGTGCACGAACGTGATGCGCTCGAAGGTCACGCCGATGAAAGGGGTGGCGCAGATGATCCGCCGCCACTTCGACGGAATCGTCGCCTGGACCCAGACCCGCCAGACCAACGGCTTCCTCGAAGCCATCAATGGGTTGTTCCAAGCCGCCAAGCGCAAGGCCCGCGGCTACGGCCGCTTCCGCACCATGCGCACCGTGATCTTCCTGATCGCCGGCAAGCTCAACTTCACCCGCATCAACCCGCATGCCGCTTAACCCACTCGAAATTCAAAAGAGCCAGATTTGGGCAAGCATCGTCGCCGATGCCAAGGCACTTCCCCTCACCCCTTCGCAACGAGCGGAGCTAGATCGACGTGTGGCGGACGATGATGAGTTTCCAAGCGATGTTGTCCCTTGGAGTGAAGTGAAAGCATCGGTGCGAGCGCGGCTCGGCCGATGACTTTTCGCGTTGTCTTCCGTCGCGCTGCGAAGGAAGAGTTCGAAGATGCGACTGCCTGGTACCAGGAGCGGCGCCTGGGGCTTGGAGAACAATTTGTCTCCGAGATCAATGAGGCGATCGAGAGGGCAGTGGAGCATCCGCAGCAGTACCCGGTGGTTTTTGGCGATGTGCGGCGTACCGTGTCTCGGCGCTTTCCCTTCGCGGTGTACTTCCGCGTCCGCGGCGACATGTAGGTTGTCCTTGCCGTATTTCACGGACGGCGCAATCCGGCAGTCTGGAAGCGTCCAGCCTGACTTTCCGCTGCAACCGACAGCCCCATCGCTTCGCTCCGGGGATTGCGGCAGAGCTTCGTTAGGAGCGGCCTGCGCCTGCCGTTGTCCGATGCGCTGGCGCGGGCGCTGCTCGCCGAGTTCGAGGGCGCGGCTGCCGGCCGCTTCGACACCCCGGAGCTGCGCCGCGTGCGGCCGCTGCTGGAGCTGCAGCGCCGCTGGTCGGCCCTGCCGACGAGCCTTACGCCGCTGGTCGAGACTTGGCGCTCGCGGCAGGGCCAGCACCTGTATGTGTATCCGTTCGCCGGCCGGCTGGCGAACCTCGGGCTGGCCTCGCTGCTGGCCCCCGGCTCCGGGGCCGGGGCTTGGGCCGCATGCAGCCGGCCACCTTCAGCATCGCCGTCAACGACTACGGATTCGAACTGGCGACCGCCACCGACATCGGCTGGCGCGAGGCGTTGCGCCCGGCGCGCCGGCTTCTCTGGCCGACGACGATCTGCTGCCCGACGCGCTCGCCAGCCTGAACGCCGGCGAACTGGCGGCGCGCCGCTTGCGCGAGATCGCGCGCGTCGGCGGGCGGGTGTTCCGGGGCCATCCGGGGCAGCCGAAGGCGACGCGCGAACTGCGGGCCTCGGCCAAGCCTGATCCACGAGGTGCTGCGCCGCCACGACGCCGGCAACCTGCTGCTCGGGCAGGCCGAGCGCGAGGTGCTCGAGCAGGAGCTCGATCTGGCGCGCCGGCGCCGGCGCGACTGTGCCGGGCGCGCAACGAGGCGCGCCGCGCGGGGCGCCGCCGGTGCCGGCGCCGGCAGGCGGTGGCGGCGTGCGCGCGCAGCCGGTGACGCGCGCGGCAGCGCCAGTCGGACACCACTAGCGCTACAAAATGTGCGAGCGCTGGCGCCAGGTTGTCCAACATCTTGGGCCATGGTTTGCGGCCGGATCGGCGGTCGAAGGGCGCGCGCAGCGCGCTTTCCCTCTGAAAGCGGGCTGCGATCGCTGACAATGGCGGCGATTCCCCTCTGAAAACGCTTGCTTGGCGCGCGCCATCGATCTTAGTATCCGCGTCACGCAACGAGAGCGCTCTTCACCGAACGGCATTCGAGAACGCTGTCGCTGTGATCCTCAACTTCCGACAGGAGATCCAGATGGCCACCAAGAAGACCGCGAAGAAAGCCCCGGCGAAGAAGGCCGCCAAGAAGGCGCCGGCGAAGAAAGCCGCCAAGAAGGCGCCGGCCAAGAAAGTCGCCAAGAAGGCCGCCAAGAAGGCGCCGGCGAAGAAGGCGGCCAAGACCAAGCGCAAGCCGAACGCCGCCTTCATGGCGCCGAAGCAGCCGCACGGCCCGCTGGCGGCGATCATCGGCGACAAGGCGATGCCGCGTACCGAGATCACCAAGAAAGTCTGGGAGTACATCAAGAAGAACAAGCTGCAGGACGCGGTCAACAAGCGCATGATCAACGCCGACGAGAAGCTGCGGGCGCTGTTCGGCAAGGCGCAGGCGTCGATGTTCGAACTGACCAAGATGGTCAACAAGTACGTGAAGTAAGGCTTGGCCGGCCGCGCGCCGGCCCGCCACCCGGCCCGCAGACGCGCAGGCGCTGCGGGCTTTTTCACGACCACCGCCAGCGCGCCGGCGAGCGCGGCGCCCTTCAGCCGAGGTCGTAGCCGACGCCGGCCTCGGCGACGGTGGCGCTCCAGTGCAGCTCGCGCGCGATGCGCGCGCTGAGCGCGTGCGCCGCCTCCGGTTCGCCGTGCACGACGAACAGCGACTGCGGCCGGCGCCGGCCGCTGCCGCGCACCCAGTCGATCAGCGAATCCTGGCCGGCATGCGCCGACAGTCCGCCGAGCGTGTGGATGCTCGCCTGCACCGGGATCGTCTCGCCGAACAACTGCACCGAGCGGGCGCCGTCGACGAGGCGCCGGCCGAGCGTGCCGGCCGCCTGGTAGCCGGTGAACAGGATCCCGCACTGGCGCCGGCCGAGGTTGTGGCGCAGATGGTGGCGGATGCGGCCGGCCTCGCACATGCCGCTGGCGGCGACGATCACGGCGCCGTTGCTGATCGAGTTCAGGAACATCGAGTCCTCGACGCTCTCGGTGTAGCGCAGGGAAAACGGCAGCTTGCGCGCGCGCGCGCGGGCGTGGAACTCGGCCGCCAGCTCGTCGAGCGCGTCCAGGTGGGCGAAGGTGACGTCGGCCGCCTGGCGCGCCAGCGGCGAGTCGACGAACACCAGCGGCACGCGGATGCGCCCGGCCTGCGCCAGCCGGTACAGCAGCAGCAGGAACTCCTGCGCGCGACCGAGCGCGAAGGCGGGCACGATCAGGTTGCCGCGCCGCTTGTGCAAGACCTCGTCGATCACCGCCACCAGCTCGTCTTCGGTGTCGGCGAGCGGCCGGTGATTGCGGTTGCCGTAGGTCGACTCGACCACCAGCACGTCGCAGTCCGCGCGCGCTTCGCGCTCGCTCACCAGCAGCGGCGAGGCTTCGCCGAGGTCGCCGGAGACGGTCAGCCGGCGCTTGCGCCCGCGGCCGTCGACGAGTTCGACTTCGGCGAAGGCGGCACCGACGATGTGGCCGGCGCTGCGCAGGCGCACGCTCGCCGCCGGATGCGGCCGGAACTGGGCGCCGTAGGGCACGCCGATCAGGCGCGTGGCCAGGCGGTCGACGTCGTCGCTCGTGTACAGCGGCGCCTCGGTGGCCGGCGCGCGGCCGCGGCGGCCGCGCGGCCGGTTCGCCTCGCGCGACTGGATGTGGGCGCTGTCCTTGAGCATCACCGGCAGCAGGTCGGCGGTCGGCTTCGTGCACCAGATGAGCGGCGCGCGCGCGCGCGCCGCGGCAAAGCGCGGCAACAGGCCGCTGTGGTCCAGGTGCGCGTGGGTGAGCAGGACGAAGTCGAGCTCGCCGAGATCGCGTGCGTAGGCGGCGCGGTTGCGTGCCGGCGCGTTGTCCGGCCCGCGCATCGCGCCCTGGAACAGGCCGCAGTCGACCAGGAAGTTCAGGCTGCCCGCTGCCACCCGCAGGCAGGAGCCGGTCACTTCGCCGGCGCCGCCGAAGAACGTGAGCTTCATGCGCGCAGTATCGGGGCGGCGCGGGCCGGCGCTCAAGCGATCGCGTCAAGCCGCCGGCTGCGGTTGCGTGCACGCGTCATGATCGAGCCTGGCGGCCGTGTGGTCGGCGGCACTTGATCCGGTCGCTGCCGGCCGCGCGCGCGCGGCGCTACTGTCGCTGGCGCCGCGCCGGCCGGCAAGGACCTCGCCGACCCGCGGCCAGACCATGAACTTGCGCTTGCTCGCGGTCACCCCATCGGACCTGCCGCTGATCGAGCGCTGGCTGGGCGCCGACCACGTGCGCCGCTTCTGGGGCGATCCGGGCGCCAACTTCGCGCTGCTGCGCGCGCCGGCCGCGCCCGGACACTGGCGCGCGCTGATCGCGGCCGACGGCCGCAAGGTTGGACTCGTGCTCTGGCAGCAGCCGACGCGCGCGCAGCTCGACCAGGCCGGTCTGTTCGATCTGTCCGAGCGCGCGATCGACATCGACATCATGATCGGCGAGCGCGACGCGCTCGGCCGCGGCATCGGCTCGGCGACGATCGACGTCGTCGCGCGTGCGGCGCTGGCCGACCCAGCCGTGCCGCTGGTCATGGCCGCAGCGCACGTCGACAACCCGGCCTCGCAGCGTGCGTTCGCCAAGGCCGGATTCCGCCGCGACCGCGAATTCGACGATCGCCCCTACGGCCGCCATCTGCTGATGCTGCGCGCGCGCGAGTCGCCGGCCGGCGGCTGAGCCGCACGCTCAGCGCTTGCACAGCGCCGCGGCGGCGGTGTCGACCGAGGAGAAGTTGATCGCGCTGCCGGCGATGCCGATCGTGCCGCGGCCGATCGCGATGTCGCCGCCGCGCGGCGGCTTGCCGGTGCACTGGATGGTCAGCACCAGGACCCGGTGCAGGGTGGTCTGGCCGCGGTCGTTCTTGCCGCGGCGCGTCTCGCGCTTGCGCGCGACCTCGACCCAGCCGCTGCCGCGCACGCCGCCGCCGATGCGCTCGCAGGCGGCGCGTTCGTCGCGCAGGCAGGCGATCTCGTCGCAGGCGCGGCGGCTGCCCTCGGCGCAGGCCTGCTCGCGCGTCTGGTAGCCGGGTCCGAGCGGCGCGAGCGCACGCGTCGTTGCGCCTTTCCCCGGCTCGCTCGCCGGTCGGGTCGCCGCCGGCGACGGTGCGCCTGACGCCGGCCGGGCGTCGATGCGCGTTGCGCCGGGGCAGGGCTGGTCGGAGAACACCACCCGGCCGTCGATCTGGCATCGGTAGACGGCCTGCGCGTCGGCTGCCGCGACAGCCAGCAGGATCGGCAGGACGAGCGCGGGCAAGTGCATCGACATCGGCGGCCCCGGAGCAGCGCCGGCGGCGTGCCGGCTGGCGGCGATGCTAGCAACGCGGCGCGGTAGGCCGGCAGCGTGCGAACGCATGTCGCGTGCCGATCAAGCGGATGACACGCGGCGCCCGATGGCCGCAGCCGCTTCGCGCTGGCAGGGGCGCGGTCGGTGCGACATCGCTGCGGCAAGCGCTCGTGCCGGCGCCGATCGCGACGTGCCGGTCGCGCTCAGCCAGGCCAGTTCCAGTCGGCAACCTCCGGCAGGTCGCTGCCGTGGCGCACGATGTACTCGCGGTGCTCGACCAGCTTGTCGCGCACGCGCTGCTTGACGTAGGCGGCGAGCGGCGCCAGCCGCGGCACGCGCTCGACGACGTCGGCCGCCAGGTGGAAGCGGTCGAGGTCGTTGCGCACCACCATGTCGAACGGCGTGGTGGTCGTGCCTTCCTCCTTGTAGCCGCGCACGTGCAAGTTGGGGTGGTTGGTGCGGCGGTAGGTCAGGCGGTGGATCAGCCACGGGTAGCCGTGGTAGGCGAAGATGATCGGCCGGTCGCGCGTGAACAGGGCGTCGAAGTCCTTGTCGGGCAAACCGTGCGGATGCTCCTCGCGCGGCTGCAGGGTCATCAGGTCGACGACGTTGACCACGCGCATCTTCAGGTCCGGCAGCCAGCGGCGCAGCAGGTCGACCGCGGCCAGCGTCTCCAGGGTCGGCACGTCGCCGGCGCAGGCGAGCACGACGTCGGGCTCGGCGCCGCGGTCGTTGCTCGCCCACTCCCAGATGCCGATGCCGCTGGCGCAGTGCTTGAGCGCCTGGTCCATGGTCAGCCACACCTGCTGCGGCTGCTTGCCGGCGACGATCACGTTGACCAGGTTGCGGCTGCGCAGGCAGGCGTCGGTCACCGCCAGCAGCGTGTTGGCGTCCGGCGGCAGGTAGACGCGGATCACGTCGGCCTTCTTGTTGACCACGTGGTCGATGAAGCCCGGATCCTGGTGCGAGAAGCCGTTGTGGTCCTGGCGCCAGACGTGCGAGGTGAGCAGATAGTTGAGCGAGGCGATCGGGCGTCGCCACGGGATTTCCTTGCTCGTGACCTTCAGCCACTTGGCGTGCTGGTTGAACATCGAGTCGACCAGGTGGATGAACGCCTCGTAGCAGGAGAAGAAGCCGTGGCGGCCGGTCAGCAGATAGCCTTCGAGCCAGCCCTGGCAGGTGTGCTCGGACAGGATCTCCATCACGCGGCCGTCGCGCGCCAGATGTTCGTCGCCGGGCAAGGTCTGCGCCTGCCAGGCGCGGCCGGTGACTTCGAACACCGCGTCCCAGCGGTTCGAGCTGAACTCGTCCGGGCTCATCAGGCGGAAGTTGCGGTGGTCGAGGTTGGCGCGCATGACGTCGCGCAGGTAGCCGCCCATCACGCGCGTGGCCTCGGCGAAGGCCGCCCCCGGCCGCTCGACCGCGACGGCGTAGTCGCGGAAGTCCGGCAGGCGCAGGTCGCGCAGCAGCAGGCCGCCATTGGCGTGCGCATTGGCGCCCATGCGCCGCGCGCCGGCCGGCGCCAGCGCGCGCAGTTCGGGTCGCAGCCGACCGTCGCCGTCGAACAACTCGTCGGGGCGGTAGCCGCGCAGCCAGCGCTCGAGGGCGCTCAGATGCTCGGGTCGGCGCGCCAGATCGGCGAGCGGTACCTGGTGCGAGCGCCACGAGCCCTCGGCGGCGCGGCCGTCGACCTCCTTCGGTCCGGTCCAGCCCTTGGGCGTGCGCAGGACGATCAGCGGCCAGCGCGGCCGGCCGCCGCCGGCGGCGCGCGCCTCGTTCTGGATCTGCGCGATGCGCGCCAGCGCCGCTTCGAGCGCCGCCGCCATCGCCTCGTGGATCGCCGGCGCCTGGTCGCCTTCGACGAACAGCGGCTCGTAACCGTAGCCGGTGAACAGCGCCTGCAGTTCCGCCTGCGGCAGGCGCGCCAGGATGGCCGGATTGGCGATCTTGTAGCCGTTCAGGTGCAGGATCGGCAGCACCGCGCCGTCGGCCGCCGGGTTCAGGAATTTGTTCGAGTGCCAGGCGGCGGCGAGCGGCCCGGTCTCGGCCTCGCCGTCGCCGACCACGCAGGCGGCGATCAGGTCGGGGTTGTCGAACACGGCGCCGTAGGCGTGCGCAACCACGTAGCCCAATTCGCCGCCTTCGTGGATCGAGCCCGGCGTCTCCGGCGCGGCGTGGCTCGGAATGCCGCCCGGAAACGAGAACTGCCGGAACAGCCGCTTCATGCCCTCGGCATCCGCGGTGATGTCCGGGTAGAACTCGCTGTAGCTGCCTTCCAGGTAGGTGTTGGCCACCAGCGCCGGGCCGCCGTGCCCGGGGCCGCACAGGAAGATCATGTTCAGGTCGTGGCGGCGGATCGCGCGATTCAGGTGCGCGTAGATGAAGTTCAACCCCGGCGTCGTGCCCCAGTGGCCGAGCAGGCGCGGCTTGACGTGCTCGAGCGCCAGCGGCGCGCGCAGCAGCGGGTTGTCGAGCAGGTAGATCTGCCCGACCGACAGGTAGTTGGCCGCGCGCCACCAGCCGTCGAGCTGCTGCAGCTCGGTGGCGGTGAGACCGGCGGCCGCGGGCGCGATGCGCTGCTCCACGACGAGACTCCCCGACGGTTGCGGCGCGCCGCTCAGGGCGCGCCGAAGTAGGCCTTGCGCACGTACTGGTCGACCATGCGCTCGGTGTTGAAGAACGCGCCGTTCAGGGTGATCGCATTGCGCATCACGTCCATGTAGCGGTCCGGGTCGCGGTAGTACATCGGCAGGATCACCGACTCGAGCTTCGCGTACAGCGAGCGCGCATCGGCGGTGCGCTCGTCGCCGGGGGGGTTGTTCGCTCCGACGTCGCTGCCGATCGCCCAGCCGGTCACGCCTTCGACGCAGCCCTCGAGCCACCAGCCGTCGAGCACCGACAATTGCGGCACGCCGTTGAGCGCCGCTTTCATGCCGCTCGTGCCCGAGGCCTCGAGCGGCGGCTGCGGCGTGTTCAGCCACAGGTCGACGCCGGCCACCATCTGGCGCGCCAGCGCCATGTCGTAGTCCTCCAGGTAGACGGCGGCGATGCGGCCGCGCACGGCGGCGATGCGCGCGAACACGCGCTCGATCATCGCCTTGCCGCCGTCGTCGCGCGGGTGCGCCTTGCCGGCGTAGACGATCTGCAGCGGTCCGGCACCGTCGTGCAGCGCCAGCAGCCGGTCGAGGTCGTCGAACAGCAGGTCGGCGCGCTTGTAGGCGGTGGCGCGGCGGGCGAAGCCGATCGTGAACGCGCCGGACTCGAGGCGCAAGCCGCTGCGCTCGGCCACCGTGCGCACGAGCGCTGCCTTCGCCGCCTGGTGCGCGACCCAGATCTCGTGGCGCGGGATGCGCAGCGCGTAGCGCAGGCTGGCGTTGTCGCTGCGCCAGCCGGGGATCTCGCGGTCGAACAGCGCCTGGATCGGCGGCGCGGTCCAGGTGGCGGCGTGCACGCCGTTGGTGATCGAATCGATCTTGTACTGCGCGTACATCTGGCGCGAGATCTCGCTGTGGCGCTTGGCCACGCCGTTGACGTAGACGCTGTTGTCGAGCGCCAGGTAGGTCATGTTGCAGACGTTGTTCAGGCAGAACTCGGCGGCGCGCAAGTGGAAGGCGTCGCCGTAGCCGGTGATCTCGTCGCGCAGCAGGCGCAGCGGAAACTGGTCGTGCCCGGCCGGCACCGGCGTGTGCGTGGTGAACACGCACAGCGGCTTGACCGCCTGCGCCACTTCGTCGGTGATCTTGTCCAGCCCGCGCCGGCGCATCTCCTCGTAGCCGAGTTCGACCACCAGCAGCGCCGCGTGCCCCTCGTTCATGTGGAAGCGGCGCAGCTCGCTGTGGCCGAGCGCGCGCAGCAGGCGCACGCCGCCGATGCCGAGCACCGCTTCCTGGCGCAGGCGGTAGCGGGCGTCGCCGCCGTACAGGTGGTCGGTGATCGTGCGGTCCTCGCTGCGGTTTTCCGGCAGGTCGGTGTCGAGCAGGTACACCGGCACCACGTGGCCGCCGATGCCGCGCACGTCGTAGCGCCAGGCGCGGATCTGCACCTCGTGCCCGGCCAGGTTCAGGCGCACGCGCGCCGGCGCTTCGGCGAGCGAGGCCGCCGGGTCCCAGGTGACCGGCACCTCGGTCTGCCGGCCGGCGGCGTCGAGCCGCTGGCGGAAATAGCCGCGCCGGTGCGCGAGGCTGACCGCCACCATCGGCACGCCGCCGTCGGCGGCGGAGCGCACCGTGTCGCCGGCGAGCACGCCGAGGCCGCCGCTGTAGGTGGGCAGATCGTCGGCCAGGCCGACTTCCATCGAGAAGTAGGCGATCGCGGCGTCGTTGGGCGGCAAAGGCATCGGGGTCCTGGGTCAGGGTCCTGGCATCGGGCGCTGCCGTCAATCTACCGCTTGGCTGCGCCGCGCGCCGGCGAACCCGGGCCGCTGCCGGCCCGCGGCGGATCAGTATCGACCACAATGGCAGCCTGATCGTGACGAGGGCAAACGCGATGACCATGCCGCTTCGACTCCGTACGACGCCGGCCGCGAGCAGCGTGCGGCCGCAAGCAGGCGCTACCGCGATCGCGGCCGGCGCGATCGCCGCGCTGCTGTCGGGTTGCAGCTCGGTCGAGTGGGTCAAGACGCGCTTCGTCGAGCCGCGGCCGGCAACCGCAGCGGCGCCGCCGGCCGCCGCCGCGTCAACCGCGCCCGCGGTACCGCCGGCTGCGCCTGTGGCCGCGGCCACGGACGCGGCCCCCGCGGCCGCACTGCCCC
>Ga0208609_100850_pt1 | contig 10014 bp, 11 predicted proteins | sample SubbioR11_8A_Apr_FD_184813 | JGI IMG/M metagenome (GOLD analysis project Ga0208609, IMG submission 184813) | Serpentinite rock and fluid subsurface biosphere microbial communities from McLaughlin Reserve, California, USA - CR11_8A_Apr (SPAdes) | ecosystem: Environmental > Terrestrial > Deep...
GGGCGCCTCGGCGCAGTGCTGTCAGGAGCGACACTGCGCCGCGTACTGCGAACGCAGCCGATCGAGTTGGCCGGCGGCTGCCTCGCGCTTGGCAATCGTGGCGCGCCGCAGCGCCTGCTCGGCATCGCCGAGCCGCTCGGCCAGGCGCCGGCAGTCCTGCGCGCGCTTCGCTTCGGCCTTGGCTTGCGCCTTGGCGGCGGCGGCGCGCTGGCGCTCGCGCTCCTGTTCTTCGGCCCGCCGCCGGGCTTCGATCGCCTGCACCTGCTGGCGCTCGGCCTGGGCGCGGCTGCGCGCGGCGCGCACGTCGGCGGGCGCGGGCGCGTCGACCGGCGCCAGGATCCGCACCGGCTTGCTGCCGGCCGGACAGGCGACGTTGGCGTAGGACACCGTGCCGTCGGCCGACTCGCAGCGCAGCGTCTGCGCGGCGGCGCCGCTGGCGAACAGCGCCGCCAGCGCCATGCCGGCGCGCGCGGCCGCGAACGCGCCAGCGGTCATTGCGGCGGGCACACCGTGCGCACCTCTTCCTGCGCGCGGCGCAACGCCAGCTCGGCCGAGGCGCGATCGCTGCCGCCGGCCGCCTGCAGGTCGTTGGCCGCGAACTCGGCGCGCCGCCGCGCCTGCGCGCACTGATGCTGCTGGCGTGCGCGCAACTCGTCGAGTCTGGCGATCTCCTGCTCGGGCGAGGCCGAGCCGGCCGGACGGGTCGGGGTCAGGGGCGGCGCGGCGACCGCCTTCACGGGCTCGGCCGCTTTGGCCTCGGCGCCGGCGCCGGCCTGCGCCTCCTTCGCAGCTTTGCCTCGCGCCGGCGGTTCGCGCAGCCGCAGCGGCGGCGAGTCGTCGACCTTGCGCGCGCTGCGGGCGCCGGCCGGGCAGGGCTCGTCGGTGTAGGTGACGCGGCCGTCGCGCGCTTCGCAGCGGTTGATGGCACCGGCCGGGCCGGCGGCGACCAGCAGCGCGGCGGCCGCCGCCGGTGCGCCGATCAGCGCGCGCCATCGCGCGAGCGGCGAGCCTCGGGTGGGGTCGAGCGCAGGATTCATTGCCTTCTCCGGAACGTGCAGCGGCAGTGCCTCGAGCGAGAGCCGAGCGTAGCGCGCGCGCCGTGGGCGACAAGTGCCTTCGGTCGGTCCGCGTGCACCGCTACAACAGCTTGCCCGGGTTCATCAGGCCGCGCGGGTCGAGCGCCTGCTTGACCGCGCGCATCAGCGCCAGCTCGACCTCGGACTTGTAGCGGCGGATCTGCTCGCGCTTGAGCTGGCCCAGACCGTGCTCGGCGCTGATCGAGCCGCCGGCGGCGGCCACCGCGTCGTGGACGATGCGGTTGATCTCGGCCTCGTGCGCAAAGGCGAGCGCGGCCGGCGATCCGTCGCGCACCGCCATGTTGTAGTGCAGGTTGCCGTCGCCCAGGTGGCCGAAGACGACCGGCTCGATCCAGGGGAAGCGCTGGCGCAGCGTCCGGTCGGTGGCGGCGACGAACTCGGCCAGCGCCGACAGCGGCACGGCGATGTCGTGTTTGACGTTGCCGCCGGCGCGCGCCTGCGCCTCGGGGATCGACTCGCGCACCTGCCACAGCGCCCGCGCCTGCTCGACCGAGCGCGCGACCACGGCATCGACCGCTTCGCCGGCGTCGATGGCCTCGGCGAGCAGGCGCTCGAGGACCGCGGCCGCATGCGCCTCGTCCTCGTGGTCGGACAGTTCGATCAGCACCGACCACGGTGTCGACGGCGGCAGCGGCTGGCGCACCTGCGGCAGTTCGCGCGCCAGCCGGCGCAGGCACTCGGCCGACATCAGCTCGCATCCGGTCAGGGTGCCGCCGGCCATCGCCTGCGCCCGTTCGAGCAGCGCCACCGCCGCCGGCAGCGAGACCACGGCCGCAGCCGCGGTCAGTTGCGCGCGCGGCAGCGGGTGCAGCTTGAGCGTGGCCGCCGTGATCACGCCGAGCGTGCCCTCGGAGCCGATGAACAACTGCTTGAGGTCGTAGCCGGTGTTGTCCTTGCGCAGCGCGCGCAGGCCGTCCCAGATCGCGCCGTCGGCGAGCACGACTTCGAGGCCGAGCGCAAGATCGCGCGCGTTGCCGTAGCGCAGGACCTGGGTGCCGCCGGCGTTGGTGGCGAGGTTGCCGCCGATCGTCGCGCTGCCTTCGGCGGCGAGACTGAGCGCGAACAGCCGGCCGTGCGCGCGCGCCGCCTCCTGCACCTGCTGCAGCAGGCAGCCGGCCTCGACCGTGATCGTGTGATTGGCGGCGTCGATCGCGCGCACGCGGTTCAGGCGGCGCAGGCTGAGCACGATCGCGCTGCCGCTGGCGTCCGGCGTGGCGCCGCCCGCCAGCCCGGTGTTGCCGCCCTGGGCGACGATCGGCGCGCCGGCCTCGCCGCAGGCGCGCACCACCGCTGCCACTTCGGCGGTGCTGGCCGGACGCACCACCGCCAGGGCGCGGCCGTGGTAGCGCTGGCGCCAGTCGGTCAGATAGGGCGCGGTGTCGGCGGCGTCGGTCAGCACCTGCGCCGGGCCGACGTGCGCGCGCAGGCGGTCGAGCAGGTTCATGCCGATCGCGCCGGCGACGGGCGCTTGAAGGGGCGCAGGTAGACCACGGCGGCGGCGACGAACACCGCCACCAGCGCCAGCTCGGTCAACGCCAGGACGCGAAACGGCATCGGCTCGAACACGCGCACCAGGCCCTCCATCAGGTAGAAGAGCACCAGCAGCAGCGCCCACTGGAACGACTTCGGATTGCCGCGCCACAGGCCGAGCAGTGGCAGCAACAGCGGCAGCGCCTTGAGCGCGAGCCAGGAGCCGCCGGGCCGGATCGGCGCCAGCACCAGCTCCCAGGCAAGGCACAGCACGAACAGCGCCATCCACGCCGAGCGCGCGATGTGCCAGCCGAGGCGCTGGCGCACGCTGAGCGGCGTCATCGCCGCGCTCCTGCGCACTCCGCCGGACTGCCGATCGGACGCGAGCCGAGGGTGCTCATGCGCCGAGTTTCAGCGCCGCCTGCGCCAGCCGCCTGCCGAGGGCGACCGCAAGCCGCTTCTCTTCGTCGCTGAGACTGCCGGCCTGCTCGCCGGCGGCGAAGTGGCTGGCACCGTAGGGCGTGCCGCCCGAGCGCGTGCCGCTGAGGTCGGGCTCCGTGTAGGGCAGGCCGACCAGCAGCATGCCGTGGTGGAGCAGCGGCAGCATCATCGACACCAACGTCGTTTCCTGGCCGCCGTGCAGAGAACTGGTCGACGTGAACACCGCCGCCGGCTTGCCCGCCAGCGCGCCGCGCAGCCACAGCGATCCGGTGCCGTCGAGAAAGTGCTTGAGCGGCGCGGCCATGGCGCCGAAGCGGGTCGGCGAGCCCAACGCCAGGCCGCCGCACTGCTCGAGATCGGCGAGCTCGGCGTAGGGCGCGCCGTGCGGCGGCACCGGCGCTGCTGCCACCTCGGTGGTGCTGGCCACCGGCGGCACCGTGCGCAGCCGGGCGACGGCGCCGCGCACGCCGTCGACGCCGTGCGCGATGGCGTCGGCCAGGGCGCGCGTGGCGCCGTAGCGCGAGTAGTAGAGAACGAGGATGTCCACGGACGGCTTGCGATAATCGGTCGGCGCAGCGGCCGCAGTGCCGTGGCCGCAGCGCAGTGTACTTTCGCCGGCGCCGCTGACGGCGGCCGGAGCGCACGACGCGAAGCCGCTCGCAACACCGCCCGCAGCGACGATGAACCCGCTCGATCCGCTGGCCGAACGCCTGGCGCTGCGCGCGCCGCGACTGCACGCGCGCCTGGCCGCCGTCGGCCCGATGATCGAGCACGCGCGCGAGGTGCTCGCCTTCGCCGCGCACCGCGCGCGCGAGGTGCGCCTGGCACAGGTGGCCGCCAGTCTGACCTTCACCACGGTGCTGTCGCTGGTGCCGCTGCTGGCGGTGCTGCTGGCGGCGTTCACCATCCATCCGATGTTCGCCGAACTGCGCGCTGGCTTCGAGAAGAACGTGTTGCGCGAGCTGCTGCCGCCGCAGCATGCGTCGCTGATTCTGCGCTACCTGAACGAGTTCGCCGCCAAGGCGGCCGGACTGACCGCGATCGGCCTCGCTTTCCTGGTGCTGACCGCGCTGGCGATGATCTACACGGTCGACCGCGTGCTCAACGACATCTGGCAGGTGCGCGCGCAGCGACCGTGGCTGTCGCGCCTGCTTGTCTACTGGACCCTGCTCACGCTCGGTCCGGTGCTGGTGGCCGCCAGCGTGAGCGCGACCTCGTACCTGCTGTCGGTGTCGCCGCCGGTGGGCGGCGGCGGCGCGGCGCGAACGCTGCTCGTCTACGGGCCGCTGCTGCTGTCGGGACTGGCGTTCGCGGCGCTGTACGTGATCGTGCCGTCGCGGCGCGTGCTGTGGCGCGACGCGCTTGTCGGCGGCTTCGCGGCGGCGCTGCTCGGGCAGGCGCTGCGCGACCTGTTCACCGCCTACCTGCGCACCGGCACGATCGGCAGCATCTACGGCGCCTTCGCGGTGGTGCCGCTGTTCCTGCTCTGGGTCTACCTGGTGTGGTTCGCGATCCTGTTCGGCGCCGCGATCGCCGCCACGCTGCCGCGCCTGCGATCGACCCGCTTCGCCGACGAGCGGCGCGCCGGCAACCGCTTCCTCACCGCGGTGGCGCTGCTGCGCGCGCTGGTGGCGGCGCGCGCCGGCGGCGCCGACGGCGGTCGCATGAGCCTCGCTGACCTGGCGCGCGCGGTGCGCACCGATCCCGAGGAGACCGAACGCCTGCTCGCCGAACTGGAGCGGCTCGACTACCTGGCCGCGGTCGACGGCGGCCAGGGCGCGCGCTGGTTGCTGGTGTGCGACCCGCAGCGGCGCAGCCTGCGCGAGGTCTTCGCGCGGTTCGCGCTCGATCCGGCCAACACGCTCGCGCTGCGCGATCCGGCCGGCCTCGGTGCCTGGGTCGAGCAGGCGCTGGCCGGCGCGTGGCTCACGCAGCCGCTGGCGCGTCTGGTCGATGCGCCGGGCGCCGGCGCCGATTGAGCCGGCGCGCCGGCGCCGACGGCCGCGCTCGCGCCGGCGCGCGGCAGTGGCGCGCGGCAGCCGTCGGCCGATGTCGCGAGCCGGCTCGGGTGGTGCTCAGGCCGACGGCACGACCGACAGCACCAGCGTGGCGACGGCCAGCACCAGGGTGCCGGCGACGCGATCGGTCCAGCGCGCGAAGCGCGCATCGCTGGCCAGGCGGCGCGCCCGCGCGGCGAGCAGACCGTAGCCGAGCAGGATGAAGAACTCCGGGATCACGCTGCCGGCGGCCAGCCACAGCATCTGCGCGCCGATCGGCAGTCGCGGATCGACGAACTGCGGCAGGATGGCGATGAAGAAGACGAGCGCCTTCGGATTGGCCAGTTGCAGCATCAGGCCGGCGAGAAAGATCGACCGGCGCGAGCCGTTGCGCGCTCCGGGATCGGAGACGGTCAGCGGCGATGGCCGGCCGAAGATCGCCGACAGCCCGACGTGGACCAGGTAGGCGGCGCCCAGCCACTTGACGACCGTGAAGAAGGCCGGCGATGCGGCGATCAGCGCCCCGAGGCTGGTGGCCGACAGCGCGAAGTAGATCGAGTTCGCCGCCAGGATGCCGATCGTTGCGTACAGCGAGCGGCGCGCGCCCTGCGTCAGACCGAAGGCGATGACCAGCATCACCGCCGGCCCCGGAGACAGGCTCAACGCCGCCTCGGTCAGCACGTACAGCCAGTACGTGTCCCAGTTGACGGCGGCGAGCATCGGGCGTGCGTTTCGTTGGCGGGCGAGGCGCGCCCGCGTCGGTGGCGTGCGCGACCGGCGGCTAGGCGGCGCCGGCGGCAACGCAGCGCTGCACGAAGCGCCGCAGCGCCTGGCGCACGCCTTCCGGGTTTTCGGCCATCAGCGCGTGGCCGGTGGCGGGCAGGCTGACCACCTCGCGGTCGGCGCAGGCGTCGATCAGCGCCGCGGCTGCCTTCGGCGGCGTCATCTGGTCGGCGACGCCGCAGATGAACAGCGCCGGGCAGCGCAGCGCCTGCGCCGCCTCGAGGCCGCCGCGGTATGAGTTGCAGGCCGAGAAGTCGGCCGCCAGCACCTCGGCGCCGTTGACGCGCGCGATGCGCTCCATCAGGCGCAAGTTCTGCCAGACGATGCTGAAGCCGGGACCGGGGTTCGACGGCCGGGCGGCGAACGGCGCGATCGCGGCGCTGTGCGACCAGACGTTGATCATCTGCATCGCGGCGGCCGGGTCGTCGCGCGTCGCGCTGAGCAGCGCCTCCGACACCTTCATCGGAAAGGCGCCGCCGAGCAGCGCCACGCCGGCGACGCGCGAGGGAAGGCGTCGCGCCACTTCGAGCGCGACGAGAGCGCCCATGCTGTGGCCGACCAGCACGAAGCGCGGCGACGCGAGCGTGGCGAGCGCGCCGGCGATGCGCTCGGCATGCGCCTCGACGCTGGCCGGCAGCGGCGCGCTGCTGCGGCCATGCCCGGGCAGGTCGAGCGCCAGGACCGCGTAGCCGTGGTGGGCGAGGTAGCGGCTGTGCAGGATCCAGACGCTGTGGTCGTGCTGGGCGCCGTGCAAGAGCACGACGAAGGCGGCGGCGGCGTCGAAGGCCTTGCCGCCGGTGTAGGCGTACAGCCCGTCGATGCGCATCAGGGCACCTTGGCCGCCAGCTTGAGGGCGCGCGCCAGATCGTCGATCAGGTCGGCCGGGTCTTCGAGGCCGATCGACAGCCGGATCGTGCCCTGGGTGATGCCGGCGGCGGCGAGTTCGCGGTCGGGGACGCGGAAGTGGGTGGTCGAGGCCGGATGGATCACGAGCGACTTGGCGTCGCCGACGTTGGCCAGATGCGAGAACAGCGCCAGCGACTCGACGAACCGGCGGCCGGCGGCGCGCGAACCCTTCAGGTCGAAGGCGAACACGGCACCGCAGCCGCGCGGCAGCAGCGCCTTCGCCAGCTCGTGGTCCGGGTGCGACGGCAGTTCCGGGTAGCGCACGGCGGCGACGTTCGGCTGGGCCACCAGGAACTCGACCACCCGGCGCGTGTTGTCGACGTGCCGCTGCATGCGCAGCGGCAGTGTCTCCAGCCCCTGCAGCAACTGGAACGCCACCTGCGGGCTCATGCAGGCGCCGAAGTCGCGCAGGCCCTCGCGCCGGGCGCGCAGCAGGAACGGCGCCACCGTGCTCTCGTCGGCGAACACCATGCCGTGGAAGCCGTCGTAGGGGGCGGTCAGCACCGGGTAGTTGCCGCTCGCCTGCCAGTCGAAGCTGCCGCCATCGACCAGCAGCCCGCCGATGGCCACGCCGTGGCCGCCGAGGAACTTGGTCGCCGAGTGGACGGCGAGATCGGCGCCGAGCGCGAACGGCTGCAACAGGTACGGCGTGGTGAAGGTCGCGTCGACCAGCAGCGGCACGCCGTGCTCGTGCGCCAGGTCGGCGACACGCGGGATGTCGAGCACCTCCAGCCCCGGGTTGCCGAGCGTTTCGCCGAACAGCAGCCGGGTGGCGGGACGGATCGCCGCGCGCCAGGCGGGCAGATCGCGCGGGTCGACGAAGGTGGTCTCGATGCCGAAGCGCGCCAGCGTGTAGGCGAGCAGGTTGTGCGAGCCGCCGTACAGGGCGCGGCTGGCGACGATGTGGCCGCCGGCGCCCATCAGCGTGGCGATCGCCAGGTGCAGCGCCGCCTGGCCGCTGGCGGTGGCGACGGCGCCGACGCCGCGCTCGAGCGCGGCGATGCGCTCTTCGAGCACCGCCACGGTCGGATTGGAGATCCGCGAGTAGACATGGCCGGCGCGCTCCATGTTGAACAGCGAGGCGGCGTGTTCCGAGTCCTGGAAGCAGAACGAGGTGGTGGCGTAGATCGGCACCGCGCGGCTGCCGGTGGCCGCATCGGGCTGCTGGCCGGCGTGCAGCGCGAGGGTGTCGAAGCCTGGATAGCGGGGAGCGCTCATCGGACGGACCGGCGTGTTCGGGGCGGCAAGCGTAGCGAATCAGCACGGCCGCGCGCGACCTAGAATGCGCGCGATGGACCTGCGTCCGGAACCGCGCACCGAGCTGTACCCCGCGCTCGAACCGCACGAGCGCGGCATGCTGGCGCTCGACGCGGTGCACACGATGTACTGGGAGGTGAGCGGCCATCCGGCCGGCATCCCGGTGCTGTTCCTGCACGGCGGTCCGGGCGGCGGCTGCTCGACCGAGCACCGGCGCTTCTTCGATCCGGCGCGGTTTCGCATCGTCCTGTTCGACCAGCGCGGCGCCGGCTGCTCGACGCCGCTCGGCGAGACCGCCAACAACACGCTGTCGCACCTGATCGCCGACATCGAGACCCTGCGCGAGGCGCTCGGCGTCGACCAATGGCTGGTGTTCGGCGGCTCCTGGGGCAGCACGCTGGCGCTCGCCTACGGCCAGCAGCACCCGCAGCGGGTGCGCGGCTTCGTGCTGCGCGGCATCTTCCTCGGCCGCCGCTGCGAGATCGACTGGTTCCTGCACGGCCTGCGCAACGTGTTTCCGGAGGCCGGCCGGCGCTTCATCGAGATGCTGCCGCCGTCGGAGCGCGGCGATCCGCTGCGCGCCTACGCGCGCCGCCTGTTCGATCCCGATCCGCGCGTGCACCTGCCGTTCGCGCGCGCCTGGAGCGAGTACGAGGCCTCGTGCTCGACCCTGCTGCCCAACCCGGAGCTGGTGCGCCACTTCGCCGACGACGCCATCGGCCTGGCGCGCCTGGAGGCGCACTACTTCCTGCACGACTGCTTTCTGGCGCCCGACCAGTTGCTCGACCACCTGTACCGCATCCGGCACCTGCCGGCGGCGATCGTGCAGGCGCGCTACGACATGGTGTGCCCGATCGCTAGCGCCGATGCGCTGGCGCGCGCCTGGCCCGGCGCCCGCTACGTGGTCGTTCCCGATGCCGGGCATTCGGTGTGGGAGCCGCCGGTGCGCGCGGCGGTCGTGCGCGAGGTCGAGCTGATGAAGGGGCGGTGACTGGCGCGCTGAGTGCGCCGGCCGTCAGCGACGAACTTCGACTCAGCGACGCCGATGCCGCGTTTCGCCGCCAACGTCTCGATGCTGTACCCGGAGCACGCGCTGCTCGAGCGCATCGGCGCGGCCGCGCGCGACGGCTTCGCCGCGGTCGAGGTGCAGCAGCCCTACGAGGCGCCGGCAGCCGAGTTCGCGCGCGCGCTGCGCGCGGCGGCGATGCAACTGGTGTTGATGAATGCACCGGCCGGCGATGCCGCCGCCGGCGAACGCGGCCTGGCGGCGCTGCCCGGGCGCGAACGCGACTTCGAGGCGGCGTTGGCGCGCGCGCTCGACTACGCGCGCACGGTCGGCGCGCCGCGCGTGCACTTCCAGGCCGGCTGCCCGGGGCCGCAGGCGCCGGCCGACGAGGTGCGCGGCACCTACCTGCGCAACCTGACGCTCGCCTGCGATGCGCTGCGGCCGCACGGCATCGCGGTGACGATCGAGCCGATCAACACGCGCGACATCCCCGGCTACTACCTGACCCGCCAGCAGCAGGCCGCCGACCTGATCTGCGCGCTCAAGCGCGAGAACCTGTGGCTGCAGATGGACCTCTATCACCTGCAGATCATGGAAGGCGACCTGGTGCGCCACGTGCAGCGCCTGCGGCCGCTGATCGGCCACGTGCAGATCGCCGGCGTGCCCGACCGGCACGAGCCGGACGGCGGCGAGATCAACTACCCGGTGCTGTTCGCGCTGCTCGACCGTCTCCACTACCCGGGCTGGGTCGGCTGCGAGTACCGGCCGCAACGCAGCGGTGCCGGCGGCACCTCGGCCGGACTGGGCTGGCTGCGTCGCCTCTGACGGCAAGCGGTGGCCGTCGCGCGGTAGGATGATCGCCGGGTGGTTCAGGAAGGTGCACGACGATGAAGGTGAGCGACATCCTGCGCGTCAAGGGCAACGCGCTTTTCACCGTCCGTCCCGAGCAGACGCTGTGGCAGGCGGTGCAGACGATGGCCGAGAACGACATCGGCTCGGTGGTGGTGATGGAGCACGGCGAGCTGGTCGGCATGCTGACCTTCCGCGAGGTGATCGG